>Ga0256833_1000257_pt1 | contig 42404 bp, 63 predicted proteins | sample 356284metaG_FD_190535 | JGI IMG/M metagenome (GOLD analysis project Ga0256833, IMG submission 190535) | Hydrothermal vent microbial communities from Mid Atlantic Ridge, Atlantic Ocean - 356-284 | ecosystem: Environmental > Aquatic > Marine > Hydrothermal vents | place: Atlantic Ocean: Mid... | reverse complement strand
GTAATGGCTTTTATGGAAAGCTGAATGTTGATAGGAACAAATTCAATGTCTTTTATGTTTACTTTATCTGTTAAAGCTCTTCTTGTTGCAAGAACTTCATCAACTTTTGCTTTCAGCGTATCATCCGCTACAGCTGGATTACCGTTTACATCTTCAGTTGCTATGTAGAGGTCAACAACTCCGGGTTCTGGTGAATAAGCTACAGCATATTTCACACCTTCAACTAAAACTTTCGCAAGGTTTTCATAATCCCAACCGGTTACAGCTCTTTCGTTTGTTTTCAGCCTTACTATTGCATTCCTCTTTATTTCCTCAATGCTTTCTTCATCGGCTCCGCCTGTGAAAGGAGTATCGTTTCTAACTTTTAGAGGGACAACATTACCGCTAATATCTGTAATGGTATCTACTATGTTTGTTAACTTACCAGAGAGAATGTTTCCAGCGGATCCTTCAGTTAGAGAAACTTCTATCAGAACTTTGGAATCTTTTGGAGGATTAACAACGGTGATTACATAACTATCAGGAGTTTCCTCTACTTTAAAAGCGGTAGTCTCGTTTAGAACAAGGTTATCGGTCTCAAAATACTGCTCTCCATCAACATAGACTTTAACGTCGTAAAGTCTTTTATCTTTAACCTCAAAACTTTCGTAGTATTCTCCACGGGCAGTAAAAATGAGAGTTTGAACTTCTCTTTGAATAGCTCTTACACTAACTTCTGTCTGTCCTCCAAGAAGAGTAACGGCATCCTCTGTTTCGTAATAGATGCCGTTAGCTTCAAGTCTTGTTCCTTTTGGAATAACAATGTCTTTATCCCATGAAGAATCAAGAAAGAAAGTAACCGTTCCTTCTGCTGGTTTCTTTCTTTTAGGAGAATAACCAATAAGTCTTGCGAGACTGACTACACTTCTTCTCTGTCTTGCTTTATCAAAAAAGAGTTCATTCTCCAGTTGGTTTACATAAAATCCGAGCATGTCTATTGCAAAGGCTACAGCCTCAATGAAAACTGTACCAATATTGGATTCTGTAAAGTCGTTAACCTTATCAGGATATTTCTCTTTTATCCTCTGAATTATTCTCTCTTTGACAGCGTCAAAAGAAAGGTCATACTTGATAGCCATTTTCTCCCTCAGAAATAGAAAAAGGCTAAGACAGCCGACTGACCGCCTTAGCCTTTAGAAGTATTTTAATGCAAATGAATTGTTAAGTCAACTGATGTAGGTGGTATAATGAGGTTAATTAAAGTTGGCTTAACTAAATCAAAGTGTGGATGTTGTTGTGGAAGCAATTATAGACATAAAAAGAATGGATAATTTTCAAAAATCGTGTGTATTAAGCTTTGTTTCTTTAAAGCGATTAGAAAAGGAATCCTTGAAGCCTATAGGGTTGGCTTCAGGCTGTATAGTTAAATACAAAGGTTTTCTCTGGCTTTTAACGGTTTTTCATGCAGTAAAACAAGGGGATTGGGCATTAGAAATTAGATATGAACCTTATAAGCAAAAAATGAAATGTCTATATCCTTTGTCTCATTCTTCATTTTCTTTTCTTAAAGAAATCAGTTTAAACAATGAACTAAGGAAAATTTTGGAAGAAAGAGATACGGTTTCTTTCAAAAAACATATAGATAAATCAGTTTTTTTAGACTTTGCTTTTAGAAGGTTTAAGAATAGTGAACTTGATAAGTTGCCTCCTTATTATCAGGAAATTCTTTTAGATGACACTATTCGTTATGAAGAAAAGAAACGCATTTTTGATACGAATTTAGATAACAGACCTCAGAAAGGAAAAAAGTATGGTTTTGCCGGTTTTACTATGCCAGAATTTGATGGTTACCATCTTATTCAAAATCTAACAATAGAAACTAACCTCCTTTTTGAGGAAGAATTTAAGGAGGAAGATGGTTCTTTTTATCTTTTTAAACTTCATAACAAAGAACATCCCGGACACGAATTTTATAAAGGATGTAGTGGTGCACCGATTATAGATGAGGATGGAAATTTAGTTTCTTTAGTTGTTGGAGGAAATAAGAAAGAAAATTGTATCTATGGAATAAATTTGGCTAAGTATAAAGTGGCTATGGACGCCGAATTGGAAATGGAGAAACTCAAGAGTTAGCCTATTGGAAAATCTATTTCCAGTTGTTTGGTCTCAGGAAGTCCGATTATTTCGTAGTAAATCCTAAACCTCACATAGTTATCTTTTCGCTCTATAAGCTCTAAATCTTTGAAAATAACTCTTTTTTCCCACTTCCTTACAGCTTCCTCTACAACAACCTTCATTAGTTCTACAAGAACATCATCATTAGGCTCAAAAATTACTTTTCTCCAGTCGGAGCCGAAATTTCTGAGCATTACCCTTTCGCCTTTGGCAGTAAGGACTATCTGCTTAATACTATCGGCAATAAGAGCTTCGTCTTCTTTAATAGGTGGAGTGGAAACTGTTCCTTCGTTAAATCCGAGTCCAAACCCTTTGTATGTAGCCATTCTTTACCTCAAAGAATTTTTTCATGCTCTTCAGATGTTTCTGCATTCTGCTGAATTTCATCTATAATGGCATTGGCTATTGCTGTTGCAAACTTATAAAGCCAATTAACTTCATCTCTTCCTAAATTACCTACTCCAAATCCTTGAGCTTCCAATTCAGAGATAATCCTGTCTCTTAAACTTGGTTTAGATAGAGCCATAACTAACCCTTACTTGCTTTTACATTAATGGAGTAATCTGAATGAGGTCTTCCTGTAAATGGACAGATACAGTCTTTGGTAACCACTCCAGATAAATCTCCAGTTCCACCATCTATCAAAACTTCATTGTTAGCCTTGATTACTATTTTCCCGTCCTGGCGGAGAATTAAAATCTCGTTACCGTTAGGATCTATAACCTTAATAAATCCTTCATCATCAGATACATGAATCAGATTACCTGCTGGAGTTTTAACCAAAAATTGCTTGTTGTCTTTCATCTCTACTGAAGGTTCACCTTTTCCAAACCATGTTCCTATCCAGACAGGCTTACTTGTATCAGGCTTAAGGTTATAGTTTCCTTCAAAAGTTACCCAGACAGTATCTCCTTTCTTTGGAATCATCCAGAAACCGTAGCCAGAGCTCCCGCCTATCGGGAAAGCTGGATATGCCCAGGGTAAATCCTCTGTTTTATATCCATCGTATAACCCTATGACTCTGACTTTTAACCTTCCCATTCCAAGTGGGTCTTTATCTTCTTCCACGATTCCACGATAAAACATTCCTAACCCCTGTTAATAAAACCTGAAACTGGTTTGTTAGCTGTAGAAATAGCATTCTTAACGAGTTTTAGTTCCGTTTTAAATTCCCCTACTGAGATTGTGTGTTTCACTCCGACTACTTGATAGACTCCACTTGTGTAGTGGAGCTTGACTCCTTGCCCTCTTTTTAAGTAAACAAGGATTTTGATGTTGGAAAGAGGTTTTATATTTGGGTCACCAAAAACTTCTGCCGAAGCTGTTATCGGAATATCAGCACTCTTTCCCCATAAGTTTTTTAAAGCAGTTAACTCTTTTCCTGTCTCGCTTGAAAATGGTCTTAGACTTTCTGCTCCTGTGGAGATTTTCTTTGTATCAAGTTTCACGTTTTTAACTGTTCTCTGGTCTATCTCAAAAACCTGCTTCTGTTTGGTAATTGGGTCATAACGGATAGCTTTTACTTTTTCTCCTGTAGAGTTAATTCCAAGGAGCATACTACCTTTTATTTCTGGCTCAAAACTAAGCAAAGGTTCATAGTGCAAGTGAGTTGCATTGTAAGCAAAGGCTTTAACTGCTCTATTTTCTAAGGGAAGTCTCTTAAAGTGAAGTTTGTTATCTCTCCAGCTTACCACAAATGGAGATTCGTTACTTTTCTGATTAGCAAAAGGTAAGAGTTTCTTCAGAATGAACTCGTAATCTGTTTCGTTCTGCTGGTAAAAAACTCCTTTCTCATTAACGTCATCAACTTCACACTCTATTCCGTTCTCCTTACATATCTGTCTTACTATGTTTGAAGGCGTATCATTAAAGCTTCTGTTTTTCTCTTTATTCATCAAAGGGATTCCACCTTGAGCAACTGTTTTAATCTCCACCTTTATTCCTATGGGCATAAAGCGTGGAATGTAGTCAAGGATTTCTCCTTTGAAGATATAAGAAGATTCTCTCTTCCCATAAGCATCTATCCAGCCAAATTGAAACTCTATTTTTGCTCCTATGTGAGAGGCAAGAATTGACTCTATGTAGTCACCGGTTCTGTCAAAGAGAGAAATATTAGCTGTAGCTATCTTGTCTGCTGGAATATCTATCTCGGCAGCAATTCTTTCAACGTCAACCGGGAGCTCTTTACCTTCCAGTTTTACTGTCAAAAAAGGTCTTTTGTTAACGGGAAGCATTTATCCAGTCCTCTATATCTTCAACATAGGGAATCTTTAACTTCTTACCGGGAATGACCTCTTCTAAGGGATAAAGAATGTCATTAGCTACAGCAATAGCCCACCAGTAATCGTGAGTACCGTAATAATTAAAGCTAATCAAGTCTAAAGCTCCTTCTTCTCCTGGCTCTACAATATGAAAGGTCTGGAACCTCGTAAACTCCGGTCTCTCCCAGAGACCGTAATGGTTTCCATAAACAGGTGTCCTTGCAAAGCGGGTACTGGACATTATTTCCTCACATCATAAGCTGAAACTCTGTCTTCGTGAACAGCAAACTCAACTGTAACGGTTGCGTATCTTGGAAGTCCTCTTTCTATATCCCAGACATCACCATATTGAACTTCAACATCTCTAACGTTACCAATACAGTTAAAGGTATTACCCCATATTAGCTTTACATCTGGTGGAGTGGTTAAAACACTCCCAGATTTGGCTGGATAATTAAGACTTTTGAGAAATTTTATTTTCTTCTCTACTTCATCTCCTCTTCCGTAAAAAGTAAGGGAAAAGCTTACAGTTCTGTTAGAAGATGAAGAGTAAACAGGAACAGGGGCTGAATCGCCTATAACCTCAACATCGTTGTAGTTAGCACTTTTTCTCTCCACTAATTCTGAAGGTTGCAATTTCCTACCATCAATTTCAAAAGAAAGATATTCCTTAGTGGTCAAGTCTATGAGCATACCCTTCATTTTTGTCTTCTCTGTTCTTTAAATTCTTTTGCCAGCCTATCTATAAACCACTTTCTTTCTGCAACTGCCATATTCATAGCTTCTGTGTAGCTTATAGAAAAATGCCGTGTAAGGATGTAAATCTCCTCAAGCACAGCATTTAGAAACTTACTCTTCTCTGAACTCGGTAGGAAGAAAGAATTCTAAGGTAATTGGAATATTCGCTGTAAAGGACTTTCCGCATAGGGGGCACTTTATCTCTTGCCTGAAATCAACGCCATGGTCAAGAAGTTTTTCGGCTTTCCTCAGTTTAGCAAGCTCTCTTCCGATAAGTCCTTCAACAAAGTCTATTTTTTCGGACAGAGGAAGGTCTTTACCGTCTATAGCTCTTATCATGTATGCGTATCTTACAGAAAAGAGGTTTTCAAAGTTCCTCCCCTGTGCCGCTAACTGAGACTTGTAATCGTTAATTTCCTTTACCTCTTGGGCTGTTAAAGGAAACAATGCAACCTTCTTGCCTGCAACTTCCACTTCTAACGGTAGCTTTTCAACCTGAATCTTCTTAATAGGAAGCTTTTTAAGGTCTATAAACTTCTTGAAGACTTTACCACAGGCAGGACAGTCTATTTCTACCGAATAGTCTGGGAAATAGGAATTTATTCTTAACCATACGAGGAGAAATGACTTGTCGCCTTCTGATAGTTCTTCTGCCTTTGGACCTTCCTTTATACATCTGTTGAGAACCCTGTTTACAGCACTTTCAATCGTGTCTCCAGTAGCAGATGCAATTATCTTTTCTTCCTTCCCGGTTATAGGTCTGACTAAAACCTTTTCTCTGTATCCTAAAAGTCCTCTACTTGGCAGTCTCACTTCTGTAGCTTCTGGCTCAACAAATGCCATAACTTCCTCCCCGATTTAGATTTCTAATTCCATATAGCGGTAAATACCCTGAACTTCATACTGCTGTTTTTCAGAAACTGACCAATCCCAGTTGTGGTTAGCTGGTTTTAGCCACATAGAGCTAATTTTGTAGCTGAAGAGCTTATTTCCTACCGTATCAAGAACTATTAACCTTCCATCAAAAGTGATATCTTTAATGTCTTGCTGAGCTCCGCCGTTTGCAGGGTCAAAAAGCATTTTTGTACAGGCTTCAACAAACTTAACGCCTGTAAAGTTTGTATCTTTTCTAATGTCAAGGTTGAACGTAATGTCTCCAGCCCTTACCTGTCCTGGAAGCCTGTCAACAAAGTTGAGATATGGAACTTCTACTTCTTGAACCTCATTCCCTTGAATATCAACAACTGCTATTTCCATAGAGATTATTTTTGTTTGACCGTTTATTGCAGATTGAATTGCTGGCGGCGGATAAACTTCCATAACAGCCATGTTCTTTCTTACAACATCAAGGAGTGGAGCCATAGGGCTTACTTCTCCTATAGACAGTGGAGTAAAGTTGAAAACCATTTCCAACCCCCATGCAATTTAATTGCACTACTGAGTATATTCGTTAAACTCTGCACCCGTCCTTAGGATTCCAAACTCACTAACGATAATTTCTGCCGTTTTGGTTGGCTTAATAAGGGCTTTTCCATACATAAGATATTTATCTATCCTTTCTGGAGTATTGGTGGTTTTATCACAAATAGTCTGGAAGTCATAAAGACCCCTTCTTTCCTTAATGTCTTCAAGAAATGGGTCAACAAGCCCTTTCCATTGTCTCCATGTGAATGGGTCGTTAGGCTCAAACACAAGGTATTTAGTAGAAGTAGCAATGACTTTTCTAATATAAAGGAGAAGTCTCCTGACATTAACTCTGTCAAGTGCTGATGGTTTTCTCTGGAGCGTTCTCTGTCCCCAGATTGCTATACCATCTTTCTTGAACCTGACAATCGGGTTAAGAGCATTCTGATTGCCATACATCAATTCCATTTCGCCTTGAGTAGGGTTATGCTCAACGTTAAGAGGGGTAACGAGTCTACCTCTATTTAAACCTGCTGGCGCAAACCATGGGTCTGCTACTTTATCTGTGTGGACATATACTCCAGCTACGAATCCTTCTGGAGGAACCCAAACCTCTTTATCTCTCCACTGGTCGTAAATCTTTAACCAGCCGTAGTACATAGCTCCATAAGAGCTGTTAAATGCCTGAAATTCTCCGCCATTTCCGTTGTGCCACTCTACAGCTTCTTGTGGAGTCATCCCTTGTGGGGTGCAGTGGATACTCATGCAATCGCCTCTACTTTCACAGATGGAAAGACATTTATTGATTACTTCTGGTTCTGTCCAGCCTGGAGCCATAATGATATTAACATCTATGTCGTTAGGGTTGGCAACTTTATCAATGGCTTTCATTATGTCACCAGAAGTTACTGAACTTCCGTCAGAACCGCCTGTAAGTTGAACAGCTGAGGTCGTAGGGACTGGATTTTTAAGAGATAGAACCTGAAACTTGACATATTTACTGCGAGCATTCTGGATAAATTCCTTAGCTTCTGGATATTTAGAGGTTTTCCAGTCAATTACTTCAACAACGTTTTCTGCCTTATCAAGAGATATAAGAACTCTGTAGTAGTCTTTATTTATAGGAACAACATTAATGAGAACTCTGTTGTAGTAAGAGCCTTCTCCAATAGCCTCTACTTTTAGGACGTCTGTACCACCTGAATCTTTAAGGATTGCTGACGCTTTTGTTGCATCATCTGGAACTACCCTTATACAGTAGAGCATGTCGCCTTTTTCGAGGAATGCTAATGCACTGAAGAAATCTTGGTTAATAGCTGACAGAATCGGTTGACCATTATCTCCGTAGAAGGTGTTAATCAGCATATCCACAACTGCTGTAAGTGTAGGCTTAAAACTTTCTCCTTTGGGAGAGACTATGGGCATTGCACAGATGGAGCTTGATAGGGCTGGAGCATATAGAGAAAAGTCTTTCTCCTGAGTATAAGCACCTGGAACAACAAATACTCCCATGATTTAGCCTCCTTAGTTGACCTCAGAAATAACTATGAGACCTTTCTCTTCAAGTCTTTTAAGGTTTTTGGGAATTTCTTTAAGTTCGACCCGGAGTTTTTCGTATGGATTGATTCGAACTCCGCAGACTGTTAAATCCTGACCAGAAATATTTCTGATTTCGTACTTGATTTTGGATGACCCCCTGTTTTCAGAAACAGATTGAGCCTCTTGCTTTTTATTCGTTTGTTTATTTTCAGTCTTTTCCATGATTCCTCCTACAATGGAAATAAAAAAAAGGGACTAAGACCGACTGAGAGTCTTAGTCCCTAGTAGATATATTAATGCAAATGAATTGCTAAGTCAAGATGCGTTTTTAGTAATTTAATCAAACTATGAACGAGAAAACCTTGTCAGTTAGAAGAATTCTTATCAGAATTTGGGAATCTATAGAGTCTTTAAGAAAGAAGTTAAACTTATCCTTTTTGGACTTTCTAAAAATTTTATTCTGGTTTTTTATTATTCTTCAATCTTCCTTATGGGTAGCATTATACTCTTGGAATTTAGGTATTCCTCTTTCTCTAAAGTTGAGCAATATAGTTACACTCTCTTTTCTCTTTATCCCAATAGGTTTCTTTATATTAATCTTCCTATCTTTCGCCTTATTCATTTTTTTCTTCCTCGCAGACCCTATGCTTAATATGAAAATATATATATCGGGAGTTAATAAAGCCAATAAAAAAAAGAAGATATACTTCCCATTAATCCCTAAATACATAAAACTTCCATTACTTGGTAAATACATCAGTAGCACTTGGTTTTATTTTGGGATATTTGTGCTATCTACTGGATTTATAGCATTTGGAGATAAAGAGTCTTCCCCATTACTTCTGTTACTTTGGTTTGTCAGTTTTTTTCTTATAAATTACGCACTCATAAGGTTGTTCTTACCAAAAAAGAGAAGATACTTTTTTGATGTCTGTTTCTCTTTTTCAAAAATAACCTTACTAAACTTATTTCTTATCGTTTTTATGTTGAATTTGTTCTTTTCTGTTTTACTTATTTTACTGGGAAAGAAAATTTTTCTTAGTCTTATGCTGAATAAATTATTATCTAATGCTATTGTAATTGAATTTACAAATAACCTACTTCGGTTTATAACTATAATTGTTCTTTCTTTAGCTGTAAGCATATTTTCTTCACTATTTGTAACTAAATTTTTGATTCTTCCAGCAATCCACTTCAAGAATGAAGGAAAGACAGAATCTATTCTCAAACCTATTGTATCTTTCTTAGTATTATTTTACTTAACTGGACTTCTAATAGGGAAGGATTTTTGGGCTTTTCCCATAAGAATACTGGGGTTAGGCGATAGGTACATTGATATAAGCTACAAGAATGAACAAGATAGATATGTTACCTGCTCTAAAGTGAAAGCTTATTGGTTATTGGGAGATGTAGTTTTAAATCCACAAGAGCATTGCAAGGGTTTAGGTTGCAAGTGGAAGACGGAAGAAAAATTCAAAAGAGAAGATACATATGTCCTTGTAAAAGAAAATAACATAAAGTATTTGAGAATTTATCCTATAGACTTTAAGTGTCTTCAAGAAGAAACAGAGAATGGGACAGAGAACAAATTTTCTTCTCAACCTTCTCCTCAGCAGAGAGCCAACTCTCAATCCTCAGAGTCGCAACAAACCTTAAAATTCGGTCATCGGAATCAGACTCCAGCTCGGAAGCATCGGAAAGGTCTTCAACGAAAACAGGAAAAACCAGCCCACTGCAATTTATCTTCCCACCATAAGCAAACCAGTGAACAAGCTGGGTCTGGAGGTAGGAAACGTCCGAATAATACTTACACCATACGTCAACCTGATACTGAACATCAACAGGAGTGAATTTGGTTTTATTCCAGTCTAAATCTTCTCTTTTGGCTGGAACTCCATAGAATGGTCTGATAAAAGCATTGAACCTTGAAGGATTAGGCATTACAGAAACTCTAAAAAAGGAAATTATTGGAAGAGATTGCCTTGAATCCTCAGCAAATGCTTTTTCTGGAGTTGCGTAGATAACCTTTACCGAAACATTATTGCCATTCTTATCAAGATAAACCAGCCCTTCAAGAGCTTTCTTTAAACCTTCGTCAACTTCTCTTAACGTTACCATTTTCCACCTTTCTCTTTCAAAAACTTATTCCATAAGTAGCGAATGTTCTTTGAAACATACTCAAAAGCTGGTCTCCAATGGGGTCTTGGAGGCATTTTCCTTGTCCCAAATTCAAGCCACTTAGCAAGGTCTCCCATTTTGACAGTCTTACCTTCAAAGTAGTGGATCCGTTCTTTATCCACTCCAGCAACATAGAAGTTCCCCGAGCGATATACCTTAAAGCTGCCTAAATACTGCCCTGTAGCCATTAAAGTTCTTGTATCAAGTCCTTTTTTCTTCTTCCATTCAAGGTATTTAGGAGAAAGTGGCTGCCACCTGTCTGCCCATCTTTGCTCTAAAATAGTAACTTTCGCCGTTTCTACAATCCTTTCTGCAACATACTTATCAAAACCTCTTCCAAGCCTTTTGCTTTCTTCCTTTAGCTTCTGCTTTATTCTTTTTGCAGGCTGGTAGTTTCTGCCTCTAACCTGAATTCTAACTGGCATTTTCGGTTACCCGTTTAGCAGTTGCTACAAACTGGATAAACTCTCCCGTATTGCCGAAAAAGTCTCCTCTATCGGGTCCAAAGGTAAGGATTTCGTATTCGTCTCCTTCCTTGAGGATTACTCTATCTCCAATTGACACCGTCAATTTTTTCTCCTCAAGTAGAAGCTGCGAGAAGGTAATCAGTAAATCTCTTTGTTCGTCTATTCCGTACTTTGAGAGAAATTTCAATGGTGGATTTCTGACAACAAAAGCGTCTATTTCTACAGGTTCTTTATAGACTCTACTTTTGGTTTCTCCGTACAAATCATCAACAGTAGTGGATTCTCTATCAAGGACTTTAATCTGAATGGTCTCAAAGTAGAGCTTAAAGAGCTCCTTGTGAAACCCTTTAGCAAGAGGAAGTTCATACTGTCCAAATTTCACTCTTCAACTTCCTTTAATAAAGTTTCGCTTTCTTCCGCTAAATACTTTGTCAACTTTTTGAAGTTTCGCTCTTCTGATTCTCTTGAAAATCCTCTGAACTTTACCCTTGCTGGATATACATCAAGTATTTTCAAATTACCCTTTTCGTCCTTATCCGCATCAACAACTATAGCCCAGCCAAATAAGTGAAGTATTCTATTGACCCACCAAAGTAAACCTGTGTTCCTAAATTCTTCCCAACTCTTTTTTTCTATTCCATGTTTTTTTCTATACTCCTCAAACGCTTTTTCGAGTTCTGTCTGAACCTTCGTGTTGTTTTTCTCTTCTGTCATAGTGCAATTCCTCCAAAAGTTTTATTTTCCGCCAGCTCCTCTACCTGCTATCTGCCTGCTTCTCTTCTTGATTGCAATTATTTTGCACGTTTCATAAGCCTTCTTTTCTGAATAGCCAAGGCATTTATAGTATTCGACACAATTAGCAAATCTTTCTCCGGTTCCAGCTCTACCTTTGAAGTGGATTATCTGAGAGCCATCGTGAACGGTGTATTTATCAAGGCACTTTTGCTTTTTCTTATCATTAATTTTATGTTTAGTTTCTTGAATGATAGCTTTAACATAAGACCTGTACCATCCCATAGCCTACCCCGTTGTAAAAAATCCGTAAAACTTCTTTTCACTAACTTTCCTGCGATATTCTTCTTCCGCTTCCTGAGCTTCTTGAAGGAGGACATCTGCATCAAGCTGTACACTTCCCCCAGGAGCAGGTACTCCTCTAAACTTTCCTCTGATGGTTCTTAAAATCCTTCTTGCTTTAGCACCTACAAGCAAGAGAAAGAGTTCTCCAATTTCTGTACTTTCCTCTATGTCCTCTAAATTGTAAGGTGTAGAGTATTCTACTGTGCAAACTGAGGAAGAGTTTGGAGTTGGAGAGAGATAGAGCATTCCATCTTCCCATTCCCAGTCTGGACCCACACCGTAAGCTCTTTCTGCCATCTCAGTCCATGCTTTAAGACGGGCATAGTAAGCAACATTGAGAATCTGAGAGTTTGCTTCAGAAAAAAGGTCAAAAATATCTGCAGGTGGATTGGGGATATAGGTTACTCTGAATGGCTCGTAAGGAAATGGGTAAGCTTGTTGACCAGGAACAAGGAGAAGAGCGACTTTGTTCTTTTTTACGAAATCGCCATTTATTCTTGATAGTGCAAAAGATATGCAACGGTTTATTTGCTCGTCTGTTAATTCTACTTCAACTTTGGGATAACCCAATTCTGAAAGGACTATATCTTTAACTTCTTCAAAGGTCATTTTCTAACCCCACTTTTCAGGAATTGGAAAGAACAGCGGGAAGCACACTATTTCACCTCCTGCCAGCTTCTTACTACTTCAACTTTCTTAGAGAAGTCAAACTTTATAGAGGTACCATCAACAGAGAAAGGAATCTTGTAGTACTTGCCCTCACCTGAAAAGAAGGCGATAACATAGTCTTTGTATATATCACTAATCCAAGCATCAGTGTTTCTTCCAACAGCTTTCCTAAACTCATTCCTGATTAGGGTATCAAGTTGGTTAAGACTTACATTCTTTGGAAGCTTTAGAACTTTTTGAATTGCATTTACTGGATATTTCCTTTGAAGGCTTTGAAGTATAGCTTCATTCATCCTTTTGTGCCTCCAGAATAGCCTTTATCAACTCATCTTTCTTTAACCCTTCTGTCTCAATTCCCATCTTCTTTGCTATCTCCAAAAGTTCTTTCTTATGGAGCTTTTCAAGCTCTTCTTCTGTAAAAAGGGGAGCCTCAGAGGGCTCCTTCTCTACTGGGGAGGATAGAGATGAGACTACCGGGACTTCCCTAATGGCAGAGGTCTTTACAGGTTTAAAGTCCTGCGGATAGACCTTGACCAGCTCGGCATCTTCTATGACATCATTCTGCTCTATTCTGATTCTTTTTCCTTTGAAATATCCTGTAATCACTCCAGGAGTTACTTTTATCCACTTTTCAGCCACCGTTTACTCCTTAAGAGGTAATAGTTACAAGACCGTAAAGTTTTGCATTGACGGCTTTGAACGCCTCCCTGCTTCTGAGAGCTTTTTTTCTTGTGAACGGTTCAATCTTGTTATTAACCACTTCAGGTACTGCTGGAGAAATTTCAAACTTGTATGGAAAGTAACCAAATCCCATAAGAAGCGGGTCAGAAGGCTTAATTCCTACTACGATTACGTTGTCAGGTAGCTGAGGGTTGTAATAAACTGTGTATTTCTTATTTAGCGTTCCTACTCGTGCAGAACCTACACTTCCTTTAACATCTGTATTTCCTTCAAATCCTTCAAGGTCTCCTACATGAGCGAGAGCATCTGTTCCGCAGAGGAGAAACTTATTACCTACAGGGATATATCCGAGTTGCTTAGCGATAGCTGCATCTACCTGATTAATAGCTTTCTTGAGCATGAACATATGGTCTTTATCACTTACTCCTGATGGAGGAGTTACAGACCAGGTTGCTTTTGCTCCTGAAGCCTGTGCAAGGGCATAAATCTCAAGATGAATTTTGGCTTCTGTTTCAAAAATTGCCTGCTGGCTCATCGCAGAGACCATATCAGACTCAATTGAAATACCAAAATATGCCTGAACATCCTCTTCAAATTCAGAAGTCCATGAAGCTCCTATCTTTCTGGACATTACTTTGACTTGTTCACTTTCGTACTTAAACTTGATTTCTGCATAGCTGTTAGATTCTTGGTCGTATCTATAAGTTGTTCTAACAACTTCGCCGTTTGCTGGAGCTGTAGAGAACTCAACAGAAACTATTCCCTTGGAGTAATCAACACTTCCTGAAATTCCATCGCCAGAAATGTTTCCTGAACCGTCATCTTTACCAACTACTGTTCCAGCAATTACCGTTACTGTTCCTGGAATTACAGGCTTGTACTGGAGGGTTGCGGAGAAGGTTTTCTTTGTTCCATCTCCTACTCCAAGAGATGGGTCATCTACAACAAGGTCAGCTGCAACGTATGGATGATACTTATTGTTAGTATTAGTAGCTGCAAGTTCTGTCCTTGGTTTTAGATAACCTTTAGTGTTATCCATTACAGGTTTTCTGTAGAAAATTTTCCCTTCAGGAGCGTTAAGCCCTCTCACATGAACAATCTCAAAGGCTGAAAGGTTCTGATAAACATAGGTAACCATTCCAAGGTAGTTAAGGTCAAAAGCTGGAAGGTCTGCCGTTGTATTGGATTCACAAATAACAGACTTACCAATTATAAAGGATTCAATAACTTTTTCTCTTTCTGTTTTAGCAGTCCTTGCAACCTGTTCAAAGGCGTTATTAATCACGATTGCCATAGAGGCTTTGTCATCTGGAGAAAGGTGCTCTGGTATAAAGTCCTTGTAATCCTTAGCCAGTTCGAGACCAAACTCTCTATACTCTTCATGACTTTCAAAAGTGATATGAGCCATCTTTTACCTCCTTACTGGTAATCCAAGTTTTTCATAGATTGCTATCACAGAACCTGTTCTGCTTTTACTGACATTGCTTTTACCCTTTGGTTCTCCCTGATTGCTCTCATCTATCGTTTTTCGTATGCTTTCTTCAAATTCCTTAATCAGCTTATCAACCTGCTCTTTGGACTTTGCCTCTTTGAGAATCCCAGCTTCCTTGATTTTGTCTCCATAGGGAGATTCAGATAGTTTTTGTTCTATATATAAAGCAATCTCTTTGCGTTCTACATCTTCCTTGAGAGTTTTAATCTCCTCATCCTTTTTCTTTAGAGACTCTTCCATCTGCTTGATTTTCTCTTTTAGTTCTTCAACGTGCTCACCTGCAATTCCTTCACTAATGAATGGTTTAAGTATGTCAAGAATTCCTTCAACAGCAACTTTTGCTCCAGCTATGTCTGGATCGGAAAGGAGCTCCTCTTTAATTTCCTCTCTAAGCTTTTCAGTCTTTTGCTCAATTGCCTCTATTACCCTTTCTTCAAATTCCTGTCTGAGTTCCTCCTTTGCTTCTTCTTTGGCTTCTTTCTTGATAGCTTCAACAAGTTCTGGATAATCTTTCTTTAAGGTCTCCAGCGTAAGCATCGGTTTATCCTCCTTTGATTCTTTTATCGGCTCAGGGAAAGCTCCTGGAGTTGATGGGTCATAGACAACGTCAAAAGCAAGGAATTCATAATCTTCTCCAACTACAACCGTTCCGTCTGCCCTTTTTATAAGAGTTCCAGAACCTCTTGAAGAGATTCCAAACTTTACGCCGTTATCTATAAGGTTTTTGAGAATGTCTCCTTTTGGAGTTCCAACGAGGACTTCTGCCTCGCCGATTACTTCTCCTTTATCGTTCATAGAAAGAGAAGTTATCTTTATTGCAGCTTCATCAAGCTTTGTTTTCCCATCAGCAGGGTGTTCTATCATTCCGAGAGCTCTACCTTCCTTTATGAGCTCCTGGTACTTGGCAACAGCTTTTTCAAGGACTTTCCGTGGATAAATCCTTCCGTTTCCGTTTTTTACATCTGCTCTCTGGAAGACTCCCTTAAATTTGTACTTGCCGTCTTTAGACTCCACAAGTTGAGGAGTTATTTCGGAGACAAAGTCTATTATCAGTTGTTTACTCATTCTTGTCTTCCTCCTCTTCTTCACCAAAGAAGAGCTCCTCAATGTCAGCAAGAAGTGCGTCTATGTTCTCAATGGCAGCTTCAATGTCTTTCTCGTCAATGTCATTGTCCTTTAGACCTTCAAGGAAGTCTGCTATGTATTCAAGTTCTGCAATTGCAGACTTAATGTCTTTGGTATCTTCAAGTTCTCCAAGGATTTCAAGGAGAGCATTGATCCTTTCAAGGAGTTCATCTATTGTAGGCAATTGAGTCGCTTGAGATTCACCGAATCTTTGTCTAAATTTCTTCCTGTACTGTTTAAGAGCAGTTTTATTTCTTTTAGCCCATTGCTTAACAGCTCTAAGGATTTTTGACCTGTTTCTCCGGTAGTAAGCTTTCCTCTTTGCCCTCACCTGTGCAGGGACGACTTTATGTCTCATCTTTCTTATACCAACTCTAATGGCTTCAAGAATTTCCTTTTCTTCTTTTTCATCTTTGTAGAGTTTAGAGAGCTTCTCAATAAGAGGCTTTAAAACGGAAGAAGGTGTTTTAACTGTTCCTTTGGCTACACTCTCTATAAGCTGGTCAAGTTTCTTTTTGAGAGGTTTTCCAGAGAGAAAATCTTCCACAATATCAGCGGGACTAACTGTGGATTCTTCTATTGGTTTTAGTTCTATCTTATCGTCTTTGAGATAAGCTCTATAGTGTTTTCCTTCATGCAAAACAATTGCACCATCCTTGAACGTTCCTAGGATTTTGACACCGTCAAGGGATTCTTGAATCTTTTTCCTGACAGCTTCAGCCTTAGCTTCAAGGCTTTCCTGTAGAAGCTTATCAATTACGCCCATTCCAATCCCCCAAAATAAAATAAGGGCTAAGACCGACTGAAAGTCTTAGCCCTTTGGGTATATGTTAATGCAAGTTATTTGCTAAGTCAAGAACCCGAATTACAAATAATCTCCTGAATAGACCTGCCTGCAAACTTTTTTAGATCTTTTACCTTAACAAAAGCTTCCAACTTCACAACCATATTCCTATCCTTCATCCCAATTACCACATTTCCCCTAAACCCCTGCTGTTTTAGAGCCACTATGAAGGCAGAGATGGCGTTGATTTCTTCCATGTCTATGATTCCGCTTTTGTCTGACATGGTAACCCTCCTTTTTAAACTTCCTTTAAAAGCGGTAATTCCAACTTCTTAATCCTTTTTACGATAAGCTCACAATAATTGGGATTAAGCTCTATTCCTATCCATCTCCTGCTCATTCTCATGGCTACTACTGCTGTAGTACCACTTCCCATAAATGGATCGAGAACAACTCCGCCTGGAGGACATCCTGTGTCAATGCAAATTTTTGGTATCTCCTCCGGGAATACAGCAAATTGGAAGTGTTTGAGTAAGCTCTTTGAAGTCTTTTTATACTGCTTTCCTTTACAGGTTCAAACTGCTGTTTAAAGTAATACTTCTCAGATTTTACGAAAAAGTAGATATACTCGTAGCTCTTAGTAAACCTATCCTTTACGCTTTCAGGAATTCCGTTGGTTTTGTACCAGATGATTTTATTTCTGAGTATCCATCCATCTTCTATCATTGCCATGGCAAGTCTTTCCGGAACCATGCAAAGACATTTTGAAGGATAACTGAAATTCCCTGTCTTTCTGTTACCATAGTAGGTGTCAGCTATATTTAGCCATAGTGTTCCTTGGAGTTTCAGTATTCTGTAAACTTCTCTGAATATATTCAGTAAACGAGATATATATTCGCTAAAGGTTTCTTCAAGTCCTATTTGTCCTTCTACTTCGTAATCTCGTAAAGCCCAGTAAGGAGGTGAAGTAACTGTACAATGTACAGATTCATCAGGAATGAGTTTCAAAACTTCAAGAACATCTCCGTTATAGAGTTTTCCAAGACTGTTCTCATAATAAAGGTATCTATCTATGCAATTAAGTTGCATCCTTGCTCCAGACTTTAAGTAATTTCTTTGCAATACTTTGAACTACCTGAACAGTTACAGAGTTGCCAGCCATTTTATAGAGCTGATTATTAGGAATTCCGAGTTCTTTAGCCTTGTAGTAAATATCGTCTGGGAAACCTTGTAGGCGGAAACATTCAAGGGGTGTCAGACGGCGAAATTTCCCTTTATCAATTACATAATTACCGTTCCAATTTGCATATTGGCGAGATAATAAAGCTATAGCTATTTCTCTTTTCTGAAAATCTTTACATATTTTTTCTTCAACCTTTGTGGACTTGTAATAAATTTTATCTCTTTCTCTGATGGGAAAAACTCTTGGCTTACTTCTTCCTCTAAAATGTCCGATAATGAACACCCTTTCTCTATTCTGTGGGACTCCGAAATCTTTGCTGTTAAGCACTTGCCATTCAGCATCATACCCCAGCTCATCCAGCGTTTTGAGGATGATTTCAAATGTTCTTCCTTCATCGTGGCTGAGGAGTCCTTTGACATTCTCAAGTAGTAGATATGTAGGTCTTTTAACTTTTGCAATCCTGGCAATTTCAAAGAAAAGCGTCCCTCTTGTATCCTCAAAGCCTCTGCGTTTTCCAGCAATGCTGAAAGCCTGACATGGAAATCCTGCACAGAGGATGTCAAAATCTGGTAAATCTTCTGGATTGATTTTTCTTGAGTCTTCATATTCTTCCTCTCCTCTTGCATTGTAGTAAGCTTTGTAAAGTTTCCTTGCCCATTTGTCTATTTCACAAAACCCAACACACGTAAAACCTTCTCTTTCCAAAGCAATTCTGAAACCACCTATCCCAGCGAAAAGATCAAAAAATTTCACTTTCCCTCCTTAATCTTCTTCAACTCTCTCAACATCCAGTTCTTGTTAATTCTTTTAGCTTGTAACCATTCTTTTTGATTCTTAGGTGGTCTCACTCTGAGATAACACTTACAGTTACTAAGGCATTTTGTAGTTCCATCCCGTGGCACACAGGGAAGAGTCCACTTTGTATAAGGAGAATGCCTTTGAAGGAAAAGGCAACTTTCGCAATGTTCCGCTTTTGTCATTACCCAGTCTATTACGTATTGAGCAGGGAGGGCTTCAATCTTCCCAGCCTGATAGACAAAATCAAGAGTGTTAACGTACATCTCCCAGCGTTTTCTGTAATCCATCTTGCCGGACTTCTTTTCAAGGTCTCTGAGGAAGCCGTTTAGATACTTGTATTCATGCCTTCTTGCTCCATCCAACCAGCTAATATCAACGGTTTCTTTTTTAACAAATGGCACCCCGGAGGATTCCATTCCAAGGTCATAAGCTTTGTGGTATGTTTCCTTAAAGAGCTTCTTTATCCTGAACCTTAACTGTCCTATGTTGATTTTGCCGTTTAGAAAATCTTGTATTAACTGCCAGCCTTTTTCCTTGAACTTCTCTTTTAGCCTCTTGTACTTCTTAAAGGCTCTATCCGTTGCCTTCTTCTTCTCCTTGTAATACTCACTTCCGAGTGCAGAGAACCACAAGGCACTTTCAGCATCCCTCTCTGGTCTCCTTGCTTTTCTCGTTCCAATGGTTTTACCTTCAACGATAACTACGGGAAGAGGAAAGTCTTCTCTCATTTCACCCCCGTGCTTCCAAAACCTCTCTTTCCTCTTGCCGATGGAAAAAATTCCTCAAATCTGTCAAAAATTTCTTTGTTGGCTCCGATGTAGATAGGGTATTCCTTGCTGAATACTGCCTGACAAATGCGGTCTCCATGATGGATTTCAAACTTTTTAAGAGAAAGATTTATGAGAAGTGCTTTAACAGTGTCACGATAATCGTTATCTATAAATCCAGGACTGTTAAGGAGTGCGATACCATTTTTCCAGGCTATTCCGCTTCTTGGTCTTATATCCATAAAGCAATTTGTTGGCATATAGACTTTAAATCCGAGGGGGATTAAAGCTCTTTCCATAGGAGATATGAAGTCTCTTTTGCTTTCTTTGGAAGAATGTTCCTCATTGTCTCTGTCTCTAAAAAGAATTCCTTCACTCAGATCTGCTTTACAATCAAGTCCGTTGGAGTTGTATTTAACAGCCGGTAGGAGCTCTTCACTTTTAGCAACGATTACGATTCCTAATTCCCTTACCGTTCCAGCCCAGTGTCTAAATTCATTTATATTTCCTGGAATTGCTCTAAATTCCATCATCCCTCCTTAAATGTTTTTACTCTTTACTATAAACTTCAATAGTTCCAACTATTCCCATAAAATATTGAGTCCCTCCTACTTCTTTATATGTGTGGAATAGCTGATACAGGAAAATGACTTTAGCATCTTCAAGCACATCTATTGGAGTCTCTTTTGCAAAATCATTCACGTAACTTTCAATCTCTTCAGATTTTACCGTATCGCAGTCCTCATCCCAACAGAAAAGAATTCTCGTCGGCTCCGTATTGTGAGCAAGTAGAATTGAATCTTCAACTACATTCTCTACTGTCTTGAATCCTTCAAGATCTCCATTTTTTTCAGCGAAGAAAATGATCCTATCTTCCGAAGTTACCTCTACAACTTTGTTTTCTACTTGGATTTTGAGGTTTACTGGAAAATCCATTTTACCTCCTTCCGTATGTTCTCTTAAACTGGTATCTCCATGTTTCAATCTCATTGGCTATCTGCTGGCTTAGGCTGTGAATTTTGAAATAGAGGTTTCTACCTTGATTCATCGTAAAAATCTCAAGTAGCTCGATGCATTTTTCCTGTTTTCTCAGAATATCTCTTGCCTTTTCCACCAGCTCCTTTGACATCTTAACCTCCTTTTACGAGTCGTTCGTAATACTGCAAATATCTTGCGTCTTTTATCTCCTCAAATTCAGTCATGGGCAAGTAAATCCTTCTTTCAGCCCTCTTTTTAAAGAAGAGAACAAAACCTTTGCTAAAAAACTTTTCAAGGTCAGTTATAAAAACAGACTCGTTGAAGATGATGACTACTCTTTTTACTCCTCTAATCTGAGCTCGTTTAAGAAGTTCATAGGGGAAACCAAAGCTCATCGTTTTTCTATGTATCCCATGACCGTTTTCTTTCTTGATAATTTCTTCACCAAATAGCCTTGCGATTCTTCTAACTTTCTTCTTTGTATCACAGTTAAGCTCTATAAAGCAGTAACCGTTGGCGCTGATGTAATACCTGTTTTGGTCTATGTCTTTAAATTCAGTTGCCGTTACTGCCATTACTCCGCCCTCCAAAATTCACAGAGTCCAAGCTTGCCGTATTCACAAAAAGCACAAGCCCACTTGTGATTTACTCCTGTTGGGAGAAAAACTCCAGCTCTTATTCCTCTTACAGCTTGCTTTAACACTTCTCGGAAACTTGTAAGTTCCTCATCCGCAAACTCTTTATGCAATACTTTTGCTTTTAAATGTTTCTTGCCGAGAGCATGAAGCTGGACTTTCTTCTTTCCGGTATATAGAGAGTACATTGCAAGTTGGAGCTCATAATCAAACGGAATAGTTTCTGGAAGCCTTGAGATTGTTTTTATGTCAATTATGCTATCTTCCGTCTCAACGTCTTTTTTCACAATTATGTTAACCCTAAGTTCTGGGTCGTTAATCCACTCTTCCTCTTCAACAAGTACAGGATGGACAGTTTTTGAGATTTCTGGATGGTAAGCTTTAAGCAGCTTGTAACCAAGGTCTTTTTCTTTTTCTTTTGGGAGTTCCCAAATATCAACTTCAAGGGCAGTCTCTTCAAAAGAATCGTTGTAGGCATCAAGAAGAGAGTCAATTGGAAGGTCTTTTCCAGTTTCAAGCTTGTGCTTATAGTTAGTCTCTATTCCTGCATGGACTGCTCTACCAAGGACTATTCCTGAAGGAGTGGGTAGAGCTATCTTGTCAACATACTTAAACTGATACCATCTCCCACACCGCAAGTAAGCCACAAGTTGCGTGTAAGAAATGTAACTAACATTCATCCTCAACCTCCACGGTTTGGTTTTATATTGGTTTATATCTTGGACAATCTAAAATTCTGGTTTCGGGAACAGCCTCTCTACAATTCTCTTTACAGCTATCGCACAGATTGATAGGCTCAAAATCTTCACAACCTACCTCTTCTTCTGCCATCAGAGCCTTCCAGTTGTCATTTCCCATCGTGCAATGTCCTTGGCGATTCCATTCACAGTATTTACAGAGTTCTTTCAATTTCATTTTCTCCTTCCTCCCAATGAGTACTTTCAAGGTCTATCGCTGCCAATAATGGCATGAGAATGAGAATTGTTGATAGTGCAAACATCTTGCCTAGAAGATAAAAAGATTCTACTACTGCAGATAGGATTTCAGTTATTGCTTCTTTTGAATAGTTTTTAAGCCTTTCCAGATACTTTTCCATCTTCGGCTCCCTCCATTTTTAAAATGTGTTTGATAATGTAATCTTTATCAACTATCGTATTCCCTTCTTTGTCAGTGAGACTTAGAAGTTCCTGAGCAACCTGAACTCTTTTAAGCAGGGATTCCATTCTTAAATCTTCTTCTATGTAGTTTGGTGAATGCATGGTAACGGTAAATTCGGCATCCTTAATACCATACTCTTTTAGGTGGATTTCTATTAGCCTTTTGACACCGTCAATAATGGCATTCTGAATGCTTTTGACAGAACGGCTGAACTGAATGGAAATTGAAGAGAGGGTTGCTCTTGTAGAAAATCCTTCTTCATTGGCAAGATAAGCTTTAGGGATTTTAAGAGAGGCAAAGAGCATTTTCTGGAAGTACTCTATATCGGCAATATCTGCTATGTTTGAAGCTCCAGCTAAACTTTCAACTCTTGAGCCTCTACCGCCTTCAAAGACAGGGAAGTAGAAGTCCTCATCTGCTGCCAAAAAGTCCGGTTTTGCTACAAACTTTCCAGTTTTCGGGTCTATGAGCCTTTTCTTCTTGAACTTTTTCTTCAGTTTCTCAATAAAGGCTTCTGCTTTTTCCGGAGGCATACTACCAACATCTATGTAGAAAACCCATCTGTTTGGAGCCCGGGTAAGCCTGTAGATAACAACGGCATCTTCCATTAGTGCTAACTGTCTGTAGATTCTTCTTGCATCTTCAAGAATTGGATAGCCATAAGGGTAAAACTTCACATCCTCAAGGAGTCTGAAGTGAATCATCTCATCAGGCTTAAACTCTATAACTTCGCCACGCACTTTTTGCTCAAATCCTTCCAGTCTCCCCTTGTCATCTTCTTTTCTTTCTACTGTCTTTGCAGGTCTATGATAGATTCCTAAAACCCCTTTCCCCTCTTCTGAAACAGCTTCCCAGAAAGAGTCTCCAAGTTTAAAGAGTTCCTTGGCAATGAAAGGACATTTTTCTTCAATCTTTATCCGGTCAAATAGCTCTTTTATCAGATTTTCAACTTTGGGATTTTTACTTGAGAATGCAAATATCTTGCCTGTATCTGGATTCCTTTGACAGCATTCATCAACATACACCTTAGCTGCCGCTGCAATGTATGGCATTTCCATCATTTTTTCATACTCAGCGTACCTTTCCATTCTCTCTGTAGAGAGATTTAGAAGAGGAGCTAAAGGAGACGTAGCTTCATAGCTGTAACCTTTAGGCTCTGGTTCAGACGTATTTTCTTCGTTTCTGGAGAAGAATTTAAACAAGTCCTTAAATACGGACATTTTCTACCTCGTGCGATTCATTTGCATTAGATTTTAACAAAATGTAGCCCTTACACATGTCAGGTTCTACAACTTGAACTTCTATTTCAGGGTCAATCTCTCTTATAAGTCTTGCAAGGCTCTTGAGTTTTTCAGGATGGATGGCGTAGTAGTCAAGGAAGTTGGCTATTATCTTGGGTTCACAGACAATAAGACCTTTGTCTTGAATATTCATTTTTAATCTTACAGGCTCGTCTATCGATTCAAGGTACTTATTAACTGCAACTATTACCTCACGGCACTTTTCAGTAAAAGACTTTTGGACTTGAAATCCTTTTGTTTCGTATTCCTTCAGCAGGTCGTAGAAAGCTTTCTCAACGCTATCTTTAACAACTATACCAATAAAGTTGCAATCTATTTCAGGAGAAAACTTTTGCCTTTCTATCTCTTTTAACCGCTTTTTAAGTTTTTCGTTTTCTTTTTGGAGTTCTTTAACTCTTTCCCGCATAGAAGCAGAGCTTTCCTCAAGAAGAGATTCCAGTCTTTCTTTCTCTTCTTCCAATTGGTGAATCTTTCTCCTTAAAGCTTCTTTCTCAGCCTCAAGGCTTACTTTCATCCAGCCGTTATTACCCTTAACAGCTTCAATGACAATCTTTTCAACGATTTCTTTAACAGTTCCTTGCTTTCTTATCAGAGCGTTAAAAACATCTTCAGGTAAATCAATAGCAACTCTCATAGTTTTTCCCGTTCAACAGGTATTAGGAAAATAATAATGCAAATTATTTGGATTGTCAATTGATTTGATAATCTCTATCAAATAAACTCATAATATAGGGAGAAGAGGAAAAACAAATATGGAGGGAAGAAATGCCTTGGAGTAACTGGTATCCATTTAACACTCTTAGCATTAAGCTAAATGCTCCTAACCTGCCAGGAATCTATAGAATTAAGTTGCAAGATGGATCCTGTTTTGCTTTAGAAAGCCAAGGTGGGAGTTATTACTGGAAAGGTGTATATCCTGCTGAGGAGGATTTAGTCAGCTGTTTTCGGAGAAATGAGCCTTTAAGGGTTTGTAACTGTACATCTGGGATATGTACAGATTTAATTTACATAGGTGAATCGGGAAATATACGGCAACGTCTCTTACAACATCTTAATGGTAACAGTAGTAAATGCATTAAAGCACTCTTAAATAGAGGATTTGGGTTGTTCTTCTCTTTCTTACAACGTCAAGATCCAGATGACTCTGAAGTTAGGGCTTTTGGAAGATTTGTTAGTAAGACTGGAAGATTTTGTCTTCCTTGCGATTGTGGTTCTAATGAATGCAGCAATGCTGAAGGGGTAGCTATTGATACATACATTAATGGTAGATTGATCTGTTAATTAGTATCATTTCCACCACCACCACTCCTCTTCCCCTTCCTCCTCATGCTCTCCCACACTTGGTTCTATTACCTTTGAAATCTGATTGTCTATAAAGCAGCTATAAACCGCTCCACATAAGGCATCGGCAACATCCTTGCTCCCATCTGGCGGATGGTCAACTTTTCTACCGTCAAATTCAAGGGCAAAGAGCTCCTGCAGGAGAGGTTCATAGTGGTAGAGGATTACTCTTTTATCAAAGAAAGCCTCTTTCAAACTCGTGTAAGGCTCAAGAGTTGCATCAACCGAAATCCTTTCAGCGTTATAGCCTCTCTGTTTAAACTGCTGAATTGATTCTCTACTCTGAAACTGGTCATAAGAAATCCTTCTGACATAAAGACCATTCTTTTCTACTATTGCATAGATAAACTCTCTTATTCTGGAGATAGGAATCTCTGATTTAGGCACTACCCGGAGGATAAAATCAACCTCAGCGATTGGGAGCTCCTCATAATGCTCTGTTCCATCTGGCAGTAATCTCTTAACCTTCTTGAATCCTGCAAAGTGGACCATAGCTATACCTGTAGCGTCTCCTGTAACTCCAAGGTCAATGTGAATGTACCTTTTGAGGCTTTTATCAAGATTCATCTTCTCATAGTCTATCTGAATGTCTCCAAGCTCTATGGAGACTTCTTTACTAAACGGATGTTTTTTCTCAGGGTCTATACACCGCAGAATGGCTTCCCTATCGTGGAAGAATGGAGCTGTGGTCAGAACAGGTCTTCCCGCTATGTCTCTAATAGCTTTTTCAATGTTCCTTTCAAAGGAGAACCTAAACTCTTCTGGTACTAAAATCTGCTCAAAACCGCAATTTTGATAAGTTTTTCCTTTAGCAATAAAGCAGTCTGCGCAGTCTTTTTCACTATCAATAATTCTTGGAGGCTGAGACAGGCTTCCAAGGCAGACTCTAAACCTTTTGGAATTTTCGTATCCGCTCTTAACATCATAAATAGCATAACGTCTGATATAAGCCATTGGATTGCCTTTGAATTCTCTAATCATTCTTTCTGTAAAGTCTTCCGGGTATTTGGCAGAAGAAAGAACCATCAGCTTTCCTGGTACTCTACCTTTTTGCTGGAATCTTGATTCCAGCCTCCGGTAGAGAGAATCAAAGAGTTCCTCAGCTATGTCAAAGACTTCATTTCCTTTTCTCTTCTGCCCTAAAAAGTTTGCTTCGTCAATTACTGCTGAGAAAACGTTCAAACTGATAGCCTCATTGCTTATCGGAAGTGGCTGGAGAATAATGTTGTTATTGGTTCTTATCTCCTCTTTCTTTATGTCTATTTCTCCCTCAAGAATAAAATGTTTAAAGAATGGACTTGCCATAAGGTCGTTTTTGAGTCTGTTAAAAAAAGAAGTCATAGCTGTTTTCAGGTTAACTGAAAAGTTGACGAGGGCAATTTCTGTGGATGGGTCTAAGCCGTAGTATTCCTGTGGATTTCTCAAGATAAAAAGCTTATAGAAAATATACTGCTTTGCAATTATCCCGAAAGTTGTCTTTCCCCATCCGATAGAGCCTGTAAGGAGTGCTATGATGTAATCGCCATTAAAGAAGTTCTCAAGTTCCTTCAAAAGCTTAGGTCTTATGTATTTTGCTTTGTTTAAGTAGTAGGGAGAGAGAACAAATTCTCTTATAGAGACAGGCTTGAATCTGTAGTCTGCATATCGTATCTGGTCTAATAGCGGAGAATAGCCGTACTTCTGAATTTCTTGGAGAATTTCTATGAGCAAATCAATCGCATTTGGAGATAAATTGAGCTCCTCTACAATTCTTTCAAGTTCTGAAAGTCCTGTCTCCTGAATCTGACTAACAGCCTGAACAATATCTTCATTGTTCATTGTTTTCCTTTTTCTTTTTGAGTGTCGTAAGGACTTCAATCGCTTTTACTAACTTTTCTCTTTCCTCTTTTGGGATCTCCGCCACTTTACTATCAACCTGAATCTGCTGGGTTGCTACCATGTTAACTTCATCCGGGACTTTAGGAAGGAGTCCCATACTCTGCATTATCTGGACACCACGGGCATTGGTTTCTCTGATTTCTGCTAAGACCATTACTTTTTCTTTCACGTCTTTAGCCTTGTCATAATTCTTCCAGAGTTCCTTTTCTATAGCCTGGAATTTGACTTTGATGTCCCAAGGATGGAGACCGTCCTCATCACCTTCTCTAATTTCCTTGACTATTTGATTGATCCTTTGGGGAGTCTTACCGAGGAGTTTAGCTATCTCGGTCTGGGAAAGTCCACGGGCAAGGAGTTTTATGACCTTACTACGGAGCTCGTAACTCTTTTTTGACTGAGTAACTTTTTTCTTTTTCGCCATCTCTTTAAAACTCCTCTCTATAAAAGTGAAACTTTAAAGTCTCTTTCAAATTTCCTGATTCTCACTGGAATCTAAAAATTCTTGTGTTTCTAAGCTTTCACCGTTCTCCTCAAGGTCTTTCTTTATCGCATAAGCAATCCCAGCTACAACATAGCCATTTTCTATTTCTGTGATGGGAGCCTTAATCAGTTTCATAAATGCTTCTTCATCTGTGAGTTGGAGGTCTCTTTTATACTTTTCTATCAGGGTTTTAACTATGTTCATGTTTTCCTTGGAGAGCATAACGGTAAAAGCTTCTCTCTTTACGTTCTCTATTTGCTCTTCAATTTCCGCATGGTCAAAAAGTTCCTTGGTTTCCTCTTCATCCTCTTCTATAGCAGCTTTTAGGGCTTCTATATCGTCGTCGAAGAATCCTTCTAAAAGCTCACTTGGCACGGTTTCTTCAAGGAGTTTTAGGTATTCTCTATAAGCCTCCTCATCGCTATCAAACTTTCCTTTAATCGTATCTATAAGACCAGTAGCTAAAACTGCTTTCTCTTCTGGAATGTCGGCTATAAGGAATGGAGCTTCTTCTATACCGGCGTGCTTTAACAGATAGTAACGGTGTTCTCCATCTATGATTACGTACTTGTTTTTCTTTTCGTCATAGCGAACTAAGATAGGTTCTATATAGCCAACTTTTTTAACAGATTCAGCAAGTTTTTTGAATGCGGTTTCTCCCATAATATTAGGATTGTAATCATTCGGCTCTACATCTTTTAGCCTTAACACTTCAAGTCTTATAGGAGCTTTTATCTCTTCGGCTTTTACTTTTGCTGCAATTTCTGAAAGGCGATGTTTAAATGGCATGTTTCCTCCCCGTTAGGTTTTAGTGGAGGGCGGAAGCCCTCCGAAAGTTTTACTTTTTGGCTGTGGCTTTAGCTTTGGTTCTACCCTTTTTGGCGGAAGCTTTCTTTGTAGTTCCTTTCGTTCCGCCGCTACCGCTTCTTGTGGCACCTGGAGACATGGGCATGGTTCAATCCTCCTTACTTAAGTTTCTTTCTGGCTTTATAGCCAGAGCCCGAAAATCCGCCGTGCTTAAGAGCTTTTACTGTTGCACGGGTACGCTGATTGACTTTTGCAGCCTTTGCTTTAGCAGAGGCTTTCCTTGTAGCCCCTTTTGTTCCACCACCAGTTTTTGTAGCACCTGGAGACATAGGCATGGCTTAACCCTCCACTTCAAATTCGATTCCAAAGTTTTTGAGGAAGTCTGTAGAAAGAATTCCTCCTGTTATTCCGTCTTTTGGATTTGTTTTGGCTTTTATGAGTTCTATTGATGGTAGAAATACAGCGAAAGGATCTCCATTCTCATCAATGAGAATGTTTCCTTCCTTATCTTTCACTTTCCATACGGTGTAGTCTTCAAAAAGGTTATGTCCAGCTTCTTTGTGCCAGCCGTAGCGAAGCATTTCTAAGTAACTCATGCTTTTAAGTGCTTTTGAAAAGGCTCTGTCTATCTGAAAACTTGAATGAATATCCTTAAACTTTTGGGAATACGGAAATGCAATTTGATTGCAGAGTTCTTTAGCGGTTTCTATGAATTCTGAAAGGGTAAAAAGGAAAATCTCAGATTCCTTTTTCTTCCGGAGTTCATTCAGAATCATCTGAATAGTTGGGACTATCTTTGGAGAGAAAGTATCCATAAGGTTTTGGTAAGTTACAACATAGTTTCTTTCATCTTCTAGAGAGTAGTTTTCTGCCTTTATTAGGGTGTTAAGTTCCCATTGGAAGCTTACTCTGATTCCCAGTTCCTTAGCGATTCTTTCTATTTCGTTAAACAGCTCTGCAAGTTTAGGAAAGTTTGCATAGACTCCTTTTCTGTTCACGTAGTAGTATTTGCTTGCTGGTGGGGATAGTTCAAGGAATTTGAAGTCTTCTGGAATTATCTTAAGAGTTCCACCTCTAAAGTTCAGGGCTCCAAAGGTTACTTCTTTTGCTCTTACCTCTTTTGCCTTTATCAAAAGTTTTTCTATCTCTTTGAGTGTAGGGAATTGGGAATGGAGGAATGGAACCACATTTATTCCAGTTGGTATTCCAGCTTCATTGAGCTTGGCAACAAGCTCAAATCTCTCTTTAGGTGATAGAGATTCGGGTTCATATTTCTTCCTGTATTTGTCGCTTAAAGAGGTTATCGTTATCAGTCCAGCTCTTGGAGTGGACATCTGGGTAAGAGTATTGAAGAGTTCTTTTGTATGGATCCCCTTTGTTGTGAAGAAGAATGGAAAACCGTATCTGTCAAGAATCTCCAGAATTTGCCTTGAAATACCTTCACAACCGGGAACAAAAATGTCTGAGTTATTGGAAGCATAAATCGGATAGCGGTTTCTTAAGTACCAGTCTAAGAAGCTATTAGGATTTGGATTCTTATCTGCTTTTTCTATTGCAGAGACAGTTGATTTTATTAGTTCTGATGGACTGCCAAGTCCACCTACAGAAAGGGCAAAGATTTTTTTCTTGTTTATGCAGGCAAAGCAATAGGCACATCCTCTAAAGCACCAGCGATAAGCTTCGTAATTAACACCTATAGGAAATGCTGGAATAGAGCCAAAAACTGTGAAGTTATTGGACTCTTTAAAAAAGCTAACTTTCTTAGCCAAAGCATTCCTCCAAAATAGAAAAAGGGACTAACGGGCTTCTCATTACCCGTAGTCCCTTGAAACTATTTTAATGCAATTAGTTTGCTAAGTCAAGGACAGTCTTAGATTTGTGGAGTTTTCGCATAATGATTTTTGTAATTCTAAACTTGTCCCAGTCAAAAGACCAAAAAGGCGGTAAAGAAACTTCTACAAACTTTAATATTTCAGAGATATTAGATGTTGAAAACAATTTAACTGACCAGTCTTCATTGAAGCGGAAGAAGAGAGTATGTTTTTTCATATCGCTCCAATTAGAGTAAGCAATTAAGAAATCTTCTATCTCCTGAATGAAGGCATAAGAACTAATTATCTGGTCTAAGGTATAACAAGCGAAAAAGTGAAGTTCCACTTTTGGAATTTGAGATTCCTTTTCTTTGAAAATAGGCTCACAACCAAGTCTCTTTAAACAATTGTAAATTTCTTGCCAATTTTTAGCACAAGAAATACAACATTTCTCATCGTGCCTTTTAAAGAATGACTTAGGTTTGAAGATTATAGTTCTTTCTCCAACAAGTTCTGCGAGTCCATCGGCGCGAATAAAAAAAGAATATTTAACTCCCACGATTTACCCCCCAAGAGTTAAGTGTAATTTAGCCCTCCCCTATTTTAACTATTTTCATTTCTCAAGCCTCCTCAGTTACTTTAAAAAGTACATCTACGAGGGAGTGGTAATTGATTTCTACTAGAGATTCTATTAAGCCATCAAACGCCTTTTCATTCCAAATTTTGGGATATTCAACTCCTTGCCATTCAGCCATTTCTTTAATAAAAATTTCATCTATGTAATCATCAGGATAGGCTTTACGGTAAAGCTCTTTCCAATTAATTCTTTTTCTCTTACAAAAATCAAAAAACAGCGCAATAACGCAATAATCAATAGAGCCATCGCAAGGCTGTCTCAATTTATAAGGACGAGGAGAAAAAACTCCTATTTCATCTATTTTCCTTAAAAGCTCCTTGAGTTCCTCTTGATCAACAGTCTCAATTACTTCATAAACTAAATGATAAACTCCACCTTCAACTTTCTTGTATAGAACCCAGAGCTTTCTTTCTCCTGTTTTCCATGTCCATGCCCAAAAGTCTTTTCCCCTGTATTCTCTCACTTTTTACCTCCACGGTTTGGTTTATTTTCCATCGTCAAAAATAAATTTATGCAAATTACTTGCATTGTCAAGTTAAGCTTATCTTTTGTAAATCACCATTCTTATCAATATCATATACATTAACTCTATAGTCAGAAATAAGAAAGACAGCTATTACACTCCTATGGCATTTCTCAAAATTTCCACAGGCACACATAAGACAGACGGTTTCTTCTTTTGCAAGGTCAATAATCTTTTCAAGTCCAAGCCATACTTTCTGTTCAGTTTCTTTAAAGAGTCCACATTCCCCATCTTCTTTCCAGAAAAAGGAACCTCCGAGATTTCCTCCCATCCATTCGTATTTAATGCCGTTCTTAAAGAGAGTATCAGGAAGCTTTTTAGCGGAAGTCCAGGGTTGCCGGCGACTGTAGGGCTTTTCTCTGATGTCAATTACCATGGTTATGCCGTTCTTTTTTAGGTTCTCGATAAATTTCTCTTGTGGCAGATTAGAGTAGCCAGTCATATAGATTTTCATAGCTTTTCTCCTCCCTTTGACAGTATTTACAAATACCGTTCTCATCAAGAACAGTCCAATAGCCACACTTCTTGCAAGCAGGCGAAGTTTCATTGAGTTTCTGTTGGTCAACAATGCTAAACCAGTAGCACCATTCTTTATGAGGCAGAATCATTCCTCCTTTACAACAACTGGAAGTTCGCATTTTTGAGCAATTTCTTTAACGGATTCCTCTACCTGTCCGTCTTTACTGATATAGGCAATGTTGGTAATTGGAGCGTACAGAAAGATTCCGGTTTTAAAAACTGGTTGAAAATCTATTTCCTTGTAAGGATTCGGAATAGAATAGGTCAGGTCCCCTATTGTGCGGTCCACCCACTTTCCATATTCGTTTTCATCCTCTGTCCCTTCTCCTTTGAGAATGTAATAGAGCAGGGCAATACAGTTTTCTTTGAGTTCCTTGTGGTTTTTGTTTTCCTTCGGGCATAGAATATTGGAAATCCCCTGTTTCTTAAGCTCTTCTACCAGTTCCTGCCAGTTTTGGAGTATAGCGTCTGAATGAACAAATAACATTTTGGAATCATGAGAAAGTTTGTGAATAGGAAAGTTCTTTGGTATTCTTCTGCTGACCCCTTTAATTGCTGCTTCTTTTATGAAATCCCATGGAGACTTATAGAATTTCTTTCCTATCCAGATTAGAACGTGGTAAATACTTGTTCTCTCATCTCTCCAAAGAATGGGAGCTCTAAATGGCTCCTGATTAATCGGAATAGGTGGGTCAAAAACAAAATGCTCAATAGGAAGTCCATATGGAGAGGTAGCACATTCCAAATAAAGGGCTTTATCTTTCCTTTCTCCACATCCTCTCATCTTTATACCTCCACGTCTTGGTTTAGATATTTAGTGGTTATTTCAAGCAATCTATTTGCGTTTCTAATTACGGCTTCATTACCGTTAGCAAGGATTTTTATAACGTTGGCAATATTTTGGATCTCTTCCATGTCCTTTATTAGGCTATTGTCAACCTGAATTTCAACCTTTGGCAATGATTCAGTATTTGAGTTTTCTGATGTTACAGGAGAAATAGCTTGAGGATTCAGCACTTTTTCCACTGGAATTTCAATTTCTGTAGGTAGATCAGGAATAGATACCTGTTCCAATGCAACTTTGGTGCTTTTTTCTATCTTCTTTTGTCTTACAAACTTTTCAACATCTTCTATAGTCCATTTGCTTTCAGGATTCTGGAAATATTCTTTCTGGTCATCTGGAGAAAGTTTTGCAAGTTCACGAGCAACTGTTATGTTAATCTCAAACTTCTTAAGCTTTTCAAATATTTCGGGAATAAGATTTAAAAGCCTCAATCTCTTGGTTATATGGGAATTTGAAACATTTAGAAGCCTTGCAACTTCACTTTTCTTTAGGTTTCTTTCTTCTATGAGTCTGGCGATTAATTCAGCTTCAAGAGCAGGATTATCGGCTCTGTGGAAGTTTTCGATAAGAATAAGGATGGCATTATCACCGTCCTCTTTAACAATACATCTGACTCTATCAAGACCAAGAATTCTTGCAGCGTTTAACCTTCTTCTACCGGCAATGACCTTGTATTTTCCATCTCCTGTAGGAGATACAAGAGGTGGTTCAAGGATTCCATACTTTTCTACGCTTTCAAGGAAATTTTTCGGAACTTCAAATTCTGGGAAATCTATGAGGGATAAAGGAATCTCTCTAAGCACTTCCCTTTCTCCTTCAAGTTGGAAGATCAGCTCTTCTACATCAGGAAGGGAGAGAGAGTTTCTCCTCTCCCTTAATACTTCAAGTGTTTCGGGTTTTACCAGACGGGTTATAGAGTTGTTGCTATCGGAAACTCTTATCTTCACTTTGTCTTTTACTTTGCCCTTGTGCTCAATCTTTATCATAGCGTCCCCCTAAACCTTCATAGGCATTACAACGATTTTGAGTTCTGGTTCACGTGAACATGTGAAGAGAACAGGAGCCACAATTCCTTCAGAAGTTTGATAACCAGTGTCAAAGGACATCTTTATCGTTTCCTTAGAGAATGTTTTCAAAGTAGTGGATAGATGATTTAGGTTAAAGCCAATTACAATAGGTTCTCTTTGCACATTAGAATCAATTTCTATTTTGGATACAGCTTCTTCTCCATCGGTGATAACCTTAGCTGATAGAGTTAGTTCTTTATCGAAAATCTCTAACTTTCCAGCGGGAACTGAATCTTTTTCAAAGATAACGGAGACTTCATCAATGGCTTCAAGGAGAGTTTTACGACAGAATATGGCTTTATCTGGGTTATCTCCCGGAATAGCTGATCTCCAATCCGGATATACACCATCAAAATGTCTCCAGCTTAAGTAACAGTTACCAGCTCTTATAACAACCTTTGAGTCTTCTTTATGAATGATACCCACTTCAACAACTGGAGAATCGGAAAGGAAAGTTTTAAAGAGAGGAACCACTTTGCGATTTACAGAGACTTGAAACTCTTCATCAGGCAGCTCTTCCCAGTCAACTTTATACCAGGCAAGGTAATGTCCATCAGTTGCCACAAAGTGAAGAGCATCTTTTTTGGCTTCAATGTTGATAAAGTCAAGCTTATACCTACCTTCATCCTTTGAAGTGAAAGGTAAAAGTTTTTTGCTAATGTTAAGAAATGTTTCAGCGTCCATTTCCAGAAGGGATTCAAAGCTTCTTTCAACCTCAGGAAATTCTTCAACAGGGAAGGGTTCTTTAAAGGAAAAAGAAGTTTTACCAATGTCTATAATAACCTTCCGACTGCCTTCAGTCTCTTCTACTTCTAACACAATTGAATTGCTTTTTGCTTTTGAAACTATTTTTTCTAACTTCTTAATAGGAAAGACAAATTTCCCTTCTCCGTCTTGAGCTTTAACAGGAATTTCAGCCCATCCTGTAACTTCAAGATTCGTTGTAGTGAGTCTTAGCTTCCCATTCTCAATTTCTGCAAGTAAACAGGCAAGAACTGGGATATTGCTCCGGCAATCAGCAGTTTTAAGAAGTTTCTTTGTTGCATTTGCAAGGTCTTTTTTCCTTACTTCTACTCTCATCTCCACACCTCCATGCAATTAATTTGCTTTTAGCTCTCTATGAGAGAAGTTAAGGTACTGCAAATTTCAACTGGTAGGTGTTTAAATTTTTCCAAGCCATCGCAACCTCCACGGTTCGGTTTATTTTCCATCGTCAAATTTGCACAAATACTTTGCATTATCAATAAGAGAAATAAAAATCAGCACTGGAAAGATTAAGAGATTCAAAACAAAGTTTTTTATCTTTTCCTTACGCATTGCCTTTTCCCTTCTTCTTTTGAGTTCTTCCCTCACTGCATATTCCCAGCCACCAGGTGCTCCTGCCATGATTAACCCTCCTTATAATCTTGTTTCTATATCTAGTAACATCTTCCCCTCACTAAAGTGAGCAAAAGTTCCTATGTAGGCTTTTATCAACTTCTCGTTAGGCTCATTGGCATAGTAGTAGTAATTATCTTCCTCATCTACCCATGCATTATTTTCGTCACAAAAGCCACCAAAGCCCAACCTTCTGATTTCATTTAGGATTTGCTTTCTTGTTTTTCGGATTTTTTCCATTGCAACCCCCACGATTCAGTTTCCATCGTCAAAAATAAATTTATGCAAATTACTTGCATTGTCAATGTAGAAAAAGGATAGATCATAAGTATTTAGAGCAAATAACTCTCAACAATTGTTGATTTTCCTGGAGTATCTGTTTTATTCGTTGTTTAGTACAACCAAGTTCTATTCCTATTTCCTTAAGTGTTTTTCCTTCCAGCCTTCGCAAAACGATAATGGCAAGCTTTTTATTTATTCCCGATAGCTCTTTAAAGATTTTTTCTTTCATCTGCTCATAGGCTATCTTGTCAATTAGATCCTCAAACTTATCTTCTGCCGGTAGAATTTCTAATAATGTCAAGCTATCTTCATTAATCGGAGAATCGATACTTACGGTCTTCTTATCTAAAGCTTCTTCATGATTTTTCTCAGTATTGAAAAGACTCCGGTTACGGCGAATATATTCCTGTTTTCCCCAGATGAGAGCTTGATAAACATAGGTTGTAAACTTGGTTCCTTTGTTTTCGGAGTAAGAAGAGAGAGCCTTTAAGTAGATTACAATAAGAAATTGAACGGCATCTTCAAGGTGCTCAAAATTATCAATGTATTGACAGGTTTCACAGGCAAACTTGTAAATAAGCTTTATGTCGGATAGAAGAAGAATTTCCTTTGATTTTTTGTCTCCTTCCTTAGCTTTTAAAATCAGTTCTAACTTCTGATTTTCAGGCAATTCAATTGCATTATTAAGTAACTCTTTTATCCAGCTCACCTATCCCGTCCAGGAATCTAAGAATTCCCATTTTCATATCATAATCCACTTTAAACTCTTCCAAATCCTCTGGAGATAAAGAACCTTCAGCTTGTAATAGAAATTTAAAAGGAATGAAATAAAAGTGATTCCACTCTCCTATCCAGTCAAAATGAAGAAGGATAAAAGAAAGCCCTCCTAAATCCTGAAAAGTCTCAAGATACTCTTTCTGATGTTTCTTAACGGACTTCTTCCAGTTGAACTTTTTGGCAGTTGTTGATTTAGCATCAAAAGCTATTCCTTTACCGCCCTTGAGAATTCCAACATAATCTACAGTGCTCTTTTTTTGGAAGAAAGCTTCATAAAGAGCTCCTCTTAAGTGCCTATGGACCTTTATGGGAGTAGGAATCTTATCTATAAGGCAAACTCCTTGCTCTTTATAGTATTCAAGAGATATATCAACTATCCTTTCAAGGTACATTCCAAGGTTTTTTCTGTAGCAGTAGCTCACTTCATCAGCTCCGCCATGAGTTTAATTTGCTCGTAGTCATCAACTTTATCAGGGAGATACTTTTTAAGAAGTTTCTTAAACTTATCATGCTTAAAGACAGAAAGTCTAAACAGAATCATTAAATCTTTTTCGTCCTTTTCTCTTAAAGCTTCCATCTTCATTAATGCTAAGTACTCCGGTGCTACAATGTAAATTGTGCTTCCACCATAGTTTATCTTTTTAGGATACTTCAATGCTTCTTTTTCATAATCCTTATCTGCAATTTTGAGGTCAATTTCAACGTTACCTTTTTCTGCTACAAGCCATCTGGAGCCAAGAAATATATTTGTTCTTTTAAGTTTTACTTCCTTCAAAAAGGATTGTAGTGAATTCTTTGCATTAGAAGATACAAGAAGATCAATATCTGGGGTAAGAGGTCGTGATCCTTTGAAATAAGAACGAAGAGCCAATCCTCCAATAACTACATATTCCCCTTTCTTAAAGCTTTTTGAAATCAGTTCAACTACTTTGTCAGCCTTACCTTCAACAAGTATAAATTCCTGGAGAGCTTTTCTAAAGTAACTTTCTGGTAGGAGAGATAGCTTTTCATAAAGCTGTTCTTCTACTAAAGTCATAGCTCCATCCTTTCACCTGTTTCTTTGTTAATATACACCACTTCAATATCAGGGAACTGGGCTTCGGTAATTTCTTTTCTCTTCTTCAAAACTCCCTTTTCAGGTTCTTTTTGAAATACCACATCAACATAGTAACCCTTCCAATCTTCCACTATTCTGGAAAGCAGAATTCCTTTTTTCCCAGCGTCAAGCTCTTCTTTCGGAATTCCTTCAAGCTCAGCAACTAACTCTATAGCTTCATCTATTGCAGCTTTTTCTTCTGGTGGAACTCTATAAGAAGATAGAGGTTTCCAGTTTTGAGTCTCCGGGACTTCCTTTCCTAATTCCTCATTTACAGCTTCTCTAAACTCGGCAGTGGTCATCCCCTTAGCTTTGTCTATCCATGGAAGAGCATCTCCTTCCGATTTTATCACTCCTTCTTTAACCAAGACTGCTAAGAAATATGCTTTTGTGTAGCGGATTTCAGATAGTAAATCCTAGCGTATTGGGACCTCTCCTTTCTCTCCGATATAGCGATCCAGGAAGAGAAGCATATCTATGGTTCTTTTCTCTCGCTGAGTCAGTGATTTTGCATACTCATAGAAGTCCTCAAAACCTTCCTGAAAGTGAACCTGTTGTTCTCTGGCTAATGCAAGAAGCCTACCTAAGCGAAGATAGGCTATTTCTATATTTTTAACAGTATCCTTTATTTCTTGAGTTAACGGTGCAACTTTAATTTGAACATTTTGTATTGTTTCCATCTATCCTCTCCAGATAAGGATTCATAGTTATTCTTCTCCAAACTCTTTGCCGAATCTCCTCTTATAAAATTCCTTCCAGCTTTTTCCATATTCCTTGCGACAGAATGCGTCAAATTCTTCGGACTTAAGAAGTTCCCTAAAAAATATAGACTGCTTTGCTTTTAACTCTCTTTTGAAGAATTCTTGAAGAGCTATAACGTCTGGAGCTTTCAGGGTAATCGTCATCCCTGCTGTTCTGTTAAGTATTCTTTTCTCAATATCTGCTGACATGTTCCCTCCAAGAATAATTTTTATTTAATGTAAGCAAATTAATTGCATTGTCAATTATAGCTTAGGTTCTGAAGGAAGGAAATCTGGGAGTCCCAAAGAACGATAATCTCTATCTTCAAAACGCATAAAGAGAGAAATAGAATCTACCCTTGAGAGAATTCTTTCGCTCAAGTAGGGCAATTTTTTGACTTCCTCCCTTGTAAGATTGGTTGTCAGTATAAGTCTTGGAACTTTTAAACCTTCTACAGGCTTCATTATTCTTCTCTCATCAAATAGTCCTTCGTAGAAGGTTCTCATTTCTTCTATCCTCTTTTCATCTTTCGGAATTATTTGACCAAAATCATCTATTACTAAAATTTGAGCTCCCTTGACATACTCAATAACTGCTTCTTTTACATCATCTTTAAAGCTAAAAGGACCAAACAGCTCTTGCTCCTTGACAAAGAACATACTCCAACTGTCAAATCCATGCTTCCATGCAGTTTCCCATGCTCTATATAGATAAAATGCCGATGCAAATGTTTTGCCTGTTCCAGGAGGGGAAGAAAGAAATAAAATACGTTTATCTGTTTTACTCCATTGCTTTATTATTTTCATAGCTTCTGTAGTAGATATTCCCCTTTTTCTTCCTTCTCTTACATACTTCTCAAAGTCATACTTCATAAGCCTGGCTCTTTCCTTCATAGGGCGGAATACTTTGATAAACTTCAATTCCATCTCCCACCGTGCTATTTCTTCTTCAGATCTTTTTTTAAATCTTCTTCTGAATTCTTCAGGGGAGCAACCTTTCATCACAACCTCCTTAAAAAGCTTTACCAAAGACCCTCATAACATTCAACTCCTTCTATTCCAATATCAATCTTCTTTGCCTTTTTCTCCGATTGTGTTAACTTCTTAGAGGAACCTAACGATAACAGCTTAGGCAATTGCGACACAAAACCTGAAAAGGAATAGTTTACTTTGTGCTTCACAAAATAATCATTACTGTTTAGATAATCAGGGATTACTTCTATTGCTTTATCCACAAAAGCGGCTTTCTCAGCTCCATCATTTAAGAATTTCAATTGTTCTTCCAGCCGTTCTATAGCTTTCGGATAAATAGCCGGAGGGCAGCCAAACTTATTCATGTAGTGATGCTTAAAGACTTCTATTATCCTCTTGGCATGAGGAGATACGTACTTTGAATGCACTTTATTTGCCTTCTTTTTGACATCGTCAAAACTTTCGCAACCGCAACTTTCTTCTTTTTTTTTCTCTTCTTCTTTTTTAAGAGGAACGTTTTTTTCTGAGTGCGGGCTATATATATTCTCTCTCTCTGTAGTAGTCTCTGTAGTAATCTCTGTATTAGCATGTGGAATCTCCTCTAACTTGCGTGCTGGATTTACGCAATCTTGTTTGCTGGAATTCCCCACTCTATAATGTTGGATTTCAACATTATTGTTTGCAGAACTATAGTAAGCAAGCATAAATTCCCCCAGCTTCCCCATATTAATTCTGTAATAAAGTTTTCTTGGAACACCTTGATATTTCTCTTCTAAAATGCCAAGTTTTTTTAGCTTCTTTCTTGCTGTTTCCTGTTCATACCTTGAGAGACCTGTTTCTTCATAAAACTCTTTCTGAGTTTTGTATATCCAGCCATCATTATTCCCCTTGTCGCTCCAGTAAAGCAGTTGACTGAGGAAAAGAGCAGCCTGAACAGAACCGATAGCTTTAGCAAAATCAGGATGATAAGCTACTGGTCTGTCTTTGATTATTTTCTGAAACAGAAAAAACTTATCCATCATTTGCCTCCAAAAGTTTTTCTACAACTGCCAGTTCATAGTCTTCAGAGAAGAAATAGTCGGCTCTAAGCCATCTTCCTCTTGGAAAAGGATCGTATTCTGATCCCTCTACCTGAATCCACCAATATTTCGTTATTGGATCGTATTTGATTCTGTAACTTCTACCGTATAGCTTTTGTAAAGCTTTTTGGATAACCGTTTCAGAAGATTTCCTTCTCAAGATTAGTTTTTTTTTCCATTTTTTCCTCCTTGACAATACGATTCAATTGCCTAAATTAATAAGTAAACTGAGGTGCTCTCACACCTCCAGAGAACACCTCCACGGTTTGGTTTCCATTGTCAGTAGGGGGCTTCAGCCCCCTTTAGAATTCAATTTCATCATTTTTCTCCTTATTCTCCTCAAACAATCCGGCTTTCTTATCTTCTGCCTCTCCTGTGTTCTTTCCTTGCTTAAGCTCTTCCAGATAAGCAAGAAATTTCCTTGCATCTTCAGTAGTGAAGAGCTTAGAAGTGCTTTTGCCAATTACTTCCTGGTAGAGCTTCTTTCTCTCTCCATTCTTTATTCCAAGCTCTTTAAGAAGATTCTGAATCTCTATAAGCAACTGTTTAGAAGCCAGTTTGTTTAATCCAGAGATTACCGCTGAAGCCTCCTCTTTACTTAATTCTTCCAAACTTTCCTTGTTAACAAGGTTTTTGATGAATTCTTTAAGTTGCTCCTCTGTTAGCTTTCGTTTCTCTGCTATTGTTTTTATAGCATTTACCTGCCTATCACTTGCATGTCCGTTTCCATTGCCGGTTTTCCTTGTCTCTTCAATTACCTCTCCAGTTTCGGGGTCATAGAGAATATCCTGTTCTCCAAGTTCTTCATAGGAAGTTAAACCTATGGGAAAAGCCACTCTCAATGCCCTATTCACCGCACGGGTTTCAGCCATTCTGATTAAATGAGGAGTTACCATCCTGTTAGTGTTGTTTTTATCTGCATCGCCGTATGCTTCATATTTCCCACCATCCTTGGTTCTTACCGTTGCTTTTATTAGGCAAAAATCTTGTGTTCTCTCCACAATCTCCACTTCTATTCCTGCTAACTGTCCACTTTTTTGTGCATAGTAAATAAGTCCCTCTTTGGTTACGTAAGGTCTATCGCCCATTACAATAATGTGTCCTAAGTCTGGACGAAGTCCAAACTCTGCAAATAAAGCTCTAATCTGTTGTGCAAGGTTTTCTTGTGCTTTCTCAGGTATTCCTTTGTGACCTTTCAACCATCCCTTGATTTTCGTTAGGTCAAGCCATTGTTCCTGTAGTTCTTCTGCAACTTTGATTCTTATCTGTTCAACAGTTTTGACCTCTGCCATCTCTTCCTCCATCTATTAAGGTTAATGCCAATAATTTGCCTTGTCAATTAGGCAATTAGGTTGCCTAATTAAGATTCTTGTTGGAAATGCTGATAGGGTCAAAGTTTGCTAACTTCTCTAAAACTTCCTCTACTGTATCTCCAGTAAAAACTGCACAGATTCCCTGGTCTTCTATCACTGCCTTTACACCTTGACCATTCACAGTGATAGTAAGAGTCCCATCCAGCATGTTTTGAAGTACCTTTACGATTCCCATACTTACCTCCCGTTTAAAGTTTTTGCCGTTGTCAATAGTAAATATAGTTTATTGTTGCCAATTGTCAATACATTTGTCATTAATTACTCCTTTTTCCTGAGTATACTTTAACATTAAATAATTGAGACAGTCAGAAACAGTTATGCCTTCTCTTTGACAAGCTTTTTCAAAAAGTTCTTTAAGCTGAGGATTAACACGGAAGTTCATGTTTTTAGTTCTGTTAGATAGAAGCTTAACAATTTCCTCCATTTCCAATTTGTTTCTCTCTTCCATCCCATCCTCCATTTTCCATAGTCAAATTTAAATCATTTGATTGAAGTTGTCAACGATTTTTTCTGTAAACTCCTATAACTTTAAAAATCATGGCACCAGCTAAATCTTCAGGTGTTAGCTCTATTGACTGGTAAGCTCCATTTATGGGAACGAGTCTGATTTTTTCTCCTTCAACATAGTATTTTTTCAAAGTAGCTTCACCATCTTTAATAACAACGACTTCATCTCCATTTTCTGGAGGATTAAAGGAAGGGTCAGCTAAATGAACCAGGTCCCCCGGTTTAAATGATGGATACATGCTGTCACCTTTAACTTCCATAAAGAATGTGCGTTCTTCCGGATCTGGAATGGAAACAATAGAAGATGGTAGAGGGAAATAAGCCTCTGCACTATCTCTGATATGCCCTCCAAAACTACCAGCTTGTGTTTCCCCAATTATCGGAATGTAAACTATTTCTCCTTTAAGCCATTGAAGAGGAACTCCAAAATATTCGGCTATTGGTTTTAGGGTTTCGTCTTTAGGTTTCCTTCTTCCTTTCTCTATCATGTAGAGATACTGATTTAGAGAATCAGGAGAGTCGTAATCAATATATCCTTGTTCTATTAACTCTTTAGCAAGTTGCAGACGAGAGATACCTTTTCTTTCTCTCAACTTGGCAAGCCTCTTTCCTATTTCGCTCAAGTCCTCCTCCGCACTATTTGTTATTCTTATTTTAAATCTTTTGATTGAAGAACACAACTATTGGCACAATGTGACACATTGCTTTTTAAATGACACAAATAAGGCACAAATTTTCTTTTAGGTCAGTTTTGTGTTTAATGGAATCTTTTGATTTAATTGGTGCCCGGGGCGGGATTTGAACCCGCACGGGATTGCTCCCACAGGATCCTGAGTCCTGCGCGTCTGCCAATTCCGCCACCCGGGCTTTTTTACGAATTATAATATAAGCAAACCAAAGAAGA
>Ga0256833_1000256_pt1 | contig 42446 bp, 36 predicted proteins | sample 356284metaG_FD_190535 | JGI IMG/M metagenome (GOLD analysis project Ga0256833, IMG submission 190535) | Hydrothermal vent microbial communities from Mid Atlantic Ridge, Atlantic Ocean - 356-284 | ecosystem: Environmental > Aquatic > Marine > Hydrothermal vents | place: Atlantic Ocean: Mid... | reverse complement strand
GCCCTGTGGGTGGCGGCATGCATTGTCGGCGGCATTATCGTCAGCGGCGGTCCTGTGGCCCTGGTCAAGGGCTGGTTTGCCGCTGTCACCGGCATGTAGGTGGTCACTGCCGGCGGCCGAAGACCATGGAGTATCGTTCACCGCTATCGGCAACGAGCTTGAGAGACGGGGAGGTTTCCACGGGCAGGTCATGGGAACCTGGTCGGTGGCACCGGGGAAAACATTGCCGCCAAGTGCGTTGCAACCGGTTCGATGATGGTTTAGATACATAGGGAAAGATCCTCCCGGCGGGCGCCGGGGCAGAGCGGCAGACGTTCAGCCTGCAGGCTTTCTCAACCAGGTACCTGGGTACACCGTACTGTGCCCGGGTACTCTTGTGTTGTTCCTCGGCACCTTCCCGTCCGCCGGCGGCATCTGCAAGATGCCGCCATCATCAACATCAATCCATGCGGCCATCATCGTGATTATTTTTGTTCGAACCGTTTTTACTCTTGTCATAGCCTCCATTCTTGCCGGCGGAATTTATCTCGCCGTCACCACGGAGGAACGGGTGCCGGAAATCAGTTACAACGATTTTCTGGAACAACTTGACAACAAGGAGATAACAGAGGTCCACATCAGGGGGCACCTGGTCACCCTCCACGACAGCTTTGACCGGACCGCTGTTGCCTATGTGCCGGACGTGGAATCGGTTCTGCCCAGACTGCTGCAGCAGGGGGTCAGGATAACCGGCCGGCCCGACCGGGCCTCACCGCTGTGGAACCTGCTCTACATCACCCTGCCGGTGCTCTTTATCCTGCTGGCCTGGTATTCGATGCTGAAAAAGCAGGCCGAGGAGGACAAGGAGGGGGAGTTTGCCAAGGACAAGGTGGTCAAGCTGAAAAAGGGCGGCCAGACCGTGACCTTCAGGGATGTGGCCGGCATCCCCGAGGTCAAGGAGGATCTGCTCGAGATCATCGATTTTCTGCAGAAACCGAAAAAGTACAGCCGGCTGGGGGCCATCACCCCCAAGGGAATCCTCTTCCAGGGACCGCCCGGGACCGGCAAGACCCTGCTCGCCCGTGCCATTGCCGGTGAGGCCGGGGTACCATTCTATTCGATTTCCGGTTCCGATTTCGTGGAGATGTTTGTCGGTGTCGGCGCCTCCAGGGTGCGCGAGCTCTTTGCCGAGGCCAAGAAGAACGCGCCCTGCATCGTCTTCATCGATGAGATCGATGCCGTGGGCGGGCACCGGGCCGCTGGCGGCAACACGGCCGGCCAGGACGAGCGGGGGCAGACGCTCAATGCCCTCCTGGTGGAGATGGATGGTTTTGCCTCCGACGAGACGGTCATCGTACTGGCCGCCACCAATCGACCGGACATCCTGGATCCTGCCCTGCTCCGGCCCGGCCGTTTTGACCGGCAGATCAACATCCTGCCCCCGGATATCAAGGGGCGGCTGGAGATCCTCAAGGTCTATGCCCGGCGGGTGCCACTGGCCGACGATGTGGATCTGGAAGCCATTGCCCGCTCCACGCCCGGGTTCACCGGCGCCGAGCTGGCCTCCCTGGTGAACGAGGCGGCCATCCATGCCGGCCGGGAGGGGAAGAAACAGGTGGATGACGTGGATTTCGAGTTCGCCAAGGACCGGATTATGATGGGCGTTGAGCGCAAGAGCATGGTGATCAATCCCGAGGACAAGAAGATCATCGCCTACCACGAGGCAGGCCATGCGATCCTGGCCAAGATGCTGCCCGAGTCTGATCCGGTCCACAAGATCAGTATCATTCCGCGTGGTCGGGCCCTGGGCCATACCCAGCAGCTGCCCATGGATGATCGCCATGCCTATACCAAGGTCTATCTCTACAGCAAGATCACGACCCTGCTGGGGGGACGGGCGGCAGAGGACCTGGAGCTCGGCCAGCAGACCACCTTTGCCGAGGATGACTTTGAGCAGGCGGTACGCATTGCCACCCAGATGGTCTGCCGCTGGGGGATGAATACCACCCTGGGGCATGTGTCCTACACCAGGAACGACGGTGGGTTCCTCGGCGAACAGACACAGTTCAACACCTTCAGCGACGAGACTGCCCGCGATATCGACCGCGAGGTGAAGAAGATCATCGAAAAGGCCTATGCCCGGGCCCTGAACATGCTGAAGAAGGAACGGGAGTTTCTCGTCAACCTGGCCGAGGCGCTCCTGGTCAACGAGACCCTGGATAACGAGGAGATGGATATCGTCTACCGCTGCAGCCTGAGCAAGAGGCGGGAGGAACTGGAGATGGCGGGGGGATCGTCTTCCGGCCTGTGTGTCCTGCCGGAAAGCGACAGACAGGAGAACGGCGCATGAGACCGGAAGGAAGAGCATTGTGCGGAGAGGATGGCACCGGTCCGGGGGTAAACGTTCAGCAGCACGCCACCAGCAGGCGTCTGTGCTTTCCTGTACGCACCGGCACGCGCGCGGCCGGGCCTGTGACGGGTTTTTGCGTCCCGCTACGCCTGCACAAATCTGCGGCCCCTGAGAGCGCTTACACCATTGTGCCCGGAAAAACCGATGGATCGTCATCCCGTGAGGGGGTTACGTTTTGCTCGGTCACATCTGACGCACTGCTGAGCTTTTACCAGAAGTACCGGTAGTTATATGCTGCTGCCGATAGCGATGAACTCTTGCGAAAATTCAAAACGGTCGCCGATGACGGCGAACTGTTACTGATGCGGAACGTGAGGCCCGATGTTTTCCCTGAACGTCTATAAGAGGATTATCAACCTTGTCTCCAGGAGCAAGGTCTCGGTCATCGGAGCGCTGCTTGTCAGCATCCTTCTGCCGGTCCTCCTGATCTCCATCGGTTTCGATTCCCTCGGACTGATCGAGAATCCCTACTTCGGTTTTCTCCTGTACGTGGTGATGGCGCCCCTGCTCGTGCTCGGGATCCTTCTTCTCATCTTCGGAACCTTCTTTTCCCGGGGCGGTGAGGAGATCGGCACCTACACCGTGGAGTATCTCAAGGAACAGCTGAGCCGGCCCGGCCGTTATACCCGCATCCGGCGCCTGCTCTACTTCACCGTTGCCATCACCCTGGTACTGGTCTTTGTGGTCGGCCTGGCGTCCTATTCGAGCTTCCGGTATACGAGTTCCTCCCAGTTCTGCGGTCAGTTCTGCCACAATGTCATGCAGCCGCAATACACAGCCTATCGCAACTCTCCCCATTCGCGGGTCTCCTGCGTGGAGTGTCACCTGGGCAAGGACGCGGACTGGGCGGAAAGATCGCGGTTCACCGGGCTCAAGCAGCTCTGGGCCGTGGCCACGGATTCCTATCCCCGGCCCATTCTTCCACCCATTACGGCCCTGCGGCCGGGACGGAAGACCTGTGAGCAGTGTCATCTGCCGGAGAAGTTTCACGGTTCCCGGCTGTACACCAGGGAACGGTTTCTGGCCGATGAAAAGAACACCAGGGTCCGGACCGTCATCCTGATGAAGGTGGGGTCCGGCGACATCGAGGGCAGGGTGGCCCACGGTATCCACTGGCATGTCTCCGAATCCCAGCAGGTCTACTACCGGGCCGCAGACCATGACCGCGAGATCATCACCGAGGTTCGCCAGGTGGAAAAGGGCAGGAAGGATGTGGTCTATACCCGCATTCCCGGTATCGATGGTGGCACCGCAGAGACCGGCAAGGGCGAGCTGCGGAAGATGGACTGTATCGACTGCCACAACCGTCCGACCCACATCTTCCTTCCCGCGGACGAAGCCCTGGACCGGAAGCTGGCCGCCAACACGATTTCCCCCTATCTGCCCTATATCAAGAGGCAGGCCCTGGAAGTCATCAAAAAGGAGTATCCCTCACGGGAGGTCGCCCGGGTCGAGATCTCCAGGGGGCTGCAGAACTGGTACCGGGATAACTATCCGGACCTCATCGACAACAATCCGAACCTGTTTGAACGGAGTGTCCAGGGAGTCATTGATGCCTATATGGATAATGTCTTTCCCGCCATGCGGGTCACCTGGGGCACGTATCGCAACAACCTCGGCCACAGCAAAGGGGCGGGCTGTTTCCGTTGTCACGGGAAGCTGCGGGAGGCAGCCACCGGGCGGGTCATCAGCGATGACTGTAACCTCTGCCACGTCATCCTGGCGGAAAACGAGAAGCAGCCTGAAATTATAAAATCTTTAAAAGGAGTCATCGAGTAAAAGGAGAGAGGAATGGCAACAGAGAACAACAGTAACGAAAATCAGCAGCAGCCCAGGAAGGAGCGAAGCGCCTGGGGGCACATCATCCGGGGAATCTGGAGGACCCCGCTGGGGGTCTTCGCCGTTGTCATGACCACGGTGAGTATCACCCTGATGCTCATCGGCATGGCAGCCCAGGTCTCCGGATTCTTCCATAATCCCTATGTGGGGATCTTTGTCTACATGATCCTGCCGGGCTGCATGGTGGCGGGTCTGCTGCTTATCCCGGTGGCCGCCTACCTGCGGCGGCGCGAGTGGCGCCGGACCGGGGTCGAGAAAGACCACCTGCAGCTCAACCTCAGCCACCCGAAACACCGGATGTTCCTGCTCGGTTTTGTCGTGCTGACGGTCATTAACATGGTCATCCTCGGTGTGGTCGGCTACGAGGGGTATCATTTCACCGATTCCCCCTATTTCTGCGGCATGGTCTGCCACAGCGTCATGGCACCGGAGTATACCGCCTACAAACGTTCGCCCCATGGCAAGGTCTCCTGTGTCGAATGTCACATCGGTCCCGGCGCCGAGTGGTTCGTCCGCGCCAAGCTCTCGGGTCTGCGTCAGGTGTACGCTGTCATCACCAACAGCTATTCCCGGCCCATCCCCACTCCGGTGGAGGCCCTGCGTCCTGCCCGGGACACCTGCGAGGAGTGTCACTGGCCTGAGAAGTTCTACGGCAAGAAGGTCAAGACCTTCATCCGCTACAGCAACGACGATCAGAAGAATCCGGAGCGGACCGATATCGCCCTGCATATCGGTGGTCACAACCCGGTCACCGGCAGCTTCGAGGGCATCCACTGGCACGTCAGTAAGGATGTCGAGGTCAAGTACCTGGCAGCCAACGACAAACGGACCTCCATCGCCCGGGTCAAGGTCAGGCGGCCCGACGGATCAGAGGACGAGTTTGTCAAGTCCGACGTGGAGGTCGAGGAGGGCTATGAGCCCAAGTGGCGGGTCATGGACTGTATCGACTGTCACAACCGGCCCACCCATATCCTGGATATGCCCGAGGACGTGGTGGATTTCGGCCTGCTGAGCAGAAAGATGAATCCTGATATCGAAGGGATCCGGGAGGACGGCCTCACCGCCATCACCATGAAGTATGAGTCCCAGGATGATGCGAAGAAGAAGCTGGTCAATAACCTGCTCGAGCTGCAGAAGAAACGGGATCCGGCCCAGTTCGCCAGGCACGAGGAGGACATCAGGAAGGCCGGCGAATACCTGCTGGCCAAGTATCTGGGCAATGTCTGGCCCCGGCAGAAGGTCCTCTGGGGCACCTACAAGGTGCACCTGGGCCACCAGTTCGCCGACGAGGGGTACGGCTGCTGGCGCTGTCACGACGACGAGCACGAGAACAGCAAGGGCGAGACCATCAGCCAGGACTGTTCCCTCTGTCATGACGAGCCCGAGTAAATCGATTCCCTTTGCCGGGAATTGTTGACAGAAAGAGAAAAGGCGGGGATTATCCCCGCCTTTTCTGTCAGAAAAACGGCTGGCCGTGCCGGCCGTGATGCGGCACTGCCAGGTGCCGCGTCCTGAGCGAAGCGTTCTATTCGTCCTCTTCCGCCGCCAGTCCCTGGACGGCCATGGCCCCGGCCAGGCCGAGCAGGCCCGCGGTCTGCATCCGGCGCATGGCCGGCTGCATCAGCGAGGCCAGCATCCGCCGCCGGTCGGCTGCCTCGGGCATCTCCTGCGGCGTGCTGGTCCGGTCCAGCAGTTCCAGGTCCCTGGGTTTTCCGAAATAGTAGACATTGGGCCCGATCCTGACAGCCGCCGACTCCAGGCGCCTGGCCCCTTTCCTGATGTAGGCCGCCACCTCGGATTTGGGGTCGTTGACCACTCCGAAGATACGGGCGTCGGTGATGCAGGTCTGCACGCAGGCCGGTGCCAGGCCCTTTTCCACCCGGGGCATGCAGAAGGTGCACTTGTCGGCGATGCCCTCGCCACCGATGTCCTCGTTGGCCACCTCGGTGTTGACATAGCGGGCCCCGTAGGGGCAGGCGTCGCGGCAGGCGCCGCAGCCCAGGCAGCGGCTCTGGTCGATCTGGACCGTGCCGTTGAAGGGGTCCTTCCAGGTGGCGGCCACCTCCATGGTCTTGGTTTTGCCGGACTCCGGGTCACGGAAGGTCATCTCCACCGTGTCAGCCGGGCAGACCGGGACGCATGCTGGAGAGTCACAGTGGTTGCAGAGTCCGGGGTAGAAGGTAAAGGACATCCCGTGACTGGTGTTGGCCGGGCCGAGACGGTGCACCCAGTTGCGCCGGTACCCCTCCCGGGTCGGTACCTGCCACTCGGCGCGGCAGGCAACGGCGCAGGCGTGACAGCCGACGCAGCGGTCGAGATTGATGATCATGCCATATTGCTTCATTGTCACTCTCCTCTCTATGCGCTCTTGATGGTGTAGCGGGGAATCTCATCGGGAACCGGACAGAGATCCGGGATGGCCAGTGGCTTGCCGCCCCGGATGATGCGGACAAAGTTGGTCCGCTTGCTGGTGGCGCCCATGAAGGGGTCTTCCTCGTTTCTGGTCATCATGAAACCGTCGGCCGCACCCTTGCCGTGGGCCCGGCTGAGCAGCGGCGATTTGCTGCCAAAGCCGTGCGCCATGTAGACGGCGTCGGGCCTGATGCCGGGGGTGACCAGGACCCTGACCGGGTTGGAGCGTTTGCCGTCCTGGTTCTCCAGCACCACCTCCTCGTTATCCTTGATACCAAGCTGCCTGGCCACACGGTCGTTGAGCCAGAGCTTGTTCTCCGGGATCTCGTTGTGCAGCCACAGGTTGTTCATGGTCCGGCTGAAAGTGTGCACCGGTGAACGGCCGTAGATGAGACGGGCATAGCCTTTGGGCGGTGCCGGGGTGGGCTCGAACTTCGGGATCGGGTCCAGGTCCTCGTCCTCGAAGTCCTCCACCTGCAGGTTGACCTTGCCTGATGCGGTGTCCAGCTTGAGCTTGTCCGGCTTGCGGTAGGGATCGGCGGGCAGGGTCATGAGGCCGCCCTCCTTGTTCAGCTGGCTGAGCGAGTAGTCGACGCCTTCCAGTTCCTTGGCGATGAAGGCCCGTTCGTCAGGACAGGTGAAGCCAGGGATATCGAGCCGTTTGGCCAGGTTCTTGGCGATCCAGTAGGGCGACCTTGCCTCGAACAGGGGTTCCACCACCGGCTGACGGACCGTGACATAGGGGGTCAGGCCGTCGTAGGCATAGACACCGTCATAGCGTTCGAGGTAGACCGCGTCCGGGAGGATGATGTCCGACCAGATGGCGGTCTCGCCGGCCATGATCTCCTCGCAGAAGATGAAGTCGAGGCTTTTGAGGGCCTTCATGGTCTCGTAGGGATCCGGGATCGTCTGAATGACATTGACGCCATTGATGCCCAGCAGGCGGATGGGATAGGGCTTGCCGGTATTGATGGCCTTGATGATATCGGCGGTCACGGTGCCGAAGTTGCTGGAAAAGGGGTAGGCGGAATCCTCGCGCAGCGAGACCTCGGGCTCGATGGGGGCCACCTTTTCGGATTTTTCCGCCACGCATTCCACGTGTCCCAGCGGCACGGGACTGGGAAAGTAAATACCGCCGGGTACGCCAATGGCTCCGAACAGGGCGGTGAGGATGGCATAGGACTGGTGCCGGCCCACGTCGCCGCGTCCGTACCAGGTGGAGTGGCGGCCGGGATGGATGTTGACCTGGGGGCTGGCCTTGGCCAGGAGCTCGATGGCTGCCTTCATGTCTTCGATCCTGAGATCGCAGATCCTGGCCGCCCATTCCATGGAATACCCGCTGACCTCTTTTTTCAGAGCATCGAATCCCTGGCAGTGGTTGGCAACAAATCTCTTGTCATACAGGTTGTGAGTGATCACGTAGTTGATCCAGGCCAGCATCAGGGCCGTGTCCGTGCCGGGCCGGATGGCGAGGTGGATGTCGGCCTTGCCGGCGGCCGTGGAGAAGCGCGGGTCGACCACCACCAGTTTGGCACCGTTCTGCAGGCCGGCGATGAACTCGCGGACATGGGAGACATGGATGTTTTCGCCGATGTGCGAGCCGACCAGCAGCATGGCCCTGGCATTGGCCATGTCGTTGTACTGGCGGGTGCCGGTGGTGATGTAGCCCACGGTCTCAAGGTAGGCCAGGGCGGCCGGGCCGACGCACTGGAAAAAGGCCGGTTCGCTGGTGTAGTTCTCCGTGCCCAGGTTGATGAAGATCTTGCGCAGATGCTCGGCCGAGGCGCCATGGTCGAAGAAGGCCAGGGCGTGGGGGCCGTATTTCTTTCTGACCTTGTCCATGTTATGGGCAATCTCGTCCAGGGCCTCGTCCCAGGAGATTCTGGCCCATTTGCCCTCGCCGCGGGCACCCACCCGTTTCATGGGATACTTGATCCGATCCGGGTCATAGAGGAGCTGGACCCCTGAGTTACCGCGGGCACAGACCCTGCGGCCGTTGACCGGGCTCCTGGAGTTGCCTTCGATCTTGATCAGTTTGCCGTCCCTGACCTTGCCGACGATCGGACAGCGCCAGAAGCACATCTCGCAGACCGAGGTGGTCTCCCTGGCGCCCATGCTTCCCTGGGGAGCAATGGGCAGGGTGCCCGCCCTGGCGGCCCGAAAGAGACCCTTCCCCCCCGGCAGGCCGGCCGTGGATGCAGCCATTGCCACGGCCGTGGCAGTTGACATCTTGAGAAAATGCCGTCTGTTCATCAAGTTACCTCCTTCGCGATATGGTGAAGGCACAGGTCGGTGACCCGGCCAAGTAGGCTGTAGAACGGACAGGGATCAGCCTCCTGCAACCGCCGGTGGAAGGGCGGGTACCATCGCAGCAGGTGCCTGTCGAGAAAGCGGGCCAGCAGGGACAGCCGGTCCCGGTCGAGCAGGATGCCGACAAAGGCCAGCTCGTGGATCAGGTGGTCGGCATACTCGTTTCCTCCTGTTGGTTCGATACCGGCCTGACGGTAGAAGGCAAGGGCCTGGTCATGCCCCTGTTGCATGAGGACACTGGAACCACCCAGGTAGACCGAGGACCAGGGAGGAGCAGGAACGCCTCCCGGCGCGTTGTCAAAGAGCCGCACGTACTCTGCCTGCAGTTCTGGCAGGGGGCCTGGGATCAGCTCTTCGGCCGACGGGGCCTGCAGCTCGAGGTCCGCGGCCAGGGCGGTGAGAGCCGTGGCCGTCGGCAGCAGGCGGTCCTCCTGCCCGGGATATGAAAACGCTGCCGAGAGGAAATGAAACGGGTGATCCTGGCGCATGGGAAATATCCGGTGCTCTGCGGCGGCTGTCGGGGACATGTCTCCGTAACCCCTCCCTCACGGGATAACCAACCATCGATTTTTTTCGACCACAATGGTGTAAGCGCTCTCAGGAGCCGCAGATTCGGAGTCTACGCTTACCTGTGCAGGTATGTCTGACCACAGGTAAGCGACCGCGGGGAGACTCCGATAGTCTACCTGTGCGGGCAGGCACGACCGTGCAAAGAGGTAAGCGAAGACTCCGTGCGGTCCCTGTGAGTACGTACATCTCTCCTGCCGTCCACGGGCGGGAGGGTGAAGTCCGGCAGCCGGCAATGGCTCCCGGGGTACTGAACGGGTATTCATTTTTTTGGGTATCCTACATTTTCGTTTCCGGTATGTCAAACCGCGACTGGATTTTTTCCGAAAATCAGGATACAGGGGCAGGTGTCAGGGGCCAGGGGCCGGGAGTCGTCGTGTTGCCTGCGGCGGGTGCGGGCAACCCCTCACGGGATGGCTAACCATCGGTTTGTCCGACCACAATGGTGTAAGTGCTCTCAAAATGGTCAATGTTCCTCTGCAGAGGGGCGCACCGGTCGCTTCTGCGCCATCTCCGGTCGAATCGATATTGCTGAGATGGTTTGCCCGGGGATGAACCGTTTCAGTCTCGCGGCACCGCCTGCAGATTTTTTGCCCGCGATTGCGCGAACCCGGTGCTTCTGGTATGGTGCATCCATGAAACTGCTCGTCACCCTGATCGGTCTTGTCTTCATTCTCGAGGGGTTACCCTATGTGGCCTCGCCCGAGGCCATGCAGCGCTGGCTGCGGCAGCTCATCGAGATGCCGCCGGCACAGCTGCGCTTCATGGGAATCATCGCCATGGTAACCGGCTTTCTGCTCTGCTATCTCGCACAGAGAAGCGGTATCTTCGGCTGATGGCCATAATGGTCTCCGCCATCGGCAACCACATAACAAGACCGATACTTTTACGATGGCACCTCCTTTGCCCTTCTGCCGTCACTGAACGTAAGCGTTCACCCCTATCGGCAACCGGTTCCAAATGCCGGTAGTTTGGGCAGAGAACGTCTGTCCCTCCACCCGGAGCCGCTTTTTCCCGGGTCACCACTATTACTGTTTGACTTTTGCTCAGCTTCTTCGGTAATATTTAAAATTTTGCGTACAGTCTGGAATTTCGGATCAGGCAGATGGTTCTCTGCGTTGCCAAAGGAAGAACTCCATGGAAAAAACACCAAAACGCGAGATGATAGGGCTCGAGGGCAAGGTGCTGCTCGATACCCTGCGTCGTCTCCACCGCAGAGGTGCTGTCGAAAATATCAGAAAACTGATCCGCAAGACCCATCCCGCCGATCTCGCCTGGGTCTTTCGTTCCCTCACGCCGGCTGAACAGAAGGACATCTTTCAGATCATTGCCCAGACCGACCTGGTGGCGCCGTTTTTGAGCGAACTCGACGAATCGATCATGGTGGACCTGGTGGATGGCCTGTCGGCCAGGTTCATGGCCCGGGTGGTCACCAACATGGCCTCTGATGACGCCGCCGATCTGCTCGAGGCCCTGCCGCCCGATATCGCCTCCGAGATCCGTTCCCACATGGAGGTCGAGGATCGCCACGAGGTGGAGGAGCTGCTCAAGTACGATCCCGAGACCGCCGGTGGCATCATGTCACCGGACTTCATGTACCTGGACGAGAACCTGACCGTCGAGGAGGCGATCAAGAAGGTCCAGAAGCGCAGCGAAGAGAAAGAGATGGTCTTCTATCTCTACATTACCCATGGCGACGGCCAGCTTGCCGGCGTACTCTCCCTGCGCGAGCTGCTCATGCATCCAATGCATCGCAAGCTCAAGAACATCATGAACACCAACGTCATCTCCGTGACCACCGATACCGACCAGGAGGAGGTGGCGCACGTGGTGTCCCAGTACAACCTGCTGGCCGTGCCGGTTGTGGACGCCACCTTCAAGATCGTCGGTATCGTCACGGTTGATGATGTCATCGATGTCATCCGCGAGGAGGCCACCGAGGATTTTCTGCAGATGGCCGGTGCCGGCAAGGATCAGGAGATCCTGCTCAAGCCCCTGCACCAGAAGATTCTCCTCCGCGCCCCCTGGCTCTTTGCCTCCTGGCTGGGCGGGGTTGCGGCCATGTACATCATCACCTCCTTTCAGAGCGAGCTGCAGAAGGTCCTTGCCCTGGCCTCCTTTATCCCCATCATCTCCGGCATGGGCGGCAACATCGCCACCCAGTCCTCCAGTATCACGGTGCGGGGCCTGGCCACCGGCCGGATCAACATGCAGCATTTCTTTTCCCTGGTGGGCAAGGAGATGGCCCTGGGGGTGATGCTCGGTGGTCTGTTCGGGGTCCTGCTCGGCCTGCTGGCCCATTTCAGTTATGCCTCCCCGGCCTATCTCGGTTTTGTGGTCGGTATCTCGGTGTTCATGGTCATGACCATGTCCGCCACCGTCGGCACCCTGGTGCCCATGCTGCTCAAGCGGTTCCGGATCGATCCGGCCGTGGCCACGGGGCCGTTCATATCCACCTCCATCGATATCCTTGGTGTCACCCTGTTTTTCAGCGTGGCAAAGATATTGCTCAAACTGTAGGTTTTCCCTTGTTTCGCTCACTTTTTCGTCCGCAGGGCGGCCGGACCAATGCCCTGATCCTGCTGGCTCTGCTGGCCCTGGTCGCCTGGCTTGCCTTTCAGAGCTTTCAGCCGAGCCTCCTGCAGCCCGATGCCCGTCCCCGGCCGGTCACCGCCCGGGGCGACCTGGCAGCCGATGAAAAAAACACCATCGAGGTCTTCCGCAGCGCGGCGCCTTCCGTGGTCTTCATCACCAGTATCGCCGTGCGCCGCAATATGTTCAGCCTCAATATCTACGAGATTCCCAAGGGTACGGGATCGGGGTTCATCTGGGACAGCGACGGCCGTATCGTCACCAACTACCACGTGATATCCGATGCCAACCGTATCGAGGTCACACTGGCTGACCATACGACATGGAAAGGGGTCCTGGTGGGGGCGGCTCCGGATCGGGATCTGGCCGTGTTGCAGATCTCGGCGCCCAGGGACAAGCTGAGGCCCATCATGATCGGCAGGTCTGCCGATCTCCTGGTGGGACAGAAGGTCTTTGCCATCGGCAACCCCTTCGGTCTTGACCAGACCCTGACCACCGGGGTGGTCAGTGCCCTGGGACGGGAGATCACCTCGGTAACCGGCCGGACCATCCACGATGTGATCCAGACCGATGCGGCCATCAACCCGGGCAATTCCGGGGGCCCGCTCCTGGACAGCGCCGGCCGGCTGATCGGGGTCAACACTGCCATCTACAGCCCGTCCGGGGCAAGCTCGGGTATCGGTTTTGCCGTGCCGGTGGACGAGGTGAACAGGGTCGTGCCGCAGGTGATCCGGCACGGCAAGGTGATCCGGCCGGGCCTGGGGGTGGTCCTGGCCAACCGGAAGCTGGTCCGCGACCTTGATCTGCCGGGGGTCCTGGTGCTCAAGGTCCGTCCCGGCAGCACTGCGGCCCGGGCCGGAATCAGGGGGACCCGCCAGGTGCCCGGCGGCCTGGTGCTGGGTGATATCATCCTGGCCGTGAACGGGGAGGCGGTCAGGGACTATAACAGTCTCCGTGATCAGATCGAACGTTACAAGGTGGGGGATACGGTCATCCTCACCATTCTCCGGGACGGCGAGCAGGTGAAGGTGCCGTTGACCCTGGAGGCCATGGAGTAGGGGGGTAAGCACTCACCGGGACCGCACGGAGTCTTCGCTTACCTCTTTGCACGGTCGTGCCTGTCCGCACAGGTAAGGACTATCGAAGTCTTCTCACGGTGGCTTGTCTGCGGCCAGTCACGATCCCGCACAGCGGACGTACTGCCCGACTTGTACAAAAGCACAGGCAATGCAAGGTGGTTGTACGGCGATCTTTCGCCGCCCCGGCTCATCAGAGCAGAGAGGACCGTCTCTTCCTGGAGCGGCCGGTGATCAGGCCGAGGAGCCAGCCCAGAACGAGGACGCCGCCACCGGCGAGAAACCACTTCAGGCGGGCGTTCTTTTTCAGCGTGCTGTTTTCGGCCTGGGCAGCCGAGAGGCTGGCCTCCAGGTTCTTGACCCGCAACAGGCTGTCGGTCAGTTTTTTCTTGGTCCGGACGACATCGGCGGTATCCTGCTGCAGGGTCTGAAAGTCGGCCTTGATCCGGTCCCGCTCGATGAGGCAGGCTGTCAGCTCTTTTTCGGTCTGCGCGTTGGCGGCAGTAAGATCCTGCAGTTCGCGCCTTGTGCGGGCACACTCCTGTTCCAGGTTCTTTTTTTCTTCCCTGAGTGCGACGATCTGCTGCCCCAGGGGCGGCTCGCTGCTGAGATACCGTTTCAGTATCCATCCCTCCTTGCCGCTCGCCAGTCTGATCCTGGCCCACGGCTCCTCTGTCTCCAGCAGCTCCACCGGGGTCCCGTTCTGGAGAACGGCCACGATCCTGTAGTCCTTCCCCTGACCCCGGCGCAGGGGGACCTCGGCGCTCGGCTTCACGAACCAGGTTCCGGCAAGAGCAGTCTGGGCAAGAAAGGCAACCAGAAGCATGACCAGGGGGAGCAGCCGTGCGCGAAGGGGTGGTTCGACCTGAAAAAATATGTTTTTCATGAATATACCTTGAGTCTGCAGCGGAATGAATTGTCTTGGTGCGGATGACCGGCCGTCCGGTGCCATGCGGACACCATGCGGACAGACAGGGCCGGGCGGACCGGTCAAATCTACCACCTTTGCCTGTTCTTTGCCACGATCAGTTGCCGGAAGCCACGTGATCTTCTCGGCGCAGGGCCTTGCGGCGGGTTCGTGCCAGCTCCCGCATGTCGCGGGTCGTGTCGGATTCGTCCACGATCTCCCTGCCCATGATCTCTTCGATGATGTCCTCCATGCTGATGACCCCGGTGACACTGCCGTATTCATCCACGGCAACGAACAGGTGCTGCCGCCGCTCGAAGAAATCAATGAACACCCGGTTGAGGGGTGCGGTCTCCGGCACGAAGTGGACCGGGGTCATGATCTCGCAGAGCCTGGTCTCATAGCGGTTTTCCGCCGCAGCCAGGAACATCTCCCGGCTCAGGACCATGCCGGCCACGTTGTCCTTGTCGCCGTCATAAACCGGAACCCTGCTGTGCATTCGCCACTTGGCGGCAAGGGCGATGGCCTCGCGGATGGTGGTGCGCTTGTCCTGGGAAAAGGTGACGGTCCGGGGCGTCATCACGTCGCGTACCGATTTGTGGTTGAGCTGGAGGATATTGGTGATCACCTGTTCCTGCTCGGCACCGATCTCTCCCGAGCGGCGGGAAAGCATGGCAATGGTCTGCAGCTCCTCGGCCGAGACCTGGTTGGCATCACCATGATCCGGAACCAGGCGGGTGATGGCCTGGCAGAGCCAGATGACGGGCGTAAGTATCCTGACCATCCAGTGCAGGGGCATGGTGATGAAGGGCGCGAGCTGGCGACTGTAGATCACGCCCACCTTCTTGGGCAGGATCTCGGAGAAGAGAAGGATGGCGAGGGTGAAGAGGAGGGAGAACCAGGCCAGGCTCGACTGGCCGAACACGGCCACGGCCGAGGCACCGGCCACGGCGGCGCCGATGGTGTTGGCAACAGTGTTGAGCGTCAGGATGGCGGTGATGGGGCGGTCGATGTTTTCCTTGAGCCGTTTCATTATTGCTGCCCGGCCCGGATGTTTCTTTGCCATCAGCTCGATGTTGCTCACCGGCAGCGAGTAGAGCACGGCCTCGAAAACACTGCACATGGCGGAGATGACAATGGCGCATCCCACCGCCAGGATGAGTTGAATGACCAAGGTATGCCTCCTTTTGGGACCAGAAAATCAGGAAACCAGAAGACAGAAACCGGAATTCTTCATGCCGTCTCCGGTGGAAGAACAAGAGACTGGCAGAGCGGTCAGGCACGCCTGCACAGGCAAGCGTAGATTCCGAATCTGCGGCCGCTGAGAGCATTTGCACCGTTGTGCTCGGAAAAACCATTCGTTCGTCATGCCGTGAGGGGTTCTTCAGCCGCCCCGGACTCTGTACTGCCTGCACAGGATAGCCCAGCCGGCCCTTCAGGTCAAACAGGGAGTTGCTGACCGGTCCCGGAGACAGGACGCTTCCGCCGGTCTGGAAAAATATCGTTTGTCGATTGAGGAAAGATGCGCAATGGGGTAATGGATAGTGTCTGGATGGTTCGTCATCCCGTGAGGGGGTACATCACGCCTGCATGCGCTGCCCGCCATGACGGTAAAGGAGTGGATTGAGATGATGGAATTGAGGAAGAAGGATCCATGGGAATTCAGAGGGGATCTTGTGGTCTGTTTCGTCGGTGAAGGGGACCGGAAGATGGCGGCGATTCCCGGGGCGGTTGTGAGGAAGGCCCTCGGGCAGGCCTGGAAGGCCGGCGATTTTGCCGGAAAAAAGGGTGAGACCTTTCTCCTCTACCCTGCCCTGCTCGGGACAGGAGAGGCTGAGCTGCCCCGGGCACGGCGAGTCCTGGTGGTCGGCCTTGGCAAGCCGGAGGAGAAGGTGGCCGGCCGGCGGGAGCAGGTGCGCTGTGCCGCCGGCACCGCCGCTGTCCGGGCCGGGGCCCTCAAGGCGCGCCGGGTGCTGGTTGTACTGCCTGCGGGGGTGGAACTGGCGCCCGAAGAGATCGCCGAGTGTACGGCCGAGGGGTTGCTGCTGGCCAATTACCGCTTTGACAAATACAAGAAGGAGGATCCGGACAAGCAGGAGAGCGTCCGGGTCGGGAAATTCCTGCTGCATGGCGGCGGCCTGGCAACGGCCTCGGTGCGGCAGGGCATGGAGGCCGGGATGAGTGCGGCAGAGGCTGCCTGCTCGGCCCGGGACATGGCCAACGAGCCTGGTAACGGATGGACACCATCCAGCTTTGCCGATCATGCGCGGAAACTGGCACGCCGATCGGGCATGAAGTGCCGGATCCTCGACCGCAGCGACATGAAGAAACTGGGTATGGGGGGTATCCTCGGTGTGAGCCAGGGGTCTGCCCAGCCGCCGAAACTGGTCATCCTCCAGTATCGTACCTCGAAGAAAAAGCCCACCCTGATGCTGGTGGGCAAGGGCCTGACCTTTGATTCCGGTGGCATCAGCCTGAAGCCGGCCTCGGGCATGGAGGAGATGAAGTATGACATGTGCGGCGGTGCCGCGGTTCTTGCGGCCATGGAGGCCATCGGCCGCGAGAAGCCGGCCGCCTGGAACGTGGTCGCCCTCATCCCGGCCACGGAAAATCTCGGCGGCAGCGCGGCCATGAAACCGGGTGATATCATAACCCATTTCGGTGGTACCACCTCCGAGATCATCAATACCGATGCCGAAGGCCGCCTGATTCTTGCCGATGCCCTGGCGTACGGCATCAAGACCTATCAGCCGGACATGGTCATCGACCTGGCCACCCTGACCGGTGCGGTCATCATCGGCCTTGGCCATCACCGGACCGGCCTGCTCGCCAACGACGACACCCTGGCCGCCGGTCTGCTCGAAGCGGGTGAACTGGCCGGGGAGCCGCTCTGGCGCCTGCCGCTGGGCCCGGAGTACCGCAAGCAGCTCGATTCCGAGGTGGCGGACATCAAGAATACCGGTGGACGTCCCGCCGGCACCATCACCGCGGCCTGTTACCTGCAGGAGTTTGTCGGCGACGTGCCCTGGGCCCATCTCGATATCGCCGGCACGGCCTGGAACTTCACCGAAAAGTCCTATATGCCCAAAAAGGGACCCTCCGGTATCGGTCCCAGGACACTTTTGCATTTTATCAGAACAACAGGGGCCAGATGACAGGTGCCTGGGGTCTTTGTGCCGCCGGCGCGGGTCTGGCTGCATTGACAGTTCACCGCCATTGGCAAGTACATTGAATTACCGGGGGTTTTGCGTCGAATCTACAGAGCCCTGGCAGCAAGGGAGGGAAGAAATGGCCAAACGGAAAGGGATCACCGTCAGCAGGCAGATCATGGACAGTCAGCTGCTCCATCCCGAGGCGACCGGTGAGCTGACCGGTCTGCTCAATGAACTGATTGTCGCGGCAAAGATCATCAGCGCCGAGGTCAACATGGCGGGACTTGCCGACATCCTCGGCCAGTCGGGCAAGGTCAACATCCAGGGCGAGGATGTTCAGAAACTGGACGAGTTCGCCAACCAGACCATCAAGCGACGCATGGAGCAGTGCGGCTATATCTGTGTCATGGCCTCGGAGGAGGAAGAGGGCATCATCCCGGTGCTGGAGGGGTACGAGGGAAAATACTCCCTGGCCTTCGACCCCCTGGACGGCTCGTCCAACATCGATGTCAATGTCTCCATCGGCACCATCTTCTCGATCCACCGCCGCGTCAGCTCCGGCAAACAGGGCAGTGCCGAGGACCTGCTGCAGAAGGGCAGCCGCCAGGTGGCGGCCGGCTACATCATCTACGGCTCCAGCACGGTCCTGGTCTATACCACCGGCGACGGCGTGCATGGCTTCACCCTGGATCCCAGTGTCGGCGAGTTTTTTCTTTCCCATCCCGATATCCGCATACCGGACACGGCCAGGTATTACAGCGTCAACGAGTCCTACACCAATTACTGGTACGAACCGACGAGGAAATTTGTCGAGTATCTCAAGGAGGTCGATCCCGACTCCGGCCGGCCCTACAGCCTGCGCTACATCGGCTCGCTGGTGGCAGATTTTCACCGCAATCTGATCAAGGGCGGGGTATTTCTCTATACCCGGGACAGAAAGAGCACCGACAAGCCCGAGGGCAAGTTGCGGCTTCTGTATGAGGCCGCGCCCCTGGCCATGGTGGTGGAGCAGGCCGGTGGCCGGGCCATCACCGACGATGGCAGGAGAATCCTCGATATTGAGCCCAGGGAGCTGCACCAGCGGGTTCCTCTGATCATCGGCTCGAAGCGCGAGGTGGATCTGGCCGAAAAGTATTTCACCAGCCGGGCGGAGTAGACGCGGATGAGTGTTGTGCCGTCCTTAGCGGTATCGTCACGGGGAGCGTAAGCATGCTGCGCTTGCTTGAACGTGTCAGCCGGTGGATCGACCGGCTCAATCTCCTTGTGGGCCGCATCGTCTCCTGGGTGACCCTGCTGGTGGTGCTGGTGGTCTTTGTCGATGTGGTCATGCGCTATATATTCAATACAAGTTTCGTTTTCACCCAGGAACTGGAGTGGCATCTCTTTGCCTTCATCTTTCTCATGGGTGCCGGGTATACCCTGCTCCGGGAGGGCCACGTCCGTGTCGACATCATCTACCAGCGCCTGGACCGGAAAGGCAGGGCCTGGGTTGACCTGGTGGGTGTGCTGCTCTTTCTCATTCCCGGCTGTTACCTGGTGCTTGCCACCTCCATACCTTTTGTGCTCTCCTCCTATGTGACCGGTGAGGGATCACCCGATCCGGGCGGCATTCCCTACCGGTTTCTGATCAAATCCTGCATCCCGGCCGGTTTTTTCCTGCTTCTTCTCCAGGGGCTCTCCATGGCCATCAAGGCGCTGCTCGTCATCAGGGGCAGGGAGGGGTGATGTTCATCGAGTACCTGCCCGCCTGGATGTTCCTGGCCCTGACCATCCTCCTGATGGCCGGTTTCCCGGTCACCTTCACCCTGCTCGGCACCTCGCTGCTCTTCGGCCTGATCGGCTTTGGCTGGGATTTCTTCAATCTCCTGCCCCTGCGGATATGGGGGATAATGACCAATGTCACCCTCCTTGCCGTGCCCCTGTTCGTGTTCATGGGCGTGATGCTGGAGCGTTCCGGCCTGGCTGAGGACCTGCTGGATACCATGGGATTGCTCTTTGGCCGCATACGCGGCGGTCTGGCCATCTCCACGGTGGTGGTCGGCGCCCTGCTTGGCGCCTCCACCGGCATTGTCGGCGCCACCGTGGTCACCATGGGGCTCCTTGCCGTGCCCACCATGCTCCGGCGGGGCTACCGTAAGGAACTGGCCACCGGCACGGTCTCTGCCTCCGGCACGCTCGGTCAGATCATCCCGCCCTCCATCGTCCTGGTGCTGATCGGCGATATCGTCGGCGTGCCGGTGGGCGATCTCTTCATGGGTGCGGTCCTGCCCGGCCTGGTGCTGGTGGGCCTGTACGTGCTCTACATCCTGGTCGTCGCCTTTCTCCGTCCCGGCGATGCGCCACCGGTACGTACCGAGGGAGAGGAGGCCATGGGCGGGCGGGCGCTCGTCGTTCGCGTCTGCAGGGCCCTGGTGCCGCCGCTCTTTCTCATGGTGGCGGTGCTGGGCTCCATCTTCGCCGGTATTGCCTCCCCCACCGAGGCTGCCGCTGTCGGGGCGGTGGGCGCCACCCTCCTCACCATGCTCAACCGTCGCTTCAGTCTGAAGATCCTGCGGCAGGTCATGGATTCCACCCTGCAGCTCACCTGCATGGTCTTCATCATCCTGGTCGGTGCCGCCGCCTTCGGCCTCGTCTTCCGCGGCACGGGCGGTGACGATCTGGTCCGGGAATTTCTCGGCGGAATCGCCGCCACCCACGGCCGCTGGTTTGTCCTTTTCGTGGTCATGGCCCTCATCTTCGTGATCGGTTTTTTCCTCGATTTCATCGAGATCACCTTTATTCACGTACCGGTGCTGGCGCCGATCATGATCGAGTTCGGTTTTGATCCGGTCTGGCTCTGCATTCTGATTGCCGTCAACCTGCAGACATCGTTCATGACCCCGCCGTTCGGATTCTCCCTCTTCTATCTCAAGGCCGTCTGTCCGCCCGAGATCAGCACCGGCCATATCTACCGGGGAATCATCCCTTTTGTTGTCTGTCAGCTCATCGGCCTGCTGATCGTGGTTCTTTTTCCGGAACTGGTCACCTGGCTGCCAAAGGTCGTCTTTGCCCAGTGAGCAGCCCGGGGCCGATGGTAAAAGTATCCCTTTCAGATGATCGTCACTACCGAGAACCGCAAGACGGTGGACAAGTCACTGTTCAGGGAAGAGTGGCTCAGGAAAAAGAAATATGGTTGCCAGGGTATGAGCCTTGACGCTCATAAGAAGCGAAAATATCACTATTTTCATGTAGTTGTCGAAAACGGTGAACTATTGCCATCAGCAGACAGGAGGTATCACATGGAGCGCCGTGAATTTCTGAAGACCGCCACAACCGCAGCCGTTGCCGCGACAGCGGCCACAACCATCGCCGCCCCGGCCGTGCTGGCGGGCGAGAAGACCTATCGCTGGAAGATGGTCACCACCTGGCCGCCCAACCTGCCTGTGCTCCAGGACGGCGCCAAGCTGTTCGCCAGCCGGGTGGCCGAGGTCTCGGACGGCCGCCTGAAGATCAAGGTCTTTGCCGGCGGCGAGCTGGTGCCGCCCCTGGGCGTCTTTGACGCCGTGTCCGCCGGTACCGTGGAGTGCGGCTCCGGCGCGGCCTATTACTGGGCCGGCAAGGTCCCGGCCGCCCAGTGGTTTGCCACGGTTCCCTTTGGACTCAACGCCCAGGGTATCAATGCCTGGTTTTACGGCGGCGACGGTCTCAGGCTCTGGGAAGAGGTCTATGCGCCCTTCAACGTCGTCCCCAGGCCTCAGGGCAACACCGGGGTACAGATGGGCGGCTGGTTCCGCAAGGAGATCAATTCCCTGGCCGATTTCAAGGGATTGAAGATGCGGATCCCCGGCCTGGGCGGCAAGGTGATTGCCAAGGCGGGCGGCACCGTGGTCCTGCTGCCGGGCGGCGAGATCTTCACCTCGCTGGAGCGCGGCGTGCTGGACGCCACCGAGTGGGTCGGCCCCATGCACGACCTGCGCATGGGCTTCTACAAGGCAGCGCCCTACTACTATTATCCGGGCTGGCACGAGCCGGGCACCTGCCTGGAGGTTATCTTCAACAAGAAGGCCTACGACAGCCTGCCCCGGGACCTGCAGCAGATCATCGACACCGTGGCCATGGAGATCAATCTCTGGAGTCTCTGCCAGTTCGAGGCCGGTAATGGTGCGGCCCTGCAGGAGCTGATCAGCAAGCATAATGTCAAGCTGCGCCGTTTCCCGGACAAGGTCCTGGCCGACCTCCACCGGCTGGCCCGCGAGGTGGTGGAGGAGGAGGCGGCCAAGGACCCCGTGAGCACCAGGGTCAATGAGGCCTACAAGAAGTTCAAGGCCCAGGTCGGCATCTGGGGCTCGGTCTCGGAAAAGGCCTACTACGATATGATCGCCGACACCTATTCCCTGAAGAAATGATGCCCTGGCCGGGAGCCTGCACGTGAACAGCCGGGACCGCAACATCCTGTCCATCACCTGTTACGGACATTTCCTGAGTCACTTCAACATGCTGGTCTTCCCGGCCATCCTCCTGCCCCTGTCCGGACGCCTGGACATGAGCCTGGCCGACACCCTGGACCTGGGCTTCTGGATGTACCTGCTGTTCGGTATCACTGCCCTGCCATGGGGTATGCTCGCCGACCGGATCGGGGCCCGCCCCATACTGGGGCTGTTCTATCTCGGTGCCGGCTGCTGCGGTCTTGTCGCCGCCATGGGCCTGGATTCACCCGTGACCCTCAAGCTGGCCCTGGCCGGAATCGGTCTCTTTTCCGGTATCTACCATCCGGCCGGTCTGGGCTGGATCGCCTGCTGCGTTTCCAGGACCTCGGCCGGCATGGCGGTAAACGGCATGTTCGGCAACCTGGGGCTTGCCATGGGGCCGCTCCTGGCAGGGCTCGTCAACTGGTTGTGGGGCGCCGGGGCGGTCTATGGCGGACTCGGTCTGCTGAATCTCGCCGGCCTGGCGCTGCTGTGGCGTTCCCGCCATCAGGCCTGCGGTGCGGCCACGCACAATGCAGGCGGCACTTCTGTTGCCTCCTGGCGGCGGTTTTCGGTCCTCCTGGTGGTGATGATGCTGGGCGGTATCGTTTATCGGGGTTCCACAGTGATCCTGCCCTCTCTGTTTGAGCTTCGAACTCCACACATCTATCAGATGGTGGCCGGTCTCTCCGCCGGCAGGATATCAGGCAACGTCACCGCCACCCTCCTCACCTCGGCTCTCTACCTGGTGGGCATGCTCGGCCAGTATGCGGGTGGCCGGGTGGGGGAGCGGTTCGACCTGCGCCCGGGCTATCTCGTCTTTCATCTGCTCACCGTGCCGGCGGCCTTTGCCATGGCCCTGGTCACCGACCTGCCGCTGGTCCTGCTGGCCACTGTCCACTCCTTCTTCCTGCTCGGCATGCAGCCCATCGAGAACACCCTGGTGGCCCGGCTGACACCGCCGTCCATGCACTCCATGGCATTCGGCATGAAGTTCGTTCTCACCTTCGGCGTCGGTTCCCTGGCTGTGAAGCTGGTGCGCACCGTGGCGGCCGGCCGCGGCATCGACATGGTCTTTCCGGCCCTTGGGCTGGTCTCCATCCTTCTGGTGTGCTGTATCCTTGTCCTGATCCGGGTCACGCCGCCGATCCGCTCCTGAGCAGCAGGGGATGGCAGCAGGGATTCGGCTGACAGGAAAACAGTACACCTGCAAATCCTGCAGTTGGCCGGATTTCAAAGGCCAATGCAGCCAAACCGGCTGCGTCGTCTCTACCCTTTTCGTGCTCGATGCAACAGTTTGCCGGTGCCGAAAAGTTTCGCTTCTTTGCATGTTCGCTGTAAAATTCCTTGTGTTTCAACTCGTTGTCGAGAGCAGCAGATTAGAGCTATTCATCTGTCTCGATGTTCTCGGTGCACGGACAACTGGGCAGGATTCAGGTTGCAGTTTTTTGCCCGGCGCGGTATTTAAGGTGTAAGTTGATTAACTAAATTCTTAAATTCTTAATCTTCATCTGCCAACGGAGGTATGACCATGCAGTTATCCAGGTTCAGGATTCACGCCATCGCTGTTCTGCTTGCCGCCATTCTGCTTGCATCCGTCACCCAGCCGGCCAAGGCCGCCCTGGATACCGATGCCTTCACCACCCGGCTCAATACCCTTGTCCTTCAGGGCAACGATCTCATCGCCCGTGCATCGGCCCTGGTGCTCAATCCTCTGACCCTGGGAGCGCAGGTGGCAGACCTGGAATCGGATGTCGCCGATTATCGTGCTGATGTGGTTGCCGCCTATAATACGGTGGTCGCCGAGTCAGGTACCACCCTCAGCCTGACCCCCGAGATGCTGGTGGCTCTGCAGACGCTGAGCACGGTGACGCTCTCCCTTGCAGAGACCTGTGCCGATCTGACCCTTCAGCTCGGTAACCTTGCCGCCACCACCGCCCTTTCCGCCCTGGACAGTGCCCTTGCCGCCATGCTGCGGCTGTCTGATGATATCGGCCTGATGGCGGACCGGATACTGGAGATGGCGGACAAGATCCTGGTCATGGCTGATAACATCGGCCTGATGGCGGATCGGATTATCGCCACCCAGATCATCCAGAGCAACAATCTGAAGATGGTCCTGGATACTGTCACCACCACCCAGAACAACCTCATCAGGCTTATCAGTCTGTTCCTGTAAACAACAACTTCACGGACCGATGATCTGTCTGGCGTGCTGGAAGAGGTTGTAGCAGCCAAGGCCGATGACCAGCAGGCCGGCCCAGCGGAGCATCTCGCGGCGGCTCCTGGCGGTAAGCCAGTGAACCGTGGTGCCGAAAAGGAAGAGCGAGGGCAGGGTGCCAAGGCCGAAGGAGAGCATGATCAGGCCGCCCTGGACGGGATCGCCGCGGCCGGCGGCGGCCAGGGCAATGGCATAGAGAAAACCGCAGGGCAGCAGGCCCATGACCATGCCCATGGGCAGGGCGGCAAGACCGGCCGGCAGCCGTTGCAGGCCGGTGACCGCTCTGGTCATGGCGCGGATGGCGGCGGGAAACTCCAGGCGGATGATGCCGCCCCCGGAAAAGAGGCCGGTGGTGGCGAGTCCCATGGCGATGATCACCAGGTCAGCAAGGATGAGAATGGTCTGGGAGAGCAGGGCAAAGGCCGCGGTCCGGTTGAGCAGGGCCCCCAGCCAGCCGGCAATGATGCCGATGAGGGTGTAGGTGGTGATCCGGCCCAGGTTATAGAAGAGGTGAAAGACGATTCCCTGGCGCAGGCCCCGGCCACGCAGGGACAGGGCAGCAACCACCGGACCGCACATGCCGATGCAGTGGCCCGAGCCGAGAAAGGCGGTGCTCAGGGCAATGCTGTAGACAGGATCAATCATCGGGTTCGTCGTCATCCAGCATCCGGTACTTGGGCCGTTCTATGTCGTCGAACTCCCCTTTTTTCGCAGCCCAGAGAAAGACCAGCCAGGCACCGAGACCGAGGAACAGGGACAGCAGCAGCAGGATGACGATGGATTTGAACATGATGTATGTCCCCTATCTGAACCGTTGCAGCCGCAGTGAGTTGAGCACCACCAGCACCGAACTGGCCGCCATGAGGCCGGCGGCGTAGACCGGGGCAAGCCTGCCGCTTGCGGCAAGCGGCAGGGCAACCACGTTGTAGGTAAAGGCCCAGAACAGGTTCTGGCGGATGATGCGCAGGGTCCGCCGCGCAAGGACCAGGGCCGCCGTCAGCTGCTCCAGACTGTCGTGGACCAGGACCAGGTCCGAGGTCGCCAGCGCCATGTCGGTGCCGCTGCCCATGGCACACCCCACATCGGCCTCGGACAGAGCCGGGGCGTCGTTGACGCCGTCGCCCACCATCAGGATCATCTCTTTTTCCTGTCGCAGGGCCCGGATCCGGGACGCCTTGTCCTGCGGGGTCATGCTGGCGGCATATCCGTCGATGCCTGCCTCCTGCGCGATTCTGGCCGCAGCACGGTCATGGTCACCTGTGAGGAGCAGGGTCCGCAGTCCCATCTCCCCAATCTTCCGCATCACCTCCGGAGCCTCGGGCCGCAGTCTGGTCTCCAGCAGCAGGCATCCCTGGTAGACACCGTCCAGGGCCACATGCACCTCGGTGAACTCGAAGGGCTGGTCCGGGGGCAGGCTGATCCTGTACCGGGCCATGAGATCCCGGTTGCCGGCCAGCAGCAGCCCCTGTTCCGTCGCCATGCGGACACCCCGGCCCGGTATGCTGGTGCCGCCGCTGCCGCGGCAGGATATACCGTCTTCACGGGCCCGGGCCTGGATCCCGCGGGCCACGGGATGGGCGGAACCGCTGGTTGCCTGCGCCGCCAGGCTGAGCAGCCGCTGCGGACTGGTCTGGTACGGGACGATGCGCACCACCTGCGGGTCCCCGCCGGTCAGGGTGCCGGTCTTGTCAAAGGCCGCCACCGTGAGCCGGGCCGTGTGCTCCAGTGTGTCCCCGCCCCGGAAAAGGATACCCCGGCCGGCTCCCACTCCGGTCGCCACCAGGATGGCGGTGGGTGTGGCCAGGCCGAGGGCGCAGGGACAGGCCACCACCAGGACCGATACCGCGTGCAGGAGCGGCAGGACCGGTTCCCGGAGTGCCCACAGCCAGTAGCCCCCGGTGGTGGCGGCAAGAAGAACGACGAGGGGGACGAACAGCGAAGCCACCCGGTCGGCCAGCCCCTGAACCGGCGCCTTCCGGTTCTGGGCCTCCTGCGCCATCTGCGCGATTCGCGCCATGAAGGATTGTGCCGCCGGCCGTGCCACCCGGGCCCGTACGGTGGTGGCGATGTTCATGGCCCCGGAGAGCACGTTCTCGCCCCGGCGTTTCATGACCGGCGTTGTCTCGCCGGTGAGGATGGATTCGTCCACCTCGGTGTCGTGGTCGATGAGCATCGCATCCACAGGAAACCGCTCACCCGGGCGGACCAGGATGATATCGTCTTTGCAGAGCCTGCTGCTTGGCACCTGCAGCGGTTCATCCCCCTGCAGAAGCCAGGCCGTGTCGGGCGCCAGGCGCAGCAGATGGTCGATCCCTGCCATGGCCCGGCGGCGGGCGCCGCTCTCCAGCAGCCGGCCGAGCAGGATCAGGGTGATGACCATGGCCGAGGTCTCGAAGTAGACCTCGCCGCCTAAAAAGAGGGCGGCCACGCTGTAGAAATAGGCGCTGAGCACCCCCAGTGCGATGAGCAGGTCCATGTTCGGGGTCAGGTTGCGTATACTGCGCCAGGCCCCGAGGAGAAAGGGGGCACCGGAGAAAAAGACCACCGGTGTGGTCACCAGGCCGGCAAACCACTGCATCATCTGGCGGGTGGAGGCGTCCATGCCCCTGAAATAGCCGCCATAGAGGGCTATGGCGTAGGCCATGAGCTGCATGGAGAGAAAAGCGGCAGTGACAAACCGGATCAGCAGGCCCTTCCATTCCTGTTCCTGCATGGTGCGGGCGCCATCCATGGTGTAGGGCCGGGGCGCATAGCCCAGTCTGGCGATGGTGGTGAAGATCTCCCGGGCCGAGATTCTTTTCGGGTCAAAACGGATGCGGCCGCGGTGGGTGGAGTAGTTGATGGTGGCGGAGCTGATACCGTCGGTCCTGTGGAGCATGGTTTCGATGAGCCAGATACAGGCGGCACAGCGGATACCGGAGACGAGGAGCGAGATTTCCCTCTCCCCGTCCAGTTCCCTGGTGAGGCTGTCCAGGTACTCGCTGCTGTAGTCCGTGGCAAAGGCGCCCTCGGGTGTGCCCGGCTTATCCCAGTCTCTCTTGTCATAAAAGGCGTCGAGACCGGCGCCTCTGATCACGGCGTGGGCACCCCGGCAGCCCTGGCAGCAGAAAAGGAGCTCCCTGCCTTCGACCCGGGCAACGATCTGTTGACCGGCGGGGATGGGCAGATTGCAGTGACTGCAGGTGGCGGGCTGGCTCATGGTCCGGGCGGGAAGGAGGCGAGAGAACTCAGGGATTGAGCAGCAGGTGACGGTTGAGCCGGGCCCCGTTACGCTCCAGTTCGAGCCGGGCCTGGATGGCACCGGAGAGGGTGTGGTCAAGTGTCACCTGGTAGCGGCCGGGCCCGGTCTCGGTCAGGGGGAGGTAGACGTTCTCCGCCGCGTCGGGGATCGCCAGATAGAGGGAACCGGCGGCCCCGCTGATGGCATGGCCGTTGCGGTCGCTGAGGCGGAAGATGAGCGTCCGCCGGTCGAGACGGGTGTCCAGTTTCCAGCCCAGGACCTCGGCTGCCCGTCGTTCCACCTCGGTGGAGTTGTATTTCAGCCCCTTGCTGTAATAGCTGGCATCGGTCACCCGGCTGCCGAGACTGGTGGCCCGGTGGGCGGACCAGGCCGAGAAGACCAGGAAGGCCGCGATCAGGAGCAGGATCAGCAGGGGATAGATATTGACTGGCTGGTCTGTGTTTTTCATGGGATAATATTCCTGCCTGAAGAGTCGCTCCGTTCAGGCGTTGCCGCAGGTTGGTTGTGAATGTATAGGGGTTGATACAGGGTACCACGTTCCACGACCCGCGTCATGGGGCTTTCTCCATGTCGGCCACCACCCGGGCCCCGGCCCCGGCCACCTGTCGGCCGCTGCTGTCCTCGAGGATGAACCGGACCTCGCGTGCGCCATGGCGCGGGGTGATGAGGATAAAGTCCAGGCGCCGGTTCCGGCCCGCCGCCATTTTGATCCGGGTCTGGCCCTTGAGGATCAGGGGGCTGCCAGAGGCCGCGTCCATGGCACGGATGATGTAGGTGGCCTCCTGCCGGCCACGGTTGTGCACCCAGGCATTGAAGAAGGTGCCGATCCGCCCGTCTGCCAGTCGCCGCTGGGGTGCGGTGTGGGAAACCGCCACCTTGAGAGAGGCCACGGGCCGGTTGCCCAGCAGGACCACCAGCACCACCAGCAGCGCCAGGATGGCCGCGGCCGGCAGCAGGACACGCACGTCGAGAAGGGCACGGATTCCCTTGCCCTCCAGACCGAAGGTGTAGCGGATGAGCCCGGGCCTGTTGCGGCCGGCCATGACCCTGCGGCAGGCGTCCAGGCAGCGGGCACAACTGATGCATTCCACCTGCAACCCCTGCCGGATATCGATCTCCATGGGGCAGGCCCGCACGCAGGCGCCGCAGTCGATGCAGTTCGCCTGTTCTTCCGGTGGCAGGTGCAGGGTCAGGGTCACCGGGCTGATCAGGGCGGTCTGGATGCGGCCGTAGGGACAGAAGTCGCGGCATACCAGGCGCCGCACCAGGGCCAGGTCAAGGTAGATGACCAGGGTGACCAGGCCCAGAGTGATCCAGGCCGGTGCCGGCAGATCGAAGGCAGAGAGGCGGGCAAAAAAGACCTGCGGCGGTATGAAGTACCAGAGCAGGCCACAGCTGCTGACCAGGGCAACGATCAGAAAAAGCGGCTGCAGCAGGGCCCGGCGCCACAGCTCGCCCTGCAGGCGGTTGTGGCGCACCCTGAGGCCCAGGGTCCGGGCAAGCCACTGGGCCAGGTCGGAAAAGGTTGTCTGCGGACAGAGCCAGCCACACCAGACCCGGCCCAGGATCACGGTGACCAGGAGAAAGGTGAGGATGAAGACCAGGACTGCCAGCAGGACCAGGTAGAGTTCTTCAATGCGCAGGACCTGGCCGGCCAGGTAGAGGCGCTGGCCAGGGATGTCGATACGGACAAGACTCCTGCCGTCCACCTTGAACCAGGGCGCAAGCAGAAAGAGCAGGGTGAGGATCCACTGCAGCCGGGTCCGCCGGGGACCTATGGGGCGGTTGTTGCCGTTCATGAAATATCCGGCCGGGGGAACGGCCATGGTAACTCCTCACGGGATGGCTAACCATCGGTTTGTCCGCACACAATGGTGTAAGCGCTCTCAGGAGGCCGCAGATTTGTGCGGGCGTGCCTGGCCGCTATAGCCTACCTATGCGGCCAGGCACACCCGTGCAAAGATGCGGTTCCTGTGAGTGCTTACCGGCCATGGTCACCCCGGACCTGCCGCATATCGGGTCCGCGGCACGCAGGAGCTACTGCTGCCGGCCCTGTTGCACGCCGGCGGTTACCCGTTCCTGGTGGGCCTTCATTTTGGCCTGGAATTCAGCATGTGAACTCCAGCCGCTGAAGAGAAAGTAGCCTATGAACAGCACCGCCCAGATGATGAGGCCGTAATAGAGGATGTTGAAGTAGACAGGGGGCGGATTTTCCCTGTTTTCTTCGATCCCGTCAAAGGGCGCCTCGAGTGTTTCGTCATGGAGAGTGTCATGGGTGGTCATGGGAGTGCCTCCTTTATGTGTCAATCGTCGTCATCCTCGAGCATACGGTATTTGGCGATCTCCCCATCTTTCCGGCGCTTTTTGCTGTAAGTGCGCAGGACGATCAGGGCAAAGATCACAAACAGGCCAAAGGTGACGCCAAGATAGAGAATCGATGCCAGATCCATCTAGTGATCTTCTCCCTGGGTGTAGTATTTGATGAAGTTGACCAGCTTCCAGACCTTGTCGGAGCCGAGGCTGGAAAAGGCGGGCATGCCGTTTTCCGGCACGCCCTTGTAGATGATCTCGAAGAGTTCATTTTCCTCGTAGGCGCTGCCGTCCAGCTCGGGCCCGATATCGCCTTCCTCGTGCTCGCCGTGGCAGGCGGCGCAGTTGGCCTCATAGAGTTTCTCCCAGGGTTCCATGGTCGCATGATCGACACCGGTATACGGGTTTTTCAGTTCGCCGACAATGGTGGTGGCGGCAGCTTCGTGCCAGGGAATGCCGGTGCCCAGTTTCTGCATGTAGGCGATGATGGCGTCCATCTCGGTCTTGTCGGCCAGTGCGTTGATCTCTTCCTCGGTATAGGGGAAGCCGAGCACATCCATCTTGCGGCGGATCATCTGCGGATCGAGCTTGTTGTCCGCCAGCCACGCATAGGCAGGCATGTTGGTGCGCGGCACCATGGAACGCGGCGAGGCCATGTGCTTGTAGTGCCACTCGTCGGGGTACTTGCCGCCGATGCGGGCCAGATCCGGGCCGGTCCGCTTGGAGCCCCAGAGAAAGGGCCGGTCGTAGACGAACTCGCCGCTCTTGGAGTAGTCACCGTACCGCAGGACCTCGGCAACCAGCGGCCGCACGGTCTGGGTGTGGCAGTTGTTGCAGCCCTCGCGGATATAGATGTCGCGCCCCTCCTGCTGCAGGGCCGTGTAGGGCGTGACCGTTTCGATGCGGTCGGCCTCGGTGTTGACCCAGGCAAAGGGCAGTACCATGGTGATCAGGGTGCCCACCAGGATGGCGCCGGTGGCCAGCAGCATGAACAGAATAGGTTTCTTTTCCCACATGATCAGGCCCTCCCCTCGGCTGCGACGGTTGCGACGGTCGCGTTCTCCCCCCTGCGCACCGTCATGACAAGGTTATAGATGAAGACGATGATCCCGGCCAGGTAGACCAGGCCGCCTGCGGCCCGGATCCACCAGTAGGGATACATCTCGACCATGGTCTCCATGAAGGTGTAGGTCAGGCTGCCGTCCGGATTCATGGCGGTCCACATTCCGGCCTGCAGGACGCCGGCGATCCAGAGGGAAATCGACCACATGAGCTGGCCGATGAGGATCAGCCAGAACTGGAGGTTGGCCAGGGGAATGGAATAGAGCTGCCGGCCGTAGATCCGAGGGACAAGGTAGTAGATGGAGGCAAAGGCGATCATGGAGACCCAGCCCATGGTGCCCATGTGGATATGGGCCGGTATCCAGTCGGTATAGTGGATGAAGGCCGAGAAGGTCCGGATCGCCTGCATGGGGCCCTGCAGGGTCTGCAGGCCGTAGAAGGTGATGCCGACGATGAGAAACTTGACCAGGTAGTTGTCCCGCATCTGGTGCCACTGGCCGTTCATGGACAGATACCCGTTGAAGACCGAGCCCCAGGAGGGCGCGATCAGCATCAGGGAAAAGGCCATGGCCAGGGTCTGGATCCAGTCCGGCACCGGGGTCCAGAGCAGGTGGTGGGCCCCGGTCCAGAGATACATGAAGATCAGGCTCCAGAAGGAGATGATGGACAGCCGGTGGCTGTAGATGGGCACCCGGGTGGTCTTGGGCAGGAAGTAATAGAACATGGCCAGCGGCGGGGCGGTGAGGGCCATGGCCACGGCGTTGTGACCGAACCACCACTCCACGTTGGCGTCATTGGTGCCGGCGTAGGCCGAATAGGACTTGAACAGCGATACCGGGACCTCGGCCGCGTTGACCACGTAGAGGATCGCCACCCCGATGAGCGAGGCCATCATGTACCAGAGGGAGATGTACATTCGCTCCTCTTTCCGCTTGATGATGGTCATGATGACGTTCACCGCAAAGGCCACCCAGAGGACCACAACCATGATATCGATGGGCCATTCCATCTCGTGGTACTCCTTGCTGGTGGTATAGCCCAGCAGCAGGGTGACTGCCGAGGCGATGATGGTGGCATTGAAGAACCAGAGCTGGAACCGTGCCAGCTTCGGGCTCCAGAGCGGCGTGCGGCAGAGCCGCTGCACCATGTAGAGGAAGGTGGCGAAGATGACGCCCACCCCCCAGCCGTAGATGCCCGCGTTGGTGTGGATGGGCCGCAGACGGCCAAAGGTGAAGTAGGGCGGAAAGTTGAGGGACGGATTGACCATCTGGAAGGAGACAATCACCCCGACCAGAACGGCGACCAGCCCCCAGACAATGCTCCAGTTGACGAAGCTTCGGACGATGTCGGTGTCATACCGGGCCTTCTGCATACTGTTCCTCCTTTGGCTTTGGGTCCGCGCTTTCAATCCTCTTGGTCCTTATCGTACTACAATGTAACCATAAATTAACAGAATTTATTATCAGATGAGATGAGAAAGTCAATAGTTATTATTGCCGGGAGGTATTTTTCCCTTCCCCGCTGTTCCAGTGGGCAAGTTGCCGGACCGGCAGGTATTTTGAAGGGACCGCCGCTCCACGTAATAGTCCGTCGATATCGGTAACTGCTTGAAAATAGAGATGCTTTTACCGGTACACGGCAGGCGGGCGGCAACGAAAGCCTCAGAGCGAGCTGGGATGAGCGGACAGGCACGACCGTGCAAAGAGGTAAACAAAGATTGCGTGCGGTCCCTGGGAGCGGTTACAGGGAAACAGGACCGGCCGGACAGGTGACTGAATGTAACCCCTCACGGGATAACCAACCACCGGTTTTTTCGACCACAATGCTGTAAGCGCTCTCAGGGGCCGCAGATTTGTGCAGGCGTGCCTGACCGCTATAGCCTACCTATGCGGACAGGCACGCCCGTGCAAAGATGCGGTGCTTGTGAGCGCTTACGACTGAATGACTGGGCAGATGATGGCGCTGAAGGCGGCCTGCACAGACTCGTGCAGGTTGATGCCTACGGTTGTTTTTTTCTCATCTTTGCCCAGGTGTCACGCAGGGTGACGATCCGGTTGAAGACCGGCCGGCCGGGTCGGCTCTCCCTGCTGTCGGGGCAGAAGTAGCCCTGGCGCTCGAACTGGAACCGGTCGCCCTTTGCGGCATCGGCCAGGCCGGGTTCGAGGATGGCATCGGGCAGGATCTCCAGGGAGTCGGGATTGATGAATTCCTTGAAGTCCTTCTCCTTGTCCATGTCCGGGTGCTCGACGGTGAACAGGCGGTCGTAGAGCCGCACCTCGGCCCTGATGCCGTGGCGCGCCGATACCCAGTGGATGGTGCCCTTGACCTTGCGGCCGTCCGGGGCCGAGCCGCCGCGGGTCTCGGGATCGTAGGTGCAGCGCAGTTCGATGATCTCGCCCTCTTCGTTCTTTATCACCTCCCGGCAGGTGATAAAGTAGGCGTAGCGCAGCCGTACCTCGCGGCCTACGCTCAGGCGGAAGAACTTCCGGGGCGCATCCTCCATGAAGTCGTCGGCCTCTATGTAGATCTCGCGGCAGAAGGGGATCCGCCTGGTGCCCATGGAAGGGTCCTTGGGATGGTTGAGCGCCTCCAGTTCCTCTTCCGCATCTTCCGGGTAGTTGGTGATCACCACCTTCAGCGGCCTGAGCACGCCCATCCTCCGCGGTGCGTGCACGTTGAGGTCGTCGCGGACCGCGTTCTCCAGCACGCCCATGTCGATCCAGGACTCCCGTTTGCCGATACCGATGGAATCGCAGAAGTTGCGGATGGAGGCCGGTGTGTAGCCGCGTCTTCGCAGTCCCGAGAGGGTCAGCATACGCGGATCGTCCCAGCCCTGCACGTGTCCCTCTTCCACGAGCTGCAGCAGTTTGCGCTTGCTCATCACCGTGTAGTTGATGTTGAGGCGGGCAAATTCGATCTGCTGCGGATGGCAGGGCGTCTGCAGGGTGTCGAGCACCCAGTCGTAGAGGGCGCGGTTGTTCTCGAACTCCAGGGTGCAGAGGGAGTGGGTGATGCCCTCCAGCATGTCGGACAGGCAGTGGGTGAAGTCGTACATGGGATAGATGCACCACTTGTCGCCGGTCCGGTGGTGGGACGCCTTCATGATCCGGTAGAGGACCGGGTCCCGCATCAGGATGTTGGGCGAGGCCATGTCGATCCTGGCCCGCAGTACCCTGGAACCTTCGTCGAACTCCCCGTTCTTCATCCGGGTGAAGAGGTCCAGGTTCTCCTCCACCGACCGGTTGCGGTAGGGGCTCTCCCTGCCAGGCTCGGTCAGGGTGCCGCGGTACCTGCGGATCTCCTCGCTGCTCAGGTCGCAGACATAGGCCTTGCCCATGCGGATGAGCTGCAGGGCATATTCGTAGAGCCTGTCGAAGTAGTCCGAGGCATAGTAGAGATGCTCACCCCAGTCGAAACCGAGCCAGTGGACGTCCTCCTTGATGGCCTCCACATACTTGGTCTCTTCCTTGCACGGGTTGGTGTCGTCGAAACGCAGGTGACAGACCGAGTTGTACTCCCGGGCAATACCGAAGTTGAGGCAGATGGACTTGGCATGGCCGATATGGAGATAGCCGTTGGGCTCGGGCGGGAAGCGGGTGATGACCTGCCTGTGTTTCCCTGATTCCAGGTCGGCCTTGATGATCTGGCGGATGAAGTCCAGCGGTCTGTCACTGGTCTGGCTTTGTGTGCTCATGGCGGTGTCTTTGTAGGGGCAGATGGCGTACTGCTGAACTGTTACGAAAAGGTTACTGTGCGCTGTAGAGATGCTCCACGTTACGCAGTCGCTGCACAACCCGGTCACGGCCCAGGGTGACGAGGATGTCGAACATGCCCGGGCCGGCGAGCTGGCCGGTGAGCACGGTGCGCATGCCGTTGATCAGGATACCGGGCTTGATGTCCAGCTCGGCGGCCAGTTCCCGGGTGACCCGCTCGGTCTCCTCTTTGCTGAAGTCATCGAGCCGGGCAAAGAGGTCGGCCAGCCCGGGCAGCCATTTTTTCAGGTCCGGCTGTTTGAGGATATTCTTTTTCAGCGGCTTTGTCTCCACGGTGTAGTCGTCGGCAAAGTAGGCCCGTCCCAGGGTGGCGAAGTCCTTGAGGGTGTGGAAGCGGTCACGGATCAGGTCCAGGGTGGCCAGGTACCATTGCCGGCCTTCACCCTCCTCCCAGGCCGGGTTCCAGATACCCTCCTCTTCGAGCTCCTTTTTCACCAGGTCGCCCAGTTCCCCGACATCCATGGTCCGCAGGTAATGGGCATTCATAGAGATCAGCTTGGGGTCGGTGAAGAATTTCGGATCACCCTTGCGGTAGTTGAACACCGAGTTGACCTTGCTGATCCGTTCCAGGCTGAAGGCCTCAATCATCTCCTTGCGGGAGAAGATCTCCTGGTCCGTGCCCGGGTTCCAGCCGAGCAGGGCCAGGAAGTTGCACAGGGCCCAGGGCAGAAAGCCCCGTTCCCGGTAGAACTGGACCGAGACGATCTCGCCATGGCTGCGTTTGGAGATCTTGCGTTTCTGCAGATCCAGGGTGAGCGGCATGTGGGCAAACACCGGTACTGCCGCGCCAAGGGCCTCGTAGAGGAGAACCTGGCGGGTGGTGTTGGTCATGTGGTCCTGGCCGCGGATGATGTGGGTGATCCGGTCGCGGATGTCATCCACCACGTTGCAGAGCAGGTAGAGGGGACGGCCGTTGGAGCGGACAATGACAAAGTCCTCGATATCGTCGTACCGCCGTTCGATCCGGCCCAGGACCCTGTCCTCATAGGCAACGGTCCCCTCTTTCTGCGGCACCCGGAAACGGATGACATGGGGCAGGCCGGCCTCCTCCTTGGCCCGGACTTCTTCCGGGCTCAGGTCGCGGCAGGTGCCGTCGTAACGGACATCCCTCTTCTCCGCCAGGGCCTGCTGCCGCTTCTTCTCCAGCTCTTCCCTGGTGCAGAAGCACTTGTAGGCATGGCCGGAGGCCAGGAGCCTTTCCGCAGCCGCCACATGTTCGTGCGCGAATTCCGTCTGGAAATAGGGGCCCTCGTCCCAGTCCAGGCCAAGCCAGGTGAGGCCGTCTATGATCCCCTCGATGGACTCGCGGGTGGACCGCTCGGCGTCGGTGTCCTCGATGCGCAAGATCAGTTTGCCATTGTTTTTCCGCGCCCACAGCCAGTTGAGCAGGGCGGTGCGGGCACCGCCGATGTGGAGGTAGCCGGTGGGGCTGGGGGGGAAACGGACACGGACTTCGCTCATCATCGGGCTCCTTGTGGCTGAGGTCGAAAAATCGGGTAAAAGAACCGGTAATTCAAAATAGTTGCCGATAGCGGCAGCTGTTACGAAATCGGAACGCCGGCAACGGGAAGACCCGGTGCCGACGTGAAAAATCGGAATGGCAGACGGAGACATATGTCGAACTGTAAACCGAATCCTGCAATATATCCCCAAAAAATCTTTGCTTCAAGGGAAGAAATGGCGGCACGGTCTTCTTACACCAAAAGCGGCGGCTCATCCCGGTTTTTCGGAAGAAATATACTTTCCTGTTGTCTGCAACCGTGAATACAGTTATACTTTGCTATTTTTCCGAGAAACCAGCATGACCCCGGTTCCCTGGCCGCTATTGCAGGCGGCCGTAAAACCGGAGCCACTGCCCGAGACTGCCGTTTCAATCGCCGCAGGCGGAAACCGGAATCGGTTCCTGTCCTCCGGCTTCTGTTTTCTGATCAAGGGGAGAGAGATGAAGGTTCTTATCAGTGACAATCTGGCACCCATTGGTGAAAAGATCCTCAGGGATGCCGGTCTTGAAGTGGATGTCAATACCGGCCTGCCTCCGGAGGAACTCAAGGCGATTATTCCGGAATACGACGGCCTGGTGATCCGCAGCGCCACCAAGGTGCGCGCCGATATCATCGAGGCCGCCACCAGGCTCAAGGTGGTGGGCCGGGCCGGCATCGGCCTGGACAATGTCGATATCCCCGCAGCCAGCCAGAAGGGTATCGTGGTCATGAACGCGCCGGACGGCAATGCCACCACCGCCGCCGAGCACGCCATCGCCATGATGATGTCGCTGGCCCGCAACATTCCCCAGGCCACGGCCTCCATGAAGGCCGGCAAGTGGGAGAAGAAATCCTTCATGGGTCGCGAGGTCTCCGGCAAGGTGCTGGGTATCGTCGGCATCGGCCGTATCGGCTCCATTGTCGCCAACCGGGCCCAGGGGCTGCACATGAAGGTCATTGCCTATGACCCTTTCATGCCGCTCGACCTGGTGGAGAAGCTTGGCGTTGAGCTGGTGGAGCTGGACGAGCTGGCCAGGCGCGCCGACTTCATCTCCGTGCACACGCCGCTGACCAAGGGCACCCGTCACCTGCTCTCCACCGAATTCTTCGCCAACATGAAGGAGGACGCCATGTTCATCGACTGCGCCCGTGGCGGTGTGGTCGACGAAGAGGCGCTCTATGAGGCCCTCAAGGAGGGGCGGATCGCCGGCGCGGCCCTGGATGTCTTTGAAAAGGAGCCCACCAGCCTGGAGACAACACCGCTTCTCTCCCTCAACAACTTCATCTGTACCCCGCATCTCGGCGCCTCCACCAGCGAGGCCCAGGAGAACGTGGCCTCGGCCATTGCCGAGCAGGTGGCCGACTATCTGCTCAAGGGCGCGGTGCGCAACGCGGTCAATGTTCCCTCGGTCAGCGACGACGTCCTGGCCAAGGTTGGCCCCTACATCACCCTGGGCGAGATGCTCGGTTCCCTGCATATGCAGATCGCCCGCGGCGGCGTGGAGGAGATCAATCTCGAGTTCAGCGGCGACCTTGCCGAGCAGGACACCGGGCCGGTGACCGTCGCCTTTCTCAAGGGACTGTTCACGCCGATCCTCCAGGATGCGGTCAACTTTGTCAACGCACCGCTCATCGCCAAGGAGCGCGGGATCCGGGTGGTGGAGTCCAAGACCAAGCAGGCCGCCGATTTCACCAATCTTCTCCGGATCACCGTACGGACCAACGAGGGTGAAAATCTCCTGGCCGGCACCGTGTTCGGCAAAAAGGAGCCGCGCCTGGTCCGTTTCAATTCGTTCCGGCTCGAGGCCCTGCCCGCCGGCCACATGCTGCTGGTCTACAACCAGGACAAACCCGGGGTCATCGGTGCCCTGGGCACCACCCTGGGCGAGAATGGCACCAATATCTCCAGCATGACCGTGGGCCGCGAGGAGAGCAGCAAGCAGAACATCATCCTCCTCAATACCGACACCCTGGTCTCCCGGGAGCTCCTGGAAAAGGTCCGCAGCCTGCCTGACATCGATGATGCCATGGTCCTGGAGCTGCCAGCCTACAACGGCTGAGATCCGCTGACTCGCATCCGCCGCCGTGGCGCCATGGCGGCGGTGCGGATCAGGCCGCTGCCGGCACGGTTCCGCTCAGCCGACCTTTTTGAAAATGAAGCGTAAACGTACCGGTATTTCAAGGTAGTTGCCGATAACGGTGAACTGTTAGAATGAGCCATCATGAGTGAATCGTCCAACAACTGCGGTGAGTGCCCCGAGGGCAGGGTCCGCAACAGCGAGGGCAAGTGTGTCATGCCCGAGGTCTCCTTTGCCTCGTTCATCCTGTCGCTGAACACCTCGGCCCTCTTTCATCTTGGTGAGCTGCCCCACCCGGAAACCGGTGAGAAGGTTCGTGACATCGAACTTGCCCGGCACACCATCGACACCTTGACCATGCTGGCCGAAAAGACCAGGGGCAATCTGGATGCCCAGGAAAACGAACTGCTGACCAGGATGCTCTACGAGCTGAAGATGCGGTTCGTCAAGGCCACGCAGTCATCCTGAGTGATCGGGGCATGAACCGGGATACACTGATCCGTCTCGCCCCGGCCAAGATCAATCTCTTCCTCAGGGTCACCGGTCGCAGGACCGACGGGTACCATACCCTGGACACCCTGATGCAGAAGCTGACCCTCTTCGACCGGCTGGAACTGCGGCCGCTGGAAGAGGGGATCCGGCTGCACTGCCCGGACAGTGACCTGGCCCAGGACGGCAGCAACCTGGTGTACCGGGCCGCCGCCCTGTTTCTCGCCCGTGCCGGAGGACGTATCAGCGGCAATCTGCGTGGGGTGGAGCTGCGCCTGTTCAAGACCATTCCCGTTGCCGCCGGTCTCGGGGGCGGTTCCAGCGATGCCGCCGCCACCTTGAAAGGGATGAATGATCTCTTCCGGACCGGCTGCTCCAGGGAGGAGCTGGCCGAGATGGGCCTGGAGCTGGGCGCTGACGTCCCATTTTTCGTCGCCTCTCTCCCTGCGGCCCGGGCTACCGGTATCGGCGAAGTACTGACTCCCGCGGCAGGGCTGGCGGGATACCTGGTGCTGCTGGTCAATCCGGGTTTTTCCGTGTCCACGAGGTGGGTCTATCAGAATTTAGCATTGACACCGGAAAAAAAAGAATTTAACCTGAATAGTTCCCGGAATGACGATGCAGGCCCGGCAGGAACCCCTCCTCAGATGGGGCCGGATTTTGATGTTTCGCAGATGACAAATGATCTCGAAAGGGTAACTGCTTCACGCCACAGGGAGCTCACGGAGATCAAGGATTTTCTGCTGCATCAGGGCGCCCGGGCAGCCATGATGTCGGGATCAGGGCCGACGGTGTTCGGCCTTTTTCCGGAGCAGGAGGCGGATCGCGCCCGGAGGTGCCTGGATCTGCTGCGGCAGCAGTATCCCCATGTCTTTCTCGTCCAACCGATATGCCCGGACCAGTCAGCCTCCGGTGGCGGGTGCATTGCCGGGACACCGGCGTAATGGTATTTGTTGTTCGGGCAGGTTCTTTGTCGACAGGTGGTTGTCAGTGACTGATTGGGGCGTCGTCAAGCGGTAAGACACAAGGTTTTGATCCTTGCATTCGGGGGTTCGAATCCCTCCGCCCCAGCCAATTTCTGGTAACAGATACAATTTTTTGCGAGATTTAAAGTTGTTGCCGATAGCGGTGAACTGTTACAAATTCTGAGGCTCCCGTTATGCCGAATATTATGAAGGTTTTTACCGGTAATGCCAATCCGGCCATTGCCGGGGAGATTTGCAGTTACCTGGATATACCGCTGGGTGCCGCCGAAGTGAAGCAGTTCTCTGACGGCGAGATTTCGGTGGAGATCGGGGAAAACGTGCGTGGCACCGATGTCTTTGTCATTCAGCCCACCTGTACTCCGGTCAATGATCACCTGATGGAGCTGATCATCATGGTGGATGCCCTGCGCAGGGCCTCGGCACGCAGGATCACCGCTGTCATGCCCTACTACGGCTATGCCCGCCAGGACCGCAAGGTCAGGCCCCGCGTCCCCATCACCGCCAAGGCCGTGGCCGAGATGCTGATGGCCGTCGGAACCCGGCGGGTGCTCTGCATGGATCTGCACGCCGGGCAGATCCAGGGATTCTTCAATATCCCGGTGGACCATCTCTATGCCGCGCCCATCATCCTCAAGTATATCAGGGAGACCTTTGACAACGTGATCATGGTCTCGCCGGATGCGGGTGGCGTCGAACGGACCAGGGCCTTTGCCAAACGTCTCAATGCCGGGCTTGCCATCATCGACAAACGGCGTGAGCGGGCCAACGAGTGTGAGGCCATGCACGTGATCGGCGACGTCACCGGCAAGACGGCCATCCTCCTGGATGACATGGTCGATACCGCCGGTACCCTGTGCGGGGCTGCCGAGAAACTGAAGGAGCAGGGGGCAAGGGAGGTACACGCCTGCTGTTCGCATGCGGTCCTGTCCGGACCCGCCATCAAACGGCTGGAGGCATCCTGTATCAAGTCGCTGGTGGTGACCAATTCGATCCCCCTGCGGGAGGATGGAAAAAAATGCAAAAAGATCACCGTGCTTTCGGTGGGGGAACTGCTTGGCGAAGCGATTCGGCGAATTCACGCCGAAGATTCGGTGAGCTATCTTTTTGTCTGAACAGTGAGGGACGGTCAATTCCAGGGTTACCCGGGCCCGCCCCAACCAACCAGGAAGATTACGCCGTCCCCGTCACGGGGCTGCGATTTTTTGCTAAACATTCTGCCCGCAGGAGCGGGCACAACAAACCATGAAGATCAGAAAGACACCATCGTGCCACTGCCGCAGGAAGATGACTGTCCTCACATCTGGCCCCTGGCCTTCTGATTTTCTGATAAGGAGGAAAAAATGTTGCAGGTAGATATGCCGTCAGAGGTGCGTACGGCTTTCGGCAAGGGCGCCATGAGGCGTCTGCGGAGAAACAACCTGGTCCCGGGCGTCTGTTACAGTGGTGGTGAGCAGCCCATTCCCCTGCAGTTCGATGCCGTTGATCTGCACAAGAACCTGCTCCACATCCATGGCCGCAATGCCGTGATCACCCTGGACGTCGCAGGTGAAGACAGGCGGCAGCACCATGTTCTGGTCCAGGAAATTCAGCAGGATCCGGTCACGGACCGGGTCATCCATGTCGATCTTCTCAAGATCGATCTGGACAGGCCCCTGAGCTTCGAGGTACCGCTGGAATTCACCGGAACCGCCAAGGGTGTCGACCTGGGTGGTGAACTGCATGTGTTCCGTCGGGTCGTCCATCTGCGCGGTCGGGCCCTGGACATCCCTGACTCCATTGTCACCGATATCACACCGCTGGAGCGGGGCGGTGCCGGTCTGACCTATGGTGACCTGAAGCTGCCCGAAAACGTGGAGATGCTCGATGATCCCGAGGTCGTCTGCGTAACGGTATACTAGCAGAGGGTTCTTCCTGCCGCTCGGCGCTTGCCGTTGCCGCTGGCGGATCCGATGAAAACGTACCGGTATTTCAGGGTAACTGCCGAAAGCGGTGAACCGTTACGATCCGATGTGTTCCCGGGCAGGGAGCCTTGCCTGCCCTCCTGCCCGGGCACTGCCCCCGCCATCACGTCCTGCTCTCTCCCTGTTCCCCTTTTTGCAATAGTTCACCGCTATTGACAACCACCTAAAAAGACAGACGCTTTTACCCCTTTTTCCCGCATGGCTGGAACAGGTTATCTGATTGTCGGGCTGGGCAACCCCGGTGCCCGCTATACCCGGACCCGGCACAATGCCGGTTTCCTGGCCATTGATCACTTTGGCCGATCGGCCGACTGCCCTCTTGTCTCCGCCAGGTGGCAGGGCCTGTACTGCCGCCGGCACCTGTCGGGAAAACCGGTGATTCTTCTCAAACCCCAGACCTACATGAATCGCTCCGGAGAATGCGTTATCCGGTTCGCCGACTTTTATCGGATCAGCCGGCAGCGGGTTCTTGTTCTCCACGACGATCTGGATCTGCCGGCTGGGCGGATCAAGGTCGTGGCCCGCGGTGGGGCCGGGGGACACAACGGTATCCGCTCCCTGATCCGCCACCTGGGCGGTTCGGATTTCGCCCGGGTCAAGATCGGTATCGGCCGGCCGCCGACAGATGGCGGCCAGGGTGCCATGCCGGTGGACCGATGGGTCCTGTCCAGGTTCTCCGATCAGGAGCTGGAGGGACTGGAGGAGATCTTTGAAAAGACGGACAGGGCCATCCGGCTCTTCATCGGCCAGGGCGTCGAGGCCTGCATGAACGAACTGAACAGGAGATAACGCAAGCGCTCACAGGAACCGCACGGAGTCTTCGCGTACCTCTTTGCACGGTCGTGCCTGCCCGCACAGGTAGGCTATCGGAGTCTCCCTGCGGTCGCTTACCAGCGCATGTACGCCTCTGCACAGGTAAGCGTAGACTCCGAATCTGCGGCCCCTGAGAGCGCTTGTACCATTGTGTCCGGAAAAAACCGATGGTTCGTCAACCCGTGAGGGTTGCGAGATAACAGGTCCTTCCCGACGACACTCTTTTTTGCCAATCCTGAAAAAATATGGTATATTATCAAATTGTACGGGCTTTCCGTGCGGTTTTCCGGCCCAACTGCCGGTAAAATTTGATGATATTTTTCAGGAGGAGCTTGTGTTTTC
>Ga0256833_1000255_pt1 | contig 42517 bp, 30 predicted proteins | sample 356284metaG_FD_190535 | JGI IMG/M metagenome (GOLD analysis project Ga0256833, IMG submission 190535) | Hydrothermal vent microbial communities from Mid Atlantic Ridge, Atlantic Ocean - 356-284 | ecosystem: Environmental > Aquatic > Marine > Hydrothermal vents | place: Atlantic Ocean: Mid... | reverse complement strand
TAAGAGTATTTATCGGGATAGCTTTTATGTTCAAGAAGTATAGAAATATAGACACTATGTTCACTGTTTTTAAGTTTGCACTCAAAGACCAAATCCGCAAAAGTTTCTTTCAATTTACCGGAAATAAAACTGTTTTGTGTAAATTTTAATGTATTTAGATCAATAACATTCAATACGTCTTTAGGTAAAAATGTTTTGAAAAAATCCTTTGCTACTTCGATATTGGACATTATCGACTTAAAAAATTTGTCGTGGATGTTATTGATGTTTTGCTTATCCATAGAGCAAATATAGATAAAATATATCTAAAATCGTGATGATTATACTATGATTTTGTAAAGTTACACTTTTTTTCAAGTAACGTTCCACATGCTTTCGAGTACAGTTTAATAGTCTTGTATGAAATAAAATTCACTCCGGTTGTCTTAAAGATATTTCTGCAGCGTAACAAAGTAAACAAACAAGAGATAACATCAAAAAGTTCTTAATAACATATCTTTAACTATTTTATTAAAATTATATTAAATAATGTTATTTTTTAGCTGATTTACAAAATATGAAATAACTTTATGCAAAGATTAAAAATTATTATGCACTCTAAGAGTAGTTACTATTTTCACAAAACAAAAAATTTAAATATGAAACGTATATTATTTTACTTATCAATAATTTTAATGACAAGTTCTTGCGTCAGTATGAGACTCCAAGATGTAAGTCCAAAAGGAAAAAACAGTGTTATTTTACCTACATTGAAACCGCATGTTGATATAAAAAGTTTTGAAAACACATATTATGGTTTATCCCCTTTACTAATTGAATCACATCCTGTTTATTATGGAACTGATATATGGGGTGTAGATGTAACCGAAACAACAGTATATAATGATGCAGACCCTCGAATTCAAGATGCTATTAGTATTTTTATCAAGGATGTAAAAGAAAACATAACGAATCCTTATGGAGAAAGACAAGGAGATATTTTATGCCGTATTACTTTTGGTGATGTAAATTCCAGAGGATATGAATGGTTTTTATTATCAATAGCGACTTTGTATATACCCAATTTATTAGGAATGCCGCTATTAAGCAATCGCTCAACAATTGAATTGGAGGTTCAGATATTTGATTTAAACAAAAATTTGATTGGAAGATATACGGCAGATTGTACCAATAAAAAATACGTTGCATTATATTGGGGTTCTGCTTATCCTACAGCAGCAAGAAGAGCCAACGCTGCAGCATTTATGTGTGCTATGTATAAAATAAAAAAACAAATTGACCTTGATGCTCCTAAATTAATAGCTAAATTAAAGAGGGCTAAGAAAAAACAGTAGAAGTAACTAAATCAATATAGTTCTATTTTTTTATTTTTTAGAAAGTTCCGGTAAACAATTTGTTAAAAATAAGTAAAACAATGTAAAGAATATTAATTTTGTATAAAAATAATCCATAACAATTATAATCCATATCTATCGTTTTATTACCAAACCGGTATTAATTAGTGTCTGTCTATAAAGTGCTTGAATTTTTAAAAACAAAGATTTTTGATGAAATAAGTATTAATTTTATTGAAAATGATTTTATGGACTAACACAAAATATAATAAAGAAGAAAATATCTCAAAATAAATCAATTTTAAATTTGTTATATTTTTATGCTGATAGTTTTTATTAAAACCTAAATTAATATTATGAATAAAAAATATATCAGGCCTTCCTGGGATGAATATTTCAATAAATTAGTCGATGCCGTGGCAACAAGAGCTACTTGTGACAGAGGCAGAGCAGGATGTGTGATTGTAAAAGATAAACAAATATTAGTAACCGGATATGTCGGGTCTCCCAAAGGATTACCTCATTGTGACGATGTAGGGCATTTACTCAAAAAAGTTGTTCATGAAGATGGCAAAGTAACAACACATTGTGTAAGAACAGTACATGCCGAACAAAATGCAATTACTCAAGCAGCAAGAAGAGGTATTGCTTTGGAAGGCGCTACTTTATATGTCCGCATGACACCTTGCAGAACTTGTACGATGTTGATTATCAATACAGGAATAGAAAGAGTTGTTTGTCAGCAAAAATATCATGCTGCTGAAGAATCTGAAGCTATGTTCAAAGAAGCAGGAATAAAACTGGAATATCTTTCTGAAGATATTTTAAAATATGACAAACAATAATTTTTACTCTTCTTCCAATTTATCTTTTACTTCGTCAATAGTTTCCTTTGCTTTTTTTATTATTGTTTCAGCTATGCTTCCGGCTTTTTCAACTACATCTTCAATAATATCTTCTGCTTTATCTGCAAAATCTTCCACTTTTTCTTTTGCTTCATCAAATACCTCTTCCGCTTTTCCGGCAAAATCACCGGCTTTATCTTTCATGTCTTCAATAATATCTTGAGCTTTATCAGTTATATCTTCAATGATATTTTCTGTTTTTTCCTGAGTAGTTTCTTTTGATATGTCCGAATTTTTTATTCTATCCGATGCTTTTATTAAATCTTCTTCATTTTCTTTTAACAATTCCGAGCTCTCTTTTACTTTTTCTTTTATCTTTTTCTCCGCTTCCTTTTTTGCTTCCTCGTATTTTTTCCTTTCCTCTTCCTTTTTTAGCTCATTCTGTATTCTGCTCTCCAACATTTCTTTGGTTTTGAGCATATCTTGATATTTTTCCGTTTTTGAAGTGATTCTCTCTTCAATCATCATTAATCTTGCTTTTCTCAGTTCCACTTCAAGTTGGCCATCACTATTACCTATTTTATTTTTATTTGTTTCAAGTTCCTTTTTATCTCTTTCGATAGAAGCGTTCATTTTATCAATCGCACCGAGAAGACCGGTAAGTCTTCGCTGCAATCTGGCCAAGGGGGTTCTGTCATTTGTAGCTGAACCAAATCTTTTTTCTTTTACTTTTTTAAATTCTTTATCTATTCTATTCCAAAGTTTTCTTCTATGATCTCTGTCAAAATTAATTTCTTTAAATTTCTTTTGAATAACTTTCAATTCTTCAAATATCGGTTGGAGTCCCAATCCTTTTTCAATTTTCTCCTCTATTTCATCAAGTTTAGCATTGAAATCATTAAAATATTCCTGGGATTTTTCTCTGAATTCCGCATCGGTTTTATTTCTAAGCTGTTTTAAAACCTGAAATAATTCATCAGTTTTATTTTTTAAACTCTCAACATGATTTCTAAAAAGGTTTTTTTCTTTGACATGTGTCTGAACTTTTTGCCAAAACCCTTTCAATTCCTCCCAGATATCACTACTAAATTCATTTAATCCACTAACTTTCTCTTTCAGATCGTCCAGCTCATCTTTATAGAGATCATACAATTTTTTTGACAAAACAACAAAATGCCATTCTGATTTAGCTCTATTGATTAAATCCGGTTTTTCGACTAAAATACCTTCCGGCAAAATATCTTCCGCCGCTGTCAAAGCTTTATCATAAGTAGCATATTTGGATGGAAATTCAATTTCCTTATCATATCTCCATTCATTTAATAACAAATTATAAAATTCTTCCGTAGCAACTTCTTCATCAAAAACATAAGTCTTCACTTTATTTTCCTCTTCAACCAATTCTATTGCCACGAGGACTTTTTCTTCGTTTTCAGTTTTTCCCCAAAGGATCAATTTTGTTCTCATGCGTATTCAATTTTCTATTCAGAATCAATATTCAATCAATTCTTTACAAACATAATGTATTTTATCAAGTTATAACAGCATATATTGTACCAAAAGTTCATTTTAGCTAAATAATATTAAATTTAAAGTAAAAATAACCCAAAATATTATTATTTTTCACTTAATTATAAAAATTTGCGGAGAGACAGGGATTTGAACCCTGGGTCCCAATTACTCAGGACAGCGGTTTTCGAGACCGCCCCGTTCAGCCACTCCGGCACCTCTCCAAAAAGTATGCAAAATTATAAAAATATATCCAATACAAAACGATTTAAGCATTAATATTGATATAACATACTTAGTTTTTATTCCAATAATTAAATAATAACCCTTTTTTATGTTTTACTTTAATTTGTGAAAATGTATTTTTATCTTCATCTTTTGAATCTGCAATAAATATTTTTGCACCTATTGCATATTTCAATTCCGGATGAGTTTCCTTCCAGTGCTTTGCAATTTTCAATGCTGTTTTATATGGCGGTATTGAGCAATTGGAATTAATAATAACTTCAATAAAAAGAATACAGTTTTTATAATTAATTAATTTTGTTGAAATTCCAAATTCAACATTATAGTATTTCTCATATTTTTTAAAATGCCTTCTGTTAATACTATTAATATCCATAATTTATCTTATACACAAATTATGCCATTTTTATTATTAAATCCAAAATCCTTTTTATATGTTTGTCTTTCAAAAAGTAAAAAATGAAAATAATACGGAAAAATCTAATATTACCAATCTTTATATTATTGATTTTCAATTTGGGATATTCTCAAAATGAAGAAATCAATAAAAAAAGGTACTATGTTCAATCTGGAATTATCAAATATAAAATTTCCGGAAATACTACAGGAACAGAAGAAATTTATTTTGATAATTGGGGTAAAAGAGAAGTACAAATTACAAAATCCATTACCGAAACTACTTTTTTCGGAATAAAAAACAAACAAGAAGAATATACCATGAATATTTTGGATGGTGATATAAGTTATGGGATAGATCTTAAAAAGAAAACCGGTGTAAAAACATTAAATGCTGGGATGACTACAATATCAGCAATGGGTAATGGCAAATCTCCTCGCACAATGGGTAAAGAGATGCTCAAACAAATAGGAGGAGAAAAAATAGGTGATGAAGAAATTATGGGGAAAAAATGTGAAGTTTGGAAAGCTCTGGGAACTAAAATTTGGTTTTGGAAAGGAATTCCTTTAAAATTATCTTCAAATATATTAGGTATTGAAAGAACCTTGGAAGCAGTGGAATTAAAAACAAATGTAAAAATAGACGACTATAGATTTAAAGTTCCTGTTGATATAAAAATCACGGATTATACGGATTCAAAGTAAATAACCGTATTTTTTACAATATTTTAATTTTTCATTTAGTTTATAAAAGAACAAATATCATACGAAACTAACTCCAGTGATACCATACTGCAACCATAATAACGATTATAATCCTGCTTTGCGACTTATTTCCAACATTCTGTCTATACACACTCTACCTTCCTGAATGACTTTTCTATCCAACACCACTTCAGGTAATTCATACTTTAATGCAATATACAGTTTTTCCAAAGTATTCATTTTCATAAAAGGACATTCATTACAGGCACAAGTAGTAGTAGGTGGAGCGGAATATAATTTTTTATCCGGAGCAGCTTTTTGCATCTGGTATAAAATACCGGGTTCTGTCGCCACTATAAATTCTTTAATATCCGATGTTTTCACATGATTCAACAGTTGGCTTGTACTTCCAACAAAATCCGCTATATCCAAAACATGGGGCTCACATTCCGGATGAGCAATAAATTCAGCAGCAGGATGTTCTCGCATCGCTTGAGAAATTTTTTCCCACGAAAACATTTCATGCACTTGGCATACACCATGCCATAACACCATTTCCCTGCCGGTTTCTTTTATAAGATATGCTCCAAGATTGCGATCGGGAGCAAAGATAATTCCTTTGTCTTTTGGTATACTATTGATCACATGAACGGCATTGGAAGAAGTACAACAAATATCTGTCATGGTTTTAAGTTCAGCACTACTATTTACATAAGAAACAACAACATGATTAGGATATTGGGCTTTAAAACTTTTAAAAATAGGTGCAGGAGCCGAATTTGCCAGAGAACATCCGGCATTGAGATCAGGAAGAAGTACTTTTTTGCCGGGATTTAACATTTTTGCTGTTTCAGCCATAAAATGCACACCGGCAAACATAATAATTTCCGCATCTGTTTGGGCGGCTTTTTGTGCCAATCCCAGACTATCACCAACATAATCGGAAACATCTTGAATAGCAGGTACCTGATAATAATGACCTAAAATAATTGCATTTTTTTCTCTTTTTAGCTTATCTATTTCATCAAAAAGATTAAGATCTTTATTGATTTCTATATCTAAAAAACCATTTTTTAACAGATTTTCTTTTGCTTCTTTTAGTGTTAATTTCATTTTAATAATTTTAATATAACAGCAATAGAATCATTTTGATACAAAAATATCAATTTTTTACCTCAATGTATTCTATTTGAATATTTATTTATTAATTTTTTTAACGATTCTTAAAATTATAAATTGTACAATATTCACTATAACCTCTAAGGTGGAATAATATTTTACTTTTCACTGCCGTCTCCATACCAATACCTTATTTTTTATTAATATAAATTGTCATTTAAAAATTTAATAAAAAAGATACTATATATCTTTTTTTGTTATTTTCGCTGCAATAAAAGATAAAAAATGAATAAGATTAACCATGAAAGTTTTGAAAATACCGAAATAGCATTTGCATATATGTCAAATGGTGAGTTGAAAAATGCTTACCGAATATTTAAAGGAATGAGTTATCCTTCTCTGGTCAATATAGGTTCCAAACTTACTTTATTGTCTTTAAAATTACATTTACCGGTAAAGCCGGTATTGAAAAATACTGTTTATAAACATTTTTGCGGAGGAGAGACTTTGGAAGAAGTAAAACAAGTAGTCGGAAAACTTGAAGAATTCGGTATCAATGTTATACTAAATTTCGGAGTGGAAGGAAAACATAGTGAAGAGGAATTTGACAAAACGGCAAAATCCTTACACAAGACTTTGGAATATGCTATTCATAATAAAAACATTGATACAATAGCATGCAAACCATCAGGATTGATAAGTCATGATTTGTTAGAAAAAGTGACTGCCGGAAAGGTATTGAATCCGGATGAACAGATTAGTTATGACAGAGGTATTGAGCGGGTAAGGAAATTAGTAAAAAGAGCTTATGAAAATAAAATTTGCGTTCATCTTGATGCTGAAGAGACATGGATTCAGTGTGCTATTGACGATCTCGCTTTAAGACTTAGCATAGAATTTAATAAAGATTTTCCAACGGTAATAAACGGAATTCAGTTGTATCTTAAAAATAAATTGGAATTTTTGAAAAAAAGCTATCAACATGCTATTGACAACAAGTATATTGCTGCCGTCAAACTTGTAAGAGGTGCATATATGGAAAAAGAAAGACTCAGGGCAGAAGAGATGGGATATCCAAGTCCTATTTGTGAGAATAAAGAAGCTACCGATGCCAATTATAATGCCGGATTAAAGTATTGTGTTGAAAATATAGATGTTTTCCATCTTTCCAATGCTACACATAATGAATATAGCTGTCTTTATCTTGCAAAATTGATGGAAGAAAACGGATTGCCAAATAATCATCCAAAAATTGTTTCTTCACAATTGAAGGGGATGAGTGATAATATTACCTTTATTATGGCCAAAGCCGGATATAATGTACAAAAGTATGTCCCCTACGGACCTGTAAAACAAGTAATACCCTATCTGATTAGAAGAGCTCAAGAAAATACATCAGTGGAAGGTCAAACTGGAAGAGAAATGGAACTGATAACAAAGGAAATGAAAAGAAGAAAATTGATTTAACATCAACTTCTTTTAAAATCACTAACTTTCCAACATTGTTATCCTTGTCTATTGACCTAGTTTTAAAATCAGACTGGATGTGATTTTCAGAAAATCTTCCGGAGTAATCACTCCTATCAACTCATTATTTTTAACAACGGGAAGATTTTGTATTTCATTTTCCAATATCAAATTGACTGCCGTATCTATAGTTTCGTCCGGAGAAATAACAACAGGTTCGTCTATCATAATATCTCCTACCAACAAAAATTGACCGTCTTTTTTAAGATTCTTGCTTTTTACCAGATGTTCCAAAATATTTTTAATATTCACCACTCCTACCAAAAGCCCCTTTTCATCTTCCACCAAAGCAAAATTCATTTTTTTCCATACCAATAAATCCGCAACAAATTCGATAATATCATCATCATGAACAGTCAAAAGATCCGTTTGCATAAATTCACTTACCAAAAGTTTTGATGGTTTATAATTTATCAATTCTTTATATTTTGGTATAGGCCATTCCGAAACAGGAATATTATTTTTTTGGTTTTCAATCATAGCGGCAGTAAGTATGGATAATGCCTGATCAGAGGTTCCCTTTTCTTTCAATTTTGTATATGCCCTTAATTGCCACCTTGCACCGTTCATATATTTTTTTGCTCTTTTCTCAATTACTCCAAGATACTTTTCTATATCTTTTTCATTAATATTTTTTAATCTTAATCCTTTTTCCGCCAAGGGCAGTAACTCATCAAGTATTAATCGTCCAGGACCGATTTTAATATCTTTGAACCAAGTAAATTTTGTATCCAATCCGAATTTTGCCGCTTTGCCGAAATTATCCCGCGCATCTGCAAATGAAATATGTTCTCTGATATCCTCTATCTCCGAAGCCATTCCCGTCATAGCACCCAGCCAAAAAGCTGCATTTGCCATTTCGTCAAGGACAGTAGGACCTGCTGGTAAAACCCTGTTTTCAATTCTGAGATGAGGCTTTCCGGTATCACTTATACCATAGCACGCCCTATTCCAGCGATATACCGTAGAATTATGTACATTTAATGCCATTAATTTAGGCACCTCATTATTATTTATTTTATCCAGAGAATTTTCAGATATATCTGTACTTAACAAGACCCTGAATCTCGCAATGTCATCCTTGTATATATCCAATATGGATTTATTGACCCAATCATTTCCAAATCTCACTCTCGGACTTCTTTCTCTTAAATGCTCATGTGAAGATCTTGTATCCAAAGCTTGTTGAAATAAAGCAATCCTTGTTTCATGCCATAATCTTTTTCCAAATACCAATGGAGAATTAGCAGCTATTGCCATAACGGGAGCAGCAAGCACCTGGGAAATATTATACATTTTCACAAATTCATCTGGATTGACCTGAAGATGTACTTGAAAACTTGTATTACATGCTTCAATCAAAGGAGAATCGTGTTTTACAATCAATTCATCAATTCCGAGAATTTTTAATTCGTAAGAGTTACCGAGTAATTGATTATTAATTGCTTGCATCAAAGCTTTATACCGTTTTTTGGGAGTCAGATTTTTTAGATCAAGATCAAATTTCCTGATTGTTGGCAGTATTCCCGTTAAAACCAATTGAGAATTGAATTTATCCAGTTCTTTTTGAGTTATGGCAAGATAATTATTAATTTCTTCTTCCATTTCCCTAAAAGCCTTTTTTTCAAATTTTCTCGGATTAAGATTTGTTTCAATATTGAATTTTGCCAATTCTGTTTCAATCCATTTATACTCTTGAAGGTTATTTATCACATCAATTCCCACCATAGAGGGTTTGAAATAGTCCTTATCAACCAATACCATTTCCTGTTCGGCGCCAATTCTTTGAATTCCGGATTCGAACCAATTGTTTTTCAGCATAAATTCCAATGCCTGTACATCATCAAGCAATGCCTTTAAAAATTCTTCCTTTTTTATTTTATCGTTGAATAAAGATACATTTTGTTCTCCCATTGTATATCAATTAAATGATGTTACATAGTGTCTGTCTATAAAATCATTAAAATTTAAAAACAATCTTTTTGCAATCTTTTTATTTTCCTCAACTCGCTGATACTAAGGCATCACTTCGTCCCGGAAAAGTAAAAATCTCATCAAAAATCGGTGTTTTTAAAAATTCAAGCGCTTTATAGACAGACACTATCTAAAGAATTATTTTCAAATATATAGTAAATTATCTATAAATATAAAATTATTAAAGAATTATTTGTTTTATTTGCATAAGAGTTGGCAATTTAACAAATGAATAATAAATCCGGCATAACGCATTTAATAAGAAAAGAAGCAAAACGTTTAGGATTCTCTGAAATTGGAATTTCCAAAGCTGTGAGATTGACAGATGAAGAAAAAAGGCTAAAAAAATGGTTGGATAAAGGGTATCATGCTTCAATGGATTACATGGAAAATCATTTTGATAAACGGGTGGACCCTTCAAAATTGGTACCTGGTGCCAAGTCGGTAATCTCTCTTTTATACAACTATTATACTGAAAAAAAACAATATGATAAAAATACACTAAAAGTATCAAAATATGCTTATGGAAGAGATTATCATAAAGTAATCAAGAAAAAATTAAATAGTTTACTAAAATTTATAAAAGAAAAAACAGGTGATATAAACGGACGTGCATTTGTTGATTCCGCACCTGTTTTGGAAAAAGCATGGGCTGCCAAATCCGGATTGGGATGGATAGGGAAAAACACATTATTAATCAATAAATATATGGGAAGTTATATTTTTCTCAGCGAACTTATTATTGATTTGGAATTGATTTATGATGAACCTGTTTCTTCGCATTGTGGTAATTGTACAAGATGTATTGATGCTTGTCCTACGGAAGCTATTTCCAAATCGGGATATGAATTGGATTCAACAAAATGTATATCTTATTTGACAATTGAAAATAAAGGCGATATTCCTGTAATTTTTCAAAACAAGATGGCAAATTATATATTCGGTTGTGATATTTGCCAGGATGTATGCCCCTGGAACAGGTTTGCAGGTGAACATAGTGAATCTGATTTTGCACCTAAAGAAGAATTTTTGAATATGAAAAAAGAAGACTGGTTTAATATATCCGAAGAAAAATTTAAAATATTATTTTACGGTACTCCTGTTGTTAGAGCAAAATATAAAGGATTGAAACGTAATATAAAATTTGTAAAATCGTCTAAAAAGGATCAATTTGATTGAAAGAAAAGTTATTTTTAAATAAAATACTGTTTTGTTTCTTGCCGTTATTGTTTTTCCTTAAGTTTGCATATATGAATTTAGCATATAAAATAGCAAAAAGATATTTATTCGGTAAAAAATCAATCAATGCTATAAATATAATAACGGGAATATCCGTATTGGGAATTTCTATCGGAGCTGCTGCCCTGGTGCTTATTTTATCTGTATTTAATGGATTTGAAGATTTGATCAAAAGCAATTTTAATGCTTTCAATCCAGAAATAAAAATAACACCTGCAAAAGGAAAATACTTTGTGATAGACAATGGATTCTTACAGAAGATAAGTAACACAAATGGAGTAGAAGCATTTTCTTTAGTACAAGAAGAAGTCGCATATTTTGAATATGACAATAATCGTTCCGTAGGTATAATTAAAGGAGTGGACAAAAATTTTGAAAAAGTAAATAATATTGATACTACTATTATTGCAGGTGAATTTAAATTAAAGAAAAACGATTTAAATTTTGGGGTAATCGGTAGTGGTTTGGCTTCAAAATTGGGAGTAAACACATCTGATCAATTGACACCCTTATCTATTTATATATTAAAAAACAAATCAAAAGGACCTTTGGATCAATTTTATAAAAGAGCAGAAGTATTACCCGTAGGGAAATTTTCTTTACAAAGTGAAACGGATATGAAATATTTAATTATCCCTTTGGAATTGTCACAATACCTTTTGGGAAAAAAGAATAAATATTCGGCATTAGAAATAAAAACATCAGGTGATACACATAGGGTAGAAGAAGAACTTCAATCAAAATTAGGAAAAGATTTTGTTATAAAAAACAGAATGGAACAAGATGCGGAACTGATGAAAATAATGAATATGGAAAAATGGATTAGTTATGCTATCGTATCACTTACTCTATTTTTGGTAGCATTCAATATGATAGGTAGTCTTTGGATGATAGTCCTTGATAAACGTCGGGATATCTCCATATTGCAATCTATGGGCGCAAATAAGAAATTAATAAAAAGAATATTTATTTATGAAGGTTTATTGATTTCAGGTATAGGATTGATTATAGGAATAATATTGGCACTTTTATTTTATTTTGCTCAGAAAGACTATGGAATTATCGGTATTCCCGAAGGTTTTATTATTGATGCCTATCCTATTCAATTGAGGTTTTTAGATTTTCTTGTAGTTGCAATCACAGTATTTATTATAGGAATACTAATATCCATTTTACCGTCATACCGGGCTGGAAAAATACCCGCATTTCTAAGAGAGGAGTAAGTAAATTTCAGGTTTTCATTTTATATTTTTTTCGCTATCCCACCCCAGATTAAATAAAGCATCTCCCATATTGACAACAGGTGCATTATTGTGTCCGATAATATAAGCATCCCTCTTAGCGATAATATTTTTTGAAGAATTACCTAAAACATCTTTTAGGACACCCGCTATATCATTTTTATGAATATAATTTCCTGATTCTACATAGCATTTAAAAATTCCGGAATCGCGGGATCTTATCCAGGATGTTTTGTCTATAAAGACAGATTTTCTTTTTTGTTTATCCGGTTTTTCATCAATCATACCAAAATGAAACAATATGTTTTTTATACCCTCCAGGCCGGTATTAATTGCAAAGCTGTCCAACCTGGTTGACTCACCACCTTCATACACTATTACCGGTATGTGCAAATCATGCGCTATTTTTCTTAATGATTTGGGAATTAATGGTTTTTCAATAATAAACGGAGCATTAAAAATTTTTGCAAGTTCTTTTGATTTGGAATTTGACTTTGTATATCTGATTTGAGGATAATTGTATCTGGAATCACCTCCGGTATGAAAATCAATAATACAGTCAACATGAGGAAGAATAAATTTCGTCAGTTTATTGGCTACCCTGGAAGCAAGTGAGCCCGTAGAGCTACCGGGAAAACTACGGTTTACATCCTTACCATCAGGAACTTCCCTGCTGAAATTGATAAAACCATATACATTGAGTAAAGGAATTACAATCACCGTACCTTGCACTAAATCATCAAAATATTGTTTTTCAATAGCACTTCTTATTATCTCTATTCCATTTATTTCATCACCGTGAATTCCCCCTAACAGCAATAAGGTTTTTCCTGGTTTTTTACTTCTATATACATGCGCAAATATATTGATATGAGTTCCGGATGGTAATTTACCAACCCTGATTTTTATTATTTTATTTTCTCCGGGTTCAATTATATTATCGTTTATTGTCATTTGTTTAAAAATTTTTGTTTGAAAAAAACACAAAAAATTTTAATACAATCCGGAAATTGAAATTTCCCATCTCTAAAGCACTTTACCTGAATAGTTATTTATTTTTTAACAAAACGGATGGTTTTCATTTGTGTATTATTCGATTTGGAATTCATAGTTTTTAAAAAATATACACCCGGTTTTAAATATGAAATATCACAAGTATATTTTTCAAGATTATTAATATTTTTTAACAAAACTTTTCTTCCAAATGAATCAAATACGATTATTTTTCCATTAAAATTCGCTTTGAAATCTATATTAAGTTTGTTTCCGGCAGGATTAGGATATATAACGATTGGATTACTTTCCAAATTTATAGTAGTACTTGTCTTACCCCATATATCCAAAAAATCGGCAATACCTGACACTATAGCCCGTGCCGTTATATCAAAATTTCCGGCTTCATCACAATTACCATCCTCATAAGTTAAAGCCAAAACATTTGATCCGTAATTTACCCACCACCAACTTTCCGGATATTTTAAAGGATTACCGTTTGACCAGGTAACATTGAAATTCCATGGTTCGATTCCATCCAAAAAATAATTTCTAACCCCTGTTATAAACCTTTTTTCCATTTGAAGATAGGAATAACTTGTTCCGTTTTGATGATGTGCCACAAAATATCTTTTACATTTATATGCCGAATGTAAATTCAAAGCGATTTCTATAGGATTTTTTTTGTCCATCAATTCCAAAAATCTGTTTCTTAAAGCTATCACTTCAGGTTGAATATTATTTTCGGAATACCAATTGCTTTCAAGATCCACATGATTGGCATTCTGCCTGGCATATTCCAATTCCACACCATCCGGATTATACATCGGTACAATATAGTAAACACATTTTTCCCTGGTTTTTACCGCCAAACTGTCTTCCGAAAGCAAAAGATTAATTATTTCATTTGCTACCCAAAAACTTTGTACTTCACCGGGATGTGTTCTGACATGAAAAAACACGGTATGCTTTTCCGTTGTAGTATCTTTTGAAGTTATTTGTAATTGCCATATTTCACGATTTTGCACGCTTTGTCCTATAGAACTTATTTTAACATAAGGACTCTGAGACCATATTTGCAAATCATCCAACAGGTCATCATATCCGTATCCCCAATGATCTCCCCTTAATACAAGTTGCTGATTATCTTGTTCCGAATCCGTATTACCACATTTATCTGATTTTATATCTTGGGCAATAGCAAAATTTGATAACATTAAAATAAAAGCCAAAAACAATTTAATTTTTAAAGTCATTTGTTTATATTTTTTTCATTTAATTTAATCCCAATAGCTATAAAAGTACAAATCTAACAAATAAAGTATAAATTTGTGATTCTAAAATGAAAATAATGACAAAATATAGTTTTTTATATGATTACGCCGAAGGAGCCCATCCGGAAATTTTAAAAGCATTAACAGAAACAAATACCATTCAACAATTGGGATACGGTGAAGATGAATATTGTCTGGAAGCAGCTAAATTGATAAAAAATATCTTTGAACTTCCATACGCTGAAATTCATTTTGTTTCAGGAGGCACACAAGCAAATATGACTGTTATATCTTCGATTTTAAAACCTTATGAATCGGTAATTGCCGCTCAAACAGGACATATCGCCGTTCATGAAGCCGGAGCAATTGAATTTACAGGACACAAAATCAATACAATTAAAACTCCGGATGGAAAACTTACTCCGGAGCTAATAAAACCTGTTTTAATCGAACATTATGATGAACATATGGTTGTACCGAAATTGGTATATATCTCCAATTCAACCGAATTGGGAACTATTTATACCAAAAAAGACCTAAAAGAATTAAGTTATTTTTGTAAAGAAAATAATTTAATGCTTTTCATGGATGGTGCCAGACTCGGGTCTTCATTAACTTCAAAAGATCAGGATTTGACTCCAAAAAACATCAAGGATTTTGTCGATGTATTTTATATCGGCGGCACCAAAAACGGAGCTTTAGCAGGAGAAGCAATAGTCTTGATAAATGATAATTTAAAGGAAAAATTTCGTTATTCAATGAAACAAAAAGGTGCTTTGCTTGCAAAAAGCAGGTTATTTGGAGTTCAATTTGCAGTTCTTTTCAAAAATAATCTATTTTTTGATCTTGCGACATATTCAAATAAGCTTGCATATAAATTTGCTGAAGAAATTACAAATCTGGGATATAAGTTTATTGCCGAACCACAAACAAATATTATCTTTCCGGTTATTCCGGATAAAACCGTTTTGAAATTAGAGAAAAAATTTATGTTTTATCCCTGGAAAAAATACGATAAAAACAATACTACAATTCGTCTTGTTACATCATGGGCAACAAAAGAAGAAAAGATTGATGAGTTTTTGGAAATATTAAGTAAAGACAGTCATAATTCTTAATGAAAAACAATATTATATTAATGAAAAAACTTTTTTACCTGACATTTGTAATTCTAATTGTTTTTTCCTGTAAAAATACAGTGGAGAAACCGAAACAAAATAAAATAATAAAACAAGATACAGTTGAAGTAAAAAATATACCAGTTGAAAAACCGGAATATCCTTCATATCTTAATATTAATTTTCTAATGGGCAAATTTGATCCTTCAAAACATCCTGAATTTGTCAAAATAGAGGATAAATATACCAATAAGCACAATGTTTATCTTGATAAAAAAGCGTATAATGCTTTTTTGAAAATGTATGATGCGGCATACAAAGACGGATTCAAATTATTGATTGTTTCCGCTACAAGGCCTTTTTATTATCAAAAAGGAATTTGGGAAAGAAACTGGGCTAAACGAAAAAATATAAAGGACCCTGTAAGAAGAGCTATGGATATACTGAAATTCAGTTCTATGCCGGGTACGTCAAGGCATCACTGGGGTACGGAAATAGATCTGAACGTTCTTGAGAATAGTTATTATGCTACCGGAAAAGGAAAACAGATATTTGACTGGATGAGTGAAAATGCATATAAATTCGGGTTTTGCCGTCCTTATACTCCGGGAAGACCTTATGGTTATAATGAAGAAAAATGGCATTGGTCATATAAACCTGTTTCAAAAATATATACCCGATTTGCCAAGGAAAATATGAAAGATGAATATATTAGTGGTTTTAAAGGTGCTGAAACAGCAAAAAAAATACAAGTTACTAAAAAATACATTCTCGGAATAAATAAAAAATGTTATAAATGAAATCATTACGAATATTAATTTTATTATTTTTAAATGCAAGTCTGATTGCACAAGGAAATATTTACAAGACTCTTGTTCCCGTAAAATGTGATAGCTTGATCAAAGCAAATGAATATAATCCTAATTTTGTAATTATGGATGTAAGGACACCGGCGGAATATATCCCTCAACATTTGGAAGGGGCAATTAATAGAAATTATTACGATTCCGATTTTGATGAGCAATTGGATTCATTGGATCATAATAAAATCTATTTAATACACTGCCATTCCGGAAGTAGAAGCGGGAGAACCTTTAAAAAAATGAAAAATAAAAAATTTAAAGAAGTTTATAATATGCAAGGAGGTATTTTGTTTTGGAAATCTTCATCTCTCCCAACAGTCTCAACTTTCAAACCTCGGATTATGTTGGTGACAGATAGTATTTCCCCTGAAAAAAAAGTAAAATTGGGACAAACCGATACTATAAAAATAACTGTAACAAACCGTGCAAATGATACTCTTAAATATACAGGATTTACTTCTCTGACAAATACGGAATTTTCTACCGATTTTGATAGCAAGAAAGTTCAACTTGGAGCCGAAGATTATTCTTTCAATATATATTATCATCCGGTAGATACAAATAGGGATACTTTGGTTTTCTCACTTGAAAGTAATGGCGGAAACCAAAATATCCATATAATTAGAAATGGATATAACGCTTTGCAAACCTATGAGATATTCGCAGGAGAAATTAAAGTATATCCAAATCCGGTTGTGGATATTTTGAATATTGAAAAGAAAATAAATTCAGATTTAAAAGTTTTAATACTTGATTGTTTTGGTAATACAGTTTACAATTCTTCTTTAACGGAACAAAAAACAAGTTTAAATATAAAATGGTTGCGAAAAGGCGTATATTTTGTAAAAATATTCAATAACGAATTTCTGTTAACAAGAAAAATACTAATTGAGTTTTAAATTATTTCCATTTGTAAACTAAATTTTACTTATTATTGTTTTGAATATAAAACAGATGATAATTGTAAATACTCAAAGAAATATGATTAAATAAATTTATGTGAATTCATGAATGTATTATCATAAATTATTATTTAAATTTAATCAAATAAAAAGATATATACTATGGCAGCAGCAGAATCAAATATGTTAGCAATAGGAACAAAAGCTCCTTATTTTCAGCTTTATGATACCATAACTAAGGATATGGTCTCGATAGAGGATATAAGGTCGGACAAGGCTACGGTCGTAATGTTCATATGCAATCATTGCCCTTACGTGCACCATGTTATGGGAAAGCTTTTGGAAACCGCCAATGAATATATGGAAAAAGGAATTTCATTTGTGGCTATTAGTTCGAATGATGTTGAAAATTATCCACAGGATCATCCTGATTTGATGAAAATGATAGCGGATATGTGTCACTTTCCTTTCCCTTATTTATATGATGAAACACAGATTGTTGCCAAAGAGTATAAAGCTGCATGTACACCTGATTTTTATGTTTTTGATAAGAATTTATTATTAGTTTACCGGGGTAGATTTGATGAAACAAGACCTCAAATGAATGTTGAACCGACCGGAAAAGATTTGAAAACGGCTTTAGATGCAATTTTGGAAAACAAAGAAATACCGTCAAAACAATTTCCGAGTATCGGTTGTAGTATAAAATGGAAGAAATGATAATCTTTAAATACATAAACAAATTTTTTAAACTTATAATGATATTACCGGTAAGGTTTTATCAAATTTTCATATCTCCTTTGCTTGGAAGTAATTGCCGCTATACGCCCACCTGCTCACATTATACTATTGAAGCAATAGAAGAATGGGGACCAGTAAAAGGTGGCTGGATGAGTATCAAAAGAATAGCAAGCTGCAATCCATGGGGTGGCTCGGGATATGATCCCGTACCGGAAAATCCAAAGAAATCACATCATCACGATAAATCCGGAAATAAACTTCAGAACAACTAAGATTTTTATTTCTCCGTTTTCACTATATCATTCATCACATTAATGGCCTCTTTGATATATTCATCTTTTTTGATATTCTTCAGCCATTCATTATTTCTTGCTATTCTGGAAGAATCCAAATTTATATGAGGTAAATCTACATCCAGATTTCTTGCCATCATAGAAGGAATATTATTGTTTAATCGTTTTTTATAAAATTCATCCTTTTTTTGTCTTTCGTCTTTTTGTTTTTTAAATAATTTAAGATTTAAAGATACTGAAGTACTATCAGAATATTTTTTCATTCTCATAGCATTTTCTTTTATATAAGTAAATACCGTATCCCTATTTATTCTCTCTTTACTTTTATTAATAATAGCATCTTTATTTTTCAAAACAAAAACATCCTGTGAATAATCCAAATTAGCGATTTTATCCCAAGGTAAAGCATTTTTATATTCTCTTTCACCTACATCGATATACATATAATTATCAGGTAATACAATATCCGATTCCACTCCTTTAAGTTGAGTTGATCCACCGTTTATTCTATAAAACTTTTGCGTTGTTATTTTCAAATTACCTAAAGGTTTTACGTCACTGGCACCACGTATCAGATTGTCCAAATCAAAAAATCTTTGTACTGTTCCTTTTCCAAAAGTAGCTTTACTACCAACAATAACAGCTCTGTTGTAATCCTGCATGGCTGCTGCCAAAATTTCGGATGCCGAAGCACTCATTTCATTTACCAATATTACCAACGGACCACCATAAACAACATCAATATCATTATCTTTATGAATATATGCTTTTTCTTTTCCCGGTTTTACCTGAACAATCGGTCCTTTTTCAATAAAATAACCGGCTATCTTAATCACATCCCTTAAAGAACCACCACCATTATATCTAAGATCCAGGATTATTCCTTTTACTTTTTTATCTTTCAATTTATTCAATTCTTTCTTAATATCATCTGCACAATTATTGCCGTCAGATGTAAAATCAGAATAAAAACTAGGCAAACGAATAAAACCAATGCTATCTATTTCATTTTTTAAACCGACTATAACGGATTTGGCCTTTGTCTCATCAATTATTACTTCATCTCTTATTATTTCTATTGTTTTTATAGTAGCGTCCGGTTTTTTAATTTCAAGTTTTACTTTTGTTCCTTTTTTGCCCCTGATAAGCCTTACTACATCATCAAGTCTCATACCGGTAAGATCAACAAAATCCTCGGAGTCACCCTGCGCTACTTTTAAAATTAAATCTTTTGGCTCCAATTCTTTTTCTTTCCAGGCGGGACCTCCGGGAATAATGCTAACAACTTTGGTATAATCCCCATCCGCTTGCAATCTTGCACCTATACCTTCGAGCTTACCTCCCATTCTTATATCAAAATCCTCTTTGTCCTTTGGCGAAAAATATTCGGTATGAGGATCTTCCAAACTTGCAAATGCATTTACATAAACTTCAAACCGGTCTGATCTTCTGAGTTTTTCCATTCTTTTGAACATATCATTATATATTTTCAAGACTTTTTTTCTTGAATCTTTTTCGATTTCTTCAAAACTTAATATTTTAACCGTATCGCTTTGGGCTTTTTCCTGTTCCTCCAATTTATTTACAATCCGGGTCAGTGTTTCGTATTTTAAAAACTTTTTCCAAACCATTTTCAATTCTTCATCGTTTTTTGCCCAAGTTCTTTTTTCAGGATCCAATTCAAGTATTTCATCAGAATCAAATTCAAAAGGAGTATCCAAAATATCTTTATAAATTGTTTTTACTTTTTCAATAGAAGCATTTATTATATCATAAGAAAGGCTGAAAAAATCCAAATTGCTTTCAATTAATTGATCATCAAGTTGATATTTATACGGCTCAAGGCGTGAAATATCTTCCTGAGTTAAAAATCTTTTTAAACCATCCAAATTCTTTAAATATTCATTGTAAAATTTTACTGAAAATTCATCATTTAATTGTTTTGGCGAAAAATGAACATAATCCAACATATTTTTCACACTATAAACTATAGCTTTTTCTTTTTCTCCGCTATTAAATGATTTGTATTGATTACCAAAAAACAATGCTACCATTGCTATTAAACCGACAATTAGTCCTTTTAACATAATATTCTTTCTTTTTAATTTAAACATTTATCTCTATTAATATTTTATTGCCTCTTCTGATAAAATCCAAAGTACTTCACCTGAGACATTACAAAGATTAACGATATTGCATCAAAATAAGTTGTAAAAATAAAAAAAATTATAATCAAGACTATATTTTTAAAAAATTTACGTTATATAATTTATCTGTAATAAATTTACAGATATGCTATTTTTATGGTAATTATTAGGATAAAATCATTTTATTTGAGTAATTACTTTTTATATTTTTTAAACAAAATACTATTATTTTCGCTTATATTATTAACTTTTGAAGTGATTTAAACAAATTTGCATTATGAAAAAATTATTACTTTTGATTTTTATTTTTAGTTCTTTTAGCTTATTTGCTCAAAATTTTTGGCAACGAATTGATGAAAATACCATTTCCGTAACAAGAGATATTGAAAGAAATGTGACTCCTGTACATTATTCTGCTGTTTATCTCGATTTGGACGGTATTATAAAATATCTATCTCAAGCACCATTGCGATTTAACAAAAAAAACAAAAGCCTACCTTTATATATTCCAATGCCGGATGGTAACTTTATGTTATTTGATGTTGTAAAATCTCCGGTAATGGAACCCGGACTATCTAAAAAATTTCCCGATATTTCTTCTTACAAAGGTTTTAGCCATGAAAATCCGGATATAAACATAAGATTTAATATTAGTAAAATTAAAGGGTTTTATGCCAGCATTTACTGGAAACACAATAATATATATATAGATCCTTTAGGAAAAAATATCAAGGATTATTATATGTCATATTATACAAGGGATTATAAAGTTGATATCAGTAATGTGAATTTAACCTGTGGTTTTGATGAAAACGAAGTCCTGGAGAATTACAAAATTGAATCTTCGGATTATTCCGGTGATGAGTTACAACTGAGAGAAGCGTATGAATGTGATTCGGTCAGGCAATATAATTACCGTTTGGCTTTAGCTTGTACGGGAGAATGGGGAAAGAAACACGGGGGAACAATAGAAGCCGCTCTTGCAGATATGGTTACCGCCGTCAACAGAATTAATGAAATATATGAAAATGAATTTGCAATACATCTTAATCTTATTGCTAACAATGATAAAATAATCTGGTTGGACCCTGATACCGATCCTTTTGACAAACCGACTTTGGGAACCGGATTGCTCGGTGAAGTAAGCGATGCCATAAGAAATAAAATAAAAGATAATAGTTTTGATATCGGTCATATTTTTACAAATGCCTGTACCGATGTGGGCGGTGTCGCCAACTTAGCAGGAGTTTGCACCGGAATAAAAGCACGTGGCGTAACTTGTCAATATTGGAACGATTTGAATTATATCGTTACTAATGTCACCTGTCATGAAATGGGACATCAATTTAGTGCAACACATACTTTTAACAATTGCAATGGTAACGAATCCTTATCTACCGGATTTGAACCCGGAGGCGGAACTACCATAATGGCATATTGCGGGCTATGTGGTGAAAACAATGTAGATTATCCTTGCCTGGAAACATTTCATTCTGCCTCCGTTGAGCAAATAAAAAGATTTTCCAGAAAATTGGCAGGTAGCACTTGCGCTGTAAAAAAGACAGTTAATAATAGTGAACCCAAGGTAACATTAAATTATCAAAATGGTTTCTACATACCTATTCTTACACCTTTTTATTTGAAAGGAGATGCTTACGATTGTGAAGGTGACAGTTTATTATTTTCATGGGAAGAAATGGATACCGGGCCCTCTGTTGTAATCGGTCATCCGGAGGATAATTCCCCGTTATTTACAGCAGTAGAACCCAGACCTGAGCCGGTTAGATATTTTCCGGATTTATATAATCTGCTTTATAATATAACAGGCAATTACAATGGAGAAATATTACCTTCCTATACCCGTGATTTGAATTTCAGACTGATAGCAAGAGATAATCATACCGGAGGTGGTGGCACCGGCTGGGCTGATGTGCAATTCAAAGTAGATGGTGATGCCGGTCCGTTTTTAGTAACTTTTCCCAATAGTACAATGCAATTTTATGAAGGAGATTCTTTAAGAGTAAAATGGGATGTTGCCAATACAAACAATATCAATGTTAATTGTCAAAAAGTAAATATAATGCTTTCTGTTGACAGGGGATTTACGTATCCTTATACATTGAAATATCATACCGATAATGATGGAGAAGAAGTTATATACCTTCCGGATACTATTACTACTAAAGCGAGAATTAAAGTTGAAGCGGCAGATAATATATTTTTTGATGTTGCAAATTACAATGTGAAAATTTCCGAACCGGAAGATTCTGTTTTTAGAATCTTTGTAGATAATGTTTCCGGCGATTTATGTTTGCCTTATAATTTACAATCCGAAATACGTACTAAAAGCTTTAACGGGTATTATGATACCATAAGGTTTGAGATTACCGGATTACCCGAAAATACAACTTATGAAATAATTCCTTCTGAAGTTATCGCCGGTGACAATGCTATTTTAAAATTCAATTTTGATAATGTTGTTACAGGAGGACATTTTGAACCTAATATTTTAGGTATTTCCTCCGGTGGAGATACTTCGATATATCAAATCAGTTGGGATTTTTATTCAAATAAATATAAAGAATTGAATATTATAAATCCTGTATCCGGTACTGAAGGACACGAATTGAACACACATTTTGAGTGGCAAAAGCCTGAATCTGTTGATTATGTCAATATTTATATATCCAAAAATCCCGCTTTCCCTCCTGAAGAAACTATCTCCAAATCAGAAATCAAAGATTCTTTTTATATTCCCGATGAAATTTTAGATTATTCCGGTTTATATTATTGGAGATTGGAATTTGTAAACCAATGCGGAATTATCCAACCGGATACTATTTATACTTTTTCCACTATTGCTCTTGACTGCAAAGATTATATTTCGGATGATGTACCGGTTATTATCAAATCCAAAAAAACAGTATCATCATCAATTGAAATAGAAAACGATTTGACTATTACAGATATTAATGTTACAATGAAAGGATTTCACCAATATTTCAAAGAGATTTCCACTTCTATTGTGGCACCTGATTCCACTAAAATTTTATTGTTCAATTATAAGCCCTTTAATTATAACGGCAATTTTAATCTTACATTTGATGATGAAGCTTTAAGTAAAATTAAATCTCCTCCAAACGGTACATTCCTACCTGCAAAACCATTAAATATTTTGAATGGAAAAAACGCAAAAGGTATATGGAAACTGGAAATTACCGATAACAAAACTCAACAAAGCGGTCAACTTAAATATTTTGCGTTAAATATATGTTCCAATGTAATTTTAAACAAACCCGTTTTAGTGAATAACAAATTATTTAAAATACCTCTTAATGCCGCATGGCCGGTAAAACCCGATGTCTTGAAAGTAAAAGATGAAAACAATACTGATGATGAATTGGTCTTTACTATTGTGAAAGCTCCGGAATATTCCGTTATCTACAAAAACAACAATGTACTATATATCGGAGATAGATTTACTCAATCCGATATCAACAATGGCTATATAAAACTAAAATATTCGGGTTCAGGAGTCATCCGGGACAATTTTCTGTTTACTGTAATAGATGGAGAGGGAGGCTGGATAGATGTTACTACATTCAATTTTGAAACAGATCCGTCTATAGATGCAGTTGAGGAATTGTTTTATGAATATGTATCGGTATATCCGAATCCGGCTACCAATAATATAAATATAAATATTGATAAATCCGGTACTTACAAAATAGAAATCTACAACCTTGAGGGCAAAAAACTTTTGGCAAAAGATATATACGGTATTACAAACAACTCTATAGATATATCAGGATTCAGTCAGGGAATTTATTTAATAAAAATTTATAATGAAAAATATAATTATACGGGAAAAATCGTTAGGCAGGAATAATAATATACGTTCATAAAATTATTAAAATTTTCAAATAATAAATCACATAGTTATATTTATTTTGGAGAAAAAATATAAAATATATGTTAAATAAAATCTTACTTGTAGCACTAATTAATATATCTTTTTCAGTTTTGTCTATTGCACAGGGAATTGAATTTTTTCATGATAACTGGGAAAAAGCACTGGAAAAAGCCAAATCGGAAAACAAATTGATTTTCGTTGATGCCTATACCAAATGGTGCGGACCCTGCCGCAGGATGCAAAATAATATTTTCCCGACAAAAGCTGCCGGAGATTTTTACAACAAACATTTTATAAACATGAAAATGGATATGGAATCCCAAGAAGGAATGAAATGGGGTTTGCAATATCCCGTAGGAGCTTATCCTACATTTTTCTTCATCGCTCCCGATGGGAAAATAGCCTATACACATACCGGGGGAATGGATGCTCAGAGGTTTATCAAAATGGGAAAATCCGCATTAAAATCTTATGATAGAAGCGAAGATTATGAAGAAGGTTGGAAAAATGGCAAAAGGGATTACGATTTCGTTTTAAATTATATCAAGGCTTTAAATTTGGCAGATAAACCGGCCAATAAAATTGCCCTTCAGTATTTGCGATCAAAACCGGATATTACAAAAGATCAAAAAGCGGTATTTCTTTATGAAGCTACTCAAGAATGTGATAGCAAACTTTTTGAAATGATGACAAAAAAGAAATATTTGAAAGTATTAAAAGAGATATATTCAGAAAAAGAGCTATCGGAAAAAATATATGATGCTTGTTGGAAGACAATTTTAAAATCATACGAATATGATGTTCCCGAATTGCAAAAGGAAGCTAAAAAGAAAATGAGAAAATACAATAAAAAACTTTACAAAGTTTTTGTAAGTAAAATTGATCTTTACAACACTGAAAGAACAGGTGATTTAGAAGAATATACCAAAGCAGTTAAAAGATATTTTAAAATACTTAAAAATTGGGAAGACAAAATATCCTTTATAGAAGAAGTTTCTAAAAAATTTCATAATAAAGATGAAATTAAAATTTTAACGGAAGAACTATCCAAAGATACATTTGAATCTGACAAAAACCCAAAAACTTATATAAATTATATCCAAATCCTTATTAAAAACAAAAAATACAATAAGGCAAGAAATCATCTTGGAATTGCCATAAAAATGGCTGAAGAACAAAAAGATTCCGATTCGGTTCGCTTACTGAAAAGATATGAAAGATATCTTCAAAAAGCAAAATAAAGAAATAAAAAAACAATCTCTATCCACATTTGGAATGTCCGCAAGCGTTGCACCTTAAGCAGCCTTCAACATATATTAAAGATCCTGCTTCACCACAGTTTTCACATACTTCCTTTTCCGCTTTTGTTCCGTCAGGAATAAATTTCTTCAACGCTCTGACAATTCCTTTTTTCCAACTATTGATAGATTCACTTTCTACATTTAAGCCATCAATCAAATCCACAACTTTTGTTAAAGGCATACCGTGCCTTAATACTCCTGAAATCAATTTTGCATAATTCCAATATTCTTTGTTGAAAGAACGGGAAAGACCTTCATGCGTAACCTTAAACCCATATTTGTCAATATATTGAAGATCATATCGACTTTTTCCTTCATTGTCCTTTATTTTTATTACCCACACTTTTTTCATCTGTTTGGGAAGCATGAATGTATCTTCCGCAAGTCCGGTAAAGACTTCATACGGCTTACCATCCAAAAGGCCAACTACTGCAATCCATTTTTCCTTGTTATTCATAAAGCGAACTATTTCCGCTTCCAGTTTTCTGGGTCTTTTGGGAGAATGATTTACTTTAAAGGTAGAATTATCTTCTTTTTTATCATTTGAAACCAAAACTCCTGTTCTGGAACCATCTCTATAAATCGTCATTCCTTTACAACCGCTTTCCCAGGCTTCAATGTACAATTTATTTACAAGGTCAACTGTTGCGGTATTTGGTAAATTAACCGTGACGCTGATAGAATGATCAACCCATTTTTGAATTCTTCCCTGCATTCTCACTTTTTGTAACCAATCAACATCATTTGCCGTAGCTTTATGATACGGGGATTTCTGAATTATTTTTTGCAATTCCGAATCAGGTAACTTTATTATTTCATCAACATCATAATTATTTGCTTTTAACCAATCTAAAAATTTATGATGAAATACATTATATTCTTCCCAGTGATCTCCATTTTCATCAACAAAAGATGTTGTTGAATTTTGATCGTTAGGATTTATTTTTTTTCTGCGTTTGTAAGAAACATTAAATACCGGTTCGATTCCCGACGTGGTTTGTGTCATAATGCTTGTACTTCCGGTAGGAGCAATAGTGAGAAGTGCAATATTTCTTCTTCCAACTTTGCTCATTTTCTCATATAATTCTGGATCTTGCTCTTTTATTCTGTTTATAAATGGATTATTTTTTTCCCTTGCAGTATCATAAATTTCAAAAGGCCCTCTTTCTTCAGCCATTTTGACAGATGATCTATAGGCATTTACAGCTAAACTGGTATGTACTTTTTCGGAAAAATCTATTGCTTCATCGGTACCGTATCTATATCCCAAGGCAGCCAACATATCCCCTTCTGCAGTTATACCAACACCGGTTCTTCTACCTTTTAATGCTTTATCTTTAATTTTTAACCAAAGTTGCTTTTCCGTCCTTTTTATTTCTTCAGATTCGGGATCCTGTTCTATTTTATTTAATATTTTTTCAATTTGTTCCAGTTCCAAATCGATTATATCATCCATTATTCTTTGAGCGAGCCTTATATGTTCCTCAAATAATTCAAAATTGAATTCCGCTTCAGGAGTAAATGGATTTTTTACATAACTATAAAGGTTCACAGCCAACAATCTACAACTGTCATAAGGATTAAGAGGAATTTCCCCGCAAGGATTGGTAGATATAGTTTTAAAACCGAGATCGGCATAGCAATCGGGAATAGATTCCTTTATCACGGTATCCCAAAACAAAATACCCGGCTCGGCTGATTTCCACGCATTATTAATAATCTTTTCCCAGAGAGAATTGGCATCAATGGTTTTTGTTGTTTGAGGATTATCACTGTCTATCGGATATTGTTGTGTGTAGTTTTTCTTTTGAATAACAGCTTTCATGAATTCGTCATCAATTCTAACGGAAATATTAGCTCCGGTTATTTTTCCCAAATCCAACTTCGCATCAATAAAATCCTCGGCATCAGGATGTTTTATAGAAACAGAAAGCATTAATGCTCCTCTACGTCCGTCTTGAGCAACTTCCCGCGTACTATTGGAATATCTTTCCATAAACGGCACTATACCGGTAGATGTTAAAGCACTGTTTTTTACAGGAGAACCTTTAGGACGAATATGTGACAAATCATGACCAACGCCACCGCGTCTTTTCATAAGTTGAGCTTGTTCTTCATCCATTTTAATAATACCACCGTAAGAATCCGCTTCATTACCTATTACAAAACAATTTGACAATGAAGATATTTGAAAATTGTTACCGATTCCTGACATTGGCCCTCCCTGCGGTACTATATATTTAAATCTGTCTAAAAGCTGAAATATTTCTTCTTCGGTTAATGGCTTGGGATATTTATTTTCTATTCTTGATATTTCTTTTGCTAATCTCCTGTGCATATCTGCAGGAGTCAATTCATATAAATTGCCTTCAGAGTCCTTTAGTGCATATTTATTTATAAAAACACTGGCAGCCAATTCATCTCCATTAAAATATTCCGTTGATGCTTTTATAGCAGTTTCAAAGTCTATTTTTTTTAGATTGGAAGAGTTTATATTGTTTAAAAGTATGTTTTTTGTTTTTGTCTCTTTCATATTATACATTAATTAACCTCACAAAAAATCAAAAAAGGGTTTTATTTAGGTTTTTTAGGTGGAATTTATCAATTCTGAGCGTAAAATTATATGATATATTTGAATTATTTTAATATTTGAATATTTTTTTTTAAAAAAATTAAACATTAATTATTTCACTTAAAAATTTATACAACAAAACAAAATAATTTAACATTTTTTTTAATATAATTTTTTGACTTTAACATTTCATAAATAATTAATAAAACCTACTAAAATATATTAACAAAATTAGTAATATTTGTTTGCCCGATCAATTAACTCTTTTAATTTTAATATTTTAGATAAAAATCGTATGTTTTTTGTATCGATTTAAACAAAAAAATCCGTATTTTTCAAACGAAATTATTTTTTTTTCGTTTACTCAATAGTAACATTTAAATATATGTTTCAAATGAAATTTTCAAATTTGGGTAAGCTTTTTATATTAAGAGCTTGCCATGAAAGTAAAAAATTGTTGTATTTCATGTAAACACTATTTGAAAATTATGTACGTTTGCATTTATTTTTTATTTATCACCAAAATAAAAGGAAAAAAACTTTTTCATTTAAAAATTAAAAAGAATATGAAAAACATTAAATATATCATTGCAATTATTTTATTTAATTATTCAATTACTTTCGCACAAGAATATCATATCGGTATTCGTGGTGGAATGAATTTTTCCACTATAAAAGGAGGAGCGGAAGCAGGAGTTGATGAAAAATATTCTTTCACAAACGGTTTTCATTTTGGAATCGAAGGATTGTATTCTGTAAATGATTATTTTAGTTTTGGAACTGGAATTATATATACTCAAATAGGCTCAAACTACAGTTATGAAGGTCCTGGTTATTACGTATTTCCCGAAGAAGGATATTTTCTTTTAAAAAGCGATAATGTTACATATAAAATGAATATTTCCAATTCATATATAGATATACCTTTGAATTTATATTTCAGACCGGTTAAACAATTTGAATTAAAATTCGGGGCATATCTCGGATTTTTAATAAATCCTTCAGCAACAGGAAAAATGTCTTTTGGAAATAAATTCAACCAGCAGCTTAAATATAACTATTACTCGGATAAAAAACCTTCTATTTATGGTTATAATGGTGGATATTTAAGAGTTAAAACCTACGATAAAGACAATAATGAGGTAATAAGACAAACCAGAAAAATTGCAAATGCATATTATCAATACAAGCCTGAGGAATATAAAAATGAAACATTTTACAATATTTTGGATTATGGTTTGAATATTGGAGCAAATTATTATTTCAATTCCAGTTTATATTTGGGGATTAATCTACAATACGGTTTAGCGGATATCACCAATAATAAACTCGACAGGTCTTTAAAATCTCTTGTTGATGATGGAGATTTGTATTTTAATAACAAAGACCATTATATTTACAGGGAAGATTTTGATACCAATTATAACTTACAGGCTTCGGTAGGATTTAGGTTTTAAAGCAAATCCAACCTATCCAATTTTTCCATTAACTGTTCCCAGTTAGTTTCCAATTGTGTAATCTCTTTATTCAATGAATCTAATTTAGTACTTAATTCTACAATCTTTTCAGGATTTTCTTCTGTATTAAACTCAAATATTTTCATTATTTTATCTTTTTCCGCTTCTTTACTTTCTATTGATTTAAGTGTTCTGTTAATTTCGTTATTGATTTGTTTTTTTTCTTTTCTTAAAAGATTTTTATTTTCAGCAGATATGGATTTTGGTATTTTATTTTCAGCGGATTTTTTTTCCTGTTTTAAAAATTGACGATATTCAGTAAATGTACCGTTAAAATCTTTTATTTTACCATTACCGGTCATTACAAAAAGATGATCCGTCAATTTATCCATAAAATACCTGTCATGAGTTATGACAATTAAATTTCCTTTAAATCCCAAAAGATATTCTTCAAGAATATTCAGAGTGATAATATCAAGGTCATTCGTCGGTTCATCCAAAACAAGAAAATTTGGATTTTTCATTAATACTGCCAATAACTGAAGTCGTCTTTTTTCACCACCACTCAACTGGGAAATATATATTTGCTGATGTTTTCGTGAAAATAAAAATTTTTCCAATAATTGTTCGGCAGTCAGTTTTCTGCCATTGGACATAGGTAAATATTCTGCAATATCTCTTATTAAATCAATGACCGTTTTGTCCCGGGTTAGGTCCAGACCCTGTTGTGCAAAATAACCGAATTTGACGGTTTCGCCCATCACCACTTTTCCTTTATCCGGTTTTAGTAGTCCCATTAAAATATTTATAAATGTGGACTTTCCTACTCCGTTATCACCGACAATACCAAGTTTTTCAAACTTTTTGAATTTATAACTGAAATCATCAAGGATTTTTAATTCCCCATAAGATTTACCAATATTATAAAGTTCCAGGATTTTGCCACCCAATCTCATTGTTTCAATATCTATACTTATCGCATCATTGTAAATGGTCTTACTTGCTTTTTCTTTTATTTGATGAGCCCGTTCAATTCTTGATTTTGATTTAGTTCCACGTGCTTTGGGCTGGCGTCTCAGCCATTCCAATTCTTTTTTGTATAATTTTTTTAGTTTATCAACGGTGATTGCTTCGTTATGGGTTCTTTCTGCTTTCTTTTTTAAATATTCGCTATAATTTCCCGAATAAACGTATAGATTCCCTCTGTCCAATTCCACAATTTTATTGCATGTATTTTCCAAAAAATATCTATCATGAGTAACCATGAACAAAGTTAAATTTTTACTCCCCAAATATTCTTCCAACCATTCAATCATATCCACATCCAGATGATTAGTAGGTTCGTCAAGGATTAAAAATTCAGGGTTTTGTATAACTATTTTTGCTAATGCCAGTCGTTTTTTCTGTCCTCCCGATATTTCTTTAATCTTTTTATCGAGTTCCGGTATTTTTAATTTAAACAACACTTCTTTGATTTCACTTTCTATATTCCATGCTTTTAAGTCTTCCAGTTTAGCGATGGATTTCTCAAGAGAAACACTATCGTTTTTCACTAAAGCTTCTTCATATATTTTTATTGCTTTTATCTTGGGATCATCGGTATCGAAAATAGCATCAATCAGAGTAGATTCTTTATCAAAATAAGGGTCTTGTTTTAAAAACGCAAGAGTAATATCCTTATTAACAAGTATTTTAGCATTTTCTCCTTCAGGGCTCTCTTCTCCTGTTATTACTCTTAAAAGAGTTGATTTACCACTTCCGTTTTTAGCAATCAAACCGATTTTGTCCCCTTTATTTATGCTGAGGTTAATATTCTCAAAAAGAATTTTATCCCCATAAGATTTACTTACATTTTCTAAAAGCAGATAGTTCATATTAATCAATTTCAAATTCGTTATGTTTTATTGAAAACATAATATTATAAATACTCATCAATCCACCTACCGAGTAAATTCATCAGAACAGGTTCGGATTTCTTTACCGTTTTCACTACATCTTGATGCGTTGTCTCCTTAATTCTTTCGGGAGGATAGCATTCATTGGAAACCATTGAGAAACCGCCTACTTTGATTCCCCCTTGCACAGCCGCTATAGTTTCCAAAACGGTTGACATTCCGATTAGGTCTCCACCCATACGGTAAATCATAGTATATTCGGCAGGAGTTTCCAAACTTGGGCCTTGAAATGCCAAATATACACCTTCTTTTAAATTATAACTCTGCCTTTGAGCTATCTCTTTAATTTGTTTTCTGAATTGAGGATTATAAGCCTTGGACATATCCGGAAACCTGGGACCAAAATCAATAGATTCTTTACCCCTCAACGGATTATCTGGAATCATATTAATATGATCTTTTATTAAAATAATATCTCCTGCATTAAAATCCGGATTAATACCTCCGGCGGCATTCGTAAGAATAAGAAATTTTGTATTCATTAAACTCAATACCCTGACAGGAAATGTTACCTCTCTGGCGGAATACCCTTCATAATAATGAAATCTACCTGAAAAAATATATATTCCTTTTCCGTTTTTTTTACCGATTATTAATTCTCCTTTGTGATTTTCAACAGTACTAACCGGAAAATTGGGAATTTCGGAATAAGGAATAGAAATATCAATTTCATCAAACAAGTCTTCGCTGCTTAATCCCGAACCGAATATTATTGCCAATTGAGGTAATATTGACGTTTTTGATTGAATAAATTTTTTTGATTCTTTGGCTTTAATTAGTATATTTTTCATATTTTTCACTTTGAAAACGGTCAAAATTAAAACTTTATAAATAATTTAGTGCTAATTCTTGACTAAATATTATAAAAGTACTATATTTGCGGCAGAATTAACGGGAGAGGGAACAGATTTGTTCCCTCTTTTTTATAAAAATATGACAATCTTAAATAAAATAACAGAAGTAATAGAAGAAAAGTTATCAGAGGATGGCTTTAAGGATTGTTATATTGTAGAAATAAAATTTGATCATAAATCCAAAATTAAAGTTTTTGTAGATTGCGATTCCGGAATTCCTATTCGTAAATGTGTTAGTATTAGCAGAAGAATTGAACACTTTCTGGATGAAACTTTGTTACTTGGAGAAAAATACGTTCTTGAAGTATCTTCGCCGGGCATAGATAGACCACTGGTAAAAAGACAATACAAAAAAAATATCGGTAGAGATTTAAAGATATTATTGAAAGAAGAAGATAAGAAAATAAAAGGAAATTTAATTTCTGTTAGTGAAAATGGTATTATTTTGGATGTTAAAGATAAAAAAAGTAATAAACAACTTAATTTGAATTTTGATGATATTAAAGAAGCAAAAGTAATTATAAAATTTAATAAAAATAAAAAATGAATTTAATAGAATCGTTTTCTGAATTCAAAGCCGGAAAAAATATAGACCGGCCAACTTTGGTCAGAGTTTTGGAAGATGTGTTTCGTACACTTATTAAAAAAAGATATGGTTCGGATGATAATTTTGAAGTTATTGTAAATACTACTAATGGTGACTTGGAGTTATGGAAAGTGAGAGAAGTTGTTCCTGACGGAGAAGTTACTGACGAATTGACTCAAATCTCTTTTTCCGAAGCACAGATAATAGATGAAGATTATGAAGTAGGCGAAGAGTGCTATGAAAAAATAGATGTGGAAGATTTCGGAAGAAGAGCTATAATGGCTGCCCGCCAAACATTAGTGTCAAGAATTACAGAATTGGAAAAAGAAGATATATTTAAAAAATACAAAGGAAGAATTGGAGAATTAGTCTTGGGGGAAGTGGGACAAATAATGAAAAGAGAACTTTTGGTTATCGATGACGCCACAGGAAATGAATTGATTTTACCACGTAATGAAATGATCAAGGGAGATTTTTTCCGGAAAGGAGATATGATAAAAGCCGTTATAAGAGATGTTGAGATGAAAAATAACAATCCTGTGATTATTATCTCACGTACCGATAGTACTTTTCTTGAAAAATTAATGGAACAGGAAGTTCCTGAAATAGAAGACGGATTGATTACAATAAAAAACATTGTCAGAATTCCCGGTGTAAGAGCAAAAGTAGCAGTTGAGTCTTATGATGACCGTATTGATCCGGTTGGCGCCTGCGTGGGTATGAAAGGTTCAAGAATTCATGGTATAGTAAGGGAATTAAGAAACGAAAATATAGATATTATTAATTTTACCAATAATACTACTTTGTATATTCAACGTTCATTGACACCGGCAAAGGTGTCAAGCATTGATTTGGATGATGAAAATAAAAGGGCTGCAGTTTATCTAAAACCCGATCAAGTATCCCTTGCTATCGGTAAAAACGGTGCTAATATTAAACTGGCAAGCAGACTAACAGGATACGAAATAGATATCTACCGTGAAGTTGATGAGACAATCGTCGATGATGTTGATTTGGATGAATTTAAAGATGAAATAGATGAGTGGATCATAGATCAATTTAAAAATATAGGATGTGATACAGCAAGAAGCGTATTGGAATTAAGCAGAGAAGAATTACTGAGAAGAACAGATTTAGAAGAGGAGACAATTGATGAAGTCTTGAGTATTTTACAATCTGAATTTGAAGAAAATCAATAGTAACTATTCAGGTAAAATTATTTTTCAGCCAAAATTACTTTACCTGAATATATATAATAAATAAAAAACTTTAATTTTAAAGTAAAATATATTAAGAATTAAATTTTAAGAATGACATATAAGTTATTTAAAATAGCAAAAGAGCTGAACGTTGCAACAAGTACAATTGTAGAATATCTTGATTCTCAAGGATATGAGATTGAAAATAAACCTACGGCAAAAATTTCCGATGAAATTCATGAAATTCTATTGGAGAGGTTTAGCAATGCTATGGTTGAAAAGGAAAAAGCTGAAGCCTTATTGGAAGAAAGAAGAAAAAGAAAAGAGAAAGAAATAAAAGTTCAGGAGAAAAAAAATGAAAAGAAAACTGTTAAAATAAAGGGGAAAGAAGAACCCAAAAAAGAAGAACCTAAGATAGAGGTGCCAAAGAAAGAGGAACTTGAAAAAACAGAAAAAGAAAAACCCGTAGAGAAAGAAACAAAACAAGGACTTAAAATAGTTGGTAAAATAGACTTAGACCAACTGAATAAAAAGAAAAAGAAAAAAACAACTAAAAAAGAAGAACCCGAAAAAACAGAAAAAGAAAAACCTGTAGAGAAAGAAAAAGAGATATTGAAAGAAGAAAAGAAAATTCAAAAAGATATACCAAAACCGGAAAAGAAAGAAGAGGTAAAAAAAGAAGTAAAAGAAGAAAAGAAAGAAGAAAAGAAAGAAGAAGAAGAAGTAAAAGATGATAATCTGATTAGAATGAAAACCCCTGAGTTAAGAGGACTCAAACAACTTGGTAAAATAGACCTCTCCAAATTTGAAAAGAAAAAACCTTCAAAAGAAAAGAAAGCAGCTGATAAAACACCCCAACCGAAAACAGCCGATAGTAGTACAAAAAGAAAAAGAAGAAGAAAAAGAAGAAAAATCAATCCGGATCAGATATTAAAACATCAAAACAAAAATAAAGGAAGAAAAACCGGTGATGATGTTAAAGAAATCTCTGAAAAAGAAATTGAAGATAAAATCAAAGCTACTATTGCTAAATTAAAAACCGGTGTAAAAAGCAAAAGACAAAAAATAAGAAAAGAAAGCAAAATCAGTAAAAGAGAAAAATCCGAAACAATAGAATCTGTTGATAATAGTAAAGTTTTAGAAGTCAGTGAATTTATTACTGTTTCGGAATTGGCTAGTGTTATGAATGTTCCTGTTACAGATGTTATAATGACTTGTATGAATCTGGGAGTGATAGTTTCTATCAATCAAAGAATAGAAAAAGACATAATAGAACTCTTAACAGAAGAATATGGCTTTAAGGTTAATTTTATTGCTGCTGATGAAATAGATGATTTTGCTGATGACATTATTGACAAAGATGAAGATCTTAAACACAGAGCACCTATAGTTACTGTAATGGGGCATGTTGATCATGGAAAAACTTCTTTGCTTGACTTTATCAGAAAAGAAAATGTTGTAAGCGGCGAAGCAGGAGGTATTACGCAACATGTTGGAGCTTATGAGGTAAATCTAGGCCCCGGAAAAACAATAACATTTTTGGATACCCCCGGTCATGAAGCGTTTACCGCTATGAGGGCAAGGGGTGCAAAAGTAACGGATATAGTGATAATAGTAATAGCAGCCGATGACAAAATAATGCCTCAAACCAAAGAAGCTATTAGTCACTCTCAAGCAGCCGGCGTATCTATGATTTTTGCAATAAACAAGATTGACAAACCGGGAGCAGATCCTGAAAGAATCAAACAGGAATTAGCTTCAATGAATCTTTTAATTGAAGAATGGGGAGGAAAATATCAATCACAGGATATTTCCGCAAAAACAGGACAAGGAATAGATGAATTATTGGAAAAAGTATTTTTAGAAGCTGAAATAATGGAGTTAAAAGCTAATCCCAACCGGTTATCAATAGGTACGGTACTGGAAGCTACATTAGACAAAGGTAAAGGCTATGTGACTAACCTGCTTGTTCAAAACGGTACTTTGAAAATAGGTTCAATTATAGTAGCTGGATCTTATTATGGTAAAATTAAAGCTATGTTTGATGATACCGGTAAAAGAATTAAAAAAGCAGGTCCTTCAAAACCGGTAAAAGTTTTAGGAATGAATGGAGCAGCACAGGCAGGTGAAAGATTTAAAGAATTTGCAAATGAAAAAGAAGCAAAAAATATAGCTGCAAAAATCGCTATGATCACCAGAGAACAACAAAGCCGTTCTAGAAAAAGAATTAGCCTGGAAGAAATCGGCCGAAGATTGCAAATGGATGATTTCAAAGAACTTAACCTTATTGTTAAAGCAGATATGGATGGTACGGCAGAAGCTCTATCCGATTCATTGATTAAATTATCAATTCCCGAACTACAGGTAAATGTAATCCATAAAGGTGTAGGACAAATTTCCGAATCGGATGTCCTACTTGCTTCCGCTTCAAACGGAATTATTATAGGTTTTCAAGTAAGACCTTCGGGTAATGCACGTAGGATAGCAGAAAAAGAAGGAATAGATATAAAAACTTATTCCATTATTTATGAAGCTATTGATCAGGTTAAACTCGCAATGAAAGGTATGCTCGAACCAACCCAGGAAGAAAGGATAAAAGGTTTGGTTGATGTAAGAGAAATATTTAAAATCAGTAAAGTGGGAACAATCGCAGGATGTTATGTACAGGAAGGAGTTATAGATAGAAATTCTTTTGTTAGAGTTGTTAGAAATGGTATCGTGGTATATCCTACCAAAGAAAATCAAAAAGTTACATTGAGTTCTTTAAAAAGATTTAAAAATGATGCCAAAGAAGTAAAAGCCGGAATGGAATGTGGTTTAATGATTGAAAATTTTAATGATATTAAAGTTGGAGATCAAATAGAAGCATTCGAAATAATAAATATCGAGAAAGAATTGGATTAAAATATAATTATCATATTTTTCTTCAGTTAAAATAACTTTCTTCCGATATAATACACAATTCAATACAACAACAGATAATATTTACTCATTAATTTATAAACGAATTTTTGTGAATAAAACAGATATACGCATATTCTCTCTTCCTGAATTGGAAAATATAGCCCAGGCTTACGGTGAACCAAAATTTAAAGCTAAACAAATATATCAATGGATTTGGCAAAAAGGAGTAATGGATTTTGATGAAATGACTAATTTATCAAAAAACCTGAGAGAAAACCTAAAAGAATCATATACTTTTAATAAATTACAGAATGTCCATCAGCAAATAAGTGTCGACGGCACTATAAAAACAGGATGGAAACTGGAAGATAATGCAATTATTGAATCGGTATTGATACCTGTACCTAAAGATACCCGATATACTTTATGTGTCAGTTCACAAGTAGGTTGTAGTCTTAATTGCAAATTTTGTGCTACCGGAAAACTTAAAAAAGTACGAAATTTAAAAGATTATGAAATATATGAACAATTTCTAAGAGTGAATAACCAATCTATTGAAAAATATAACCACAAACTTACAAATATCGTCTATATGGGAATGGGTGAACCATTATTGAATTATAATAATGTTTTAAAAAGTATAGATAAAATTACAAATCCCAACGCTTCCGGATATTCAATGAAAAGAATTACCATTAGTACCGCCGGTATTGTAAAAGGTATCAACAAATTGGCAGATGACAATATAAAAGTAAATATCGCATTGTCCTTGCACGCTGCCGATGACAAAAAAAGAAATTTTTTAATGCCTATTAATGAAACCAATAATCTAAAAGATGTAATAAAAAGTCTTACAAATCTTTATGATAAAACAAAGGTGAAAATAAGTTTTGAATACATTATGTTTAAAGACTTCAATGATAGTTTGGATGATGCTGAAAAATTATATAAACTCACAAAACATTTTCCGGTAAAAATAAATATCATCGAATATAATTATGTCAAAGGCGTAGATTTAAAAAAAACAGATGATGACAAAATCAATCAATTTGCAAAATATCTCGTGGATAAAGGAGTGATGACTACCGTAAGACGAAGCCGGGGCAAAGATATTGATGCCGCCTGTGGACAATTGGCAAATAAAATAGAAAAAAAGTAAAAATATTGCAACGAAAAATGTTTTTTATCGTATTATAATTATTATCGGATAATAATTTACATGAATTTGATGTTTTTATGTATAAACATATTTAACATCTTTGCACAAACCCTAACCGGTGCCTGCACTAAAACATTGCAAATTTGAAATAATGAAGAAATCTTTTTTAATTTTATCGCTTTCATTTTTCTTTTTACAACTCTTTTCACAAAAATATACAATAAACGGTTATGTAGAAGATATGCAAACCGGTGAAAAACTTATTTCTGCTTATGTTTTTGACAAAATTTCCAAAAAAGGAGCCGTTACCAATACCTATGGATTTTATAGCCTTACATTGCCCGGAGATAGTGTGAATTTAATAATTTCATATCTTGGATATTCTCCTCAAACAAAATCATTCTATTTGAATAAAAATATACAATTGGATTTTAAACTATCAATGGCCAATGAATTGCAAGAAATAAAAATAACTAGTGAACGCATTGAAAAAATAGAAGAAAAATCTCAAATGAGTCAGGTGGAAGTACCTATCCAACAAATAAAATCATTGCCGGCATTATTCGGTGAAGTTGATGTTTTAAAAACTCTACAATTATTACCCGGCGTGCAATCCGGCACTGAAGGTACAAGCGGACTTTATGTGAGAGGTGGCACACCTGATCAAAATCTTGTATTGCTCGATAATGTACCGGTATATAATGTATCTCATTTTCTAGGTATTTTTTCTGTATTCAATGCTGATGCTTTAAAAAATGTAAGTATTATCAAAGGTGGTTTTCCTGCCAGATACGGAGGTAGATTGTCTTCTATTATAGATATCAATATGAAAGATGGTAATATGAAAGGATATCACGGCAGTGGATCTATTGGAAATATTACTTCAAAGCTTATGGTTGAAGGTCCGATAATTAAAAATAAAGCATCTTTTATAGTAAGTGGAAGAAGAACTTATGCTGATTTGTTCTTAAGACCGTTAATAAGAAAAACCGCATATAACCAAGATTTCACATTTGACTTTAAACTATATTTTTATGATTTAAATGCCAAAGCAAATTATATTATCAATGACAAAAACAGATTATATTTTAGCTTTTATTCCGGAAATGATGTATTCGGTTTTCATAATAAAGAAAATTATAATGATAATATATCTGAAAACGGAGGAGGAATAAACTGGGGAAATACAATTTTCGCTTTAAAATGGAATAATAGGATAAATCCTAAATTATTTCTAAATTCAACTTTAACATATAGTAATTTCAATACTCTTTTCAAAGCGGAATACAGTGATAGCAATATCAAAAAAAATGAAAAATACGGCTTTTATGCAAAATATTCTTCGGGAATAAAAGATTATGCGGCAAAAATGGATTTTGATTATATTCCGTTACCCAATCACTATATCAAGTTCGGCGCAGGCTATATCAATCATACATATAATCCCGGTGTATTGAATTTAAAAACAGAAGAAATTTCTTTTGAATTGGATACCACTTTGGGATATAGCAATTCCAAATCCCGGGAATTTGATATATATGCCGAAGATGATTTTACTTATGGCAATTTGAAAGCCAATTTAGGTTTTCATCTTTCCGGTTTTAAAACAGGAAAGTCATTTTATCACTCTTTACAACCCAGAATCGGTCTGAGATACCTAATCGGATATGGATATGCAATCAAAGCATCCTATGCCACTATGAAACAATATATAAATTTATTGACCAGCGAGTCTATTTCCACACCATTAGACCTATGGGTTCCTAGTACATCAAAAATAAAACCCCAATATTCATGGCAGGGAGCATTTGGAATAGCAAAAACATTTACCAAAGATCTCGAATTTAGTTTGGAAGGATATTATAAAGAAATGGAAAATGTTATATCATATCGTCCCGGATCCAGTTTTTTGGGAGAAGCTCCCGGAGAAATAGATTGGGAAAATAAAGTCGTACAAGGAAAAGGTCAATCGTACGGTATAGAAATGTTATTGCAAAAAAAATACGGGGATTTCACCGGATGGATTGCTTACACATTGTCTTGGAATTGGAGACAATTTGATGAAATAAACGGAGGTGAAAAATATCCTTTTAAATATGACAAAAGACATGATTTTGCTATAGTGGGAACATATAAATTTTCAAAAAATATAGTATGCTCGGCAAGTTGGATCTATAGTACCGGCAATGCGGTTTCAATTCCGGTATTTAAATATCCTTATAGATTTTCCGGCAATGGAAGTTCAGGAAAACCCGAAGTATATAACGAAATAGAAAGTTTGGGAAAAAAGAATTCTTTTAGAATGTCGGATTCACATAGACTCGATTTATCAGTAGAATTTCACAAAAAAAAGAAATATTGGGAAAGAGCTTGGGTTATTGGTGTTTATAATACATATTTTCATAAAAATCCATTCTTTCTGATAAGTGATTATGATTATGAAAAAAATAAAACGGTTTATAAAGAAGTAAGTTTACTTCCGGTATTGCCATTTATATCATATCAATTTAAATTTTAAACAGATGAAACGAGCATAAATTTTATTAATCATAAATTATTTCTAAATATGATTAAAAAAATTTATGTGAGTTCCTGAATGTATTATAAATTTTTATTATATATTTTGAAAATAAAAATTTTAAACAGATGAAACGAACATGAATTTTATTAATCATAAATTATTTCTAAATATGATTAAAAAAATTTATGTGAGTTCCTGAATGTATTATAAATTTTTATTATATATTTTGAAAATAAAAATTTTAAACAGATGAAACGAACATATTATACATTATCAATATTGCTTTTGATCGGAATTTTTTATTCTTGCGAAGATGCTTTTACTACTGTTAAGGAAATAAAATTTCCCGAACATAAAAAGAAATTAGCTGTTTTTTCAAAATTGTCAGATTCTACATGCAAGATTTTTATAAGTCATAGTAAATCGATTGATGATTATAGTGATTATAAAAAAGTAACCGCAAATGTTATTTTACAAAAAAATGGTAAAGAGTTTCTTAATTTTGTTTATCCCGATGATTTAATATCGGGAAATATTATTATTCCAACCGTCAGTTTACCTCAAAGCATAAATACAGGAGATAACTATACTTTGGAAGTTGTATCCGAAGAATTCGGAACGGCAAAAGCTAGTCAAACTGTTCCTCAACTTCCTGTATTAAAAGACATTTCCTATGAAGAAAAATATTACATCGAACAATATGATACTTTAAATAAACTGGAATTTGATATAGTAGATCCGGCAAACCAAGAAAATTATTATTATTTTAGCATTAAGCCAACATATTATAAAAAACTAAAATATCATTTTGATTTGTTTATAGAAACAGAAGATCCTATTGTCAAAGAATCATATTGGGAATCCACTAATGGTTTGATTGTTTCAGATAAAACTTTTGATGGTAATAGTAAAAAAATTTCTTTGAAAATACACTATAACAATTATCCAAACCCAGATGTTGAACCTACAACTCTTGATACCATATTATTAAATATAAAGGGAATAACCAAAGACTATTATAATTTTCTTATTTCAAAAACACAATTTGATAATTCCAATGATAATCCGTTTGCCGAACCGGTAAATATTTACAATAATATCGAAAACGGCTATGGCTTATTTTCAGCCGAAACAAATAAAACAATAATTATCAAATCAAATTAAAAACAAAAATAGATTTTATGGTTTTTTTATCATCCCATCCGATTCTGATGAATCTGGGTTCATTCATTCCCAAAAGTGATTTACTCTTGCTAGTAAAAAAAAGTAACTATTCAAGTAGAATCTTCCCGAATAGTTACTTAAGACATTATAATAAAAAATCATAATTTTTAATATGTGTGTAATAAACACACATGCATCATATACGAATAGTTACTTAAGACATTAAAGAAAAAATCCATATCAAATATTACCTTTTATTCGGATCAATCGCCAAACCGTAAGCTTCCACACCTTCAATCAGATATTCCACTTCACCGGTTCCATCAAGTTTGTATCTTTTAATTCCAGGCTTTTGTAGGGGATTAGCATCGACATCGGCATCGGCAGGACCTCTATATGCCCAATAAACATATCCTGTTTCATAATCCAAAGCAATTCCGGTAATTCCAACTTTTTCCGCATCGCC
>Ga0256833_1000254_pt1 | contig 42634 bp, 41 predicted proteins | sample 356284metaG_FD_190535 | JGI IMG/M metagenome (GOLD analysis project Ga0256833, IMG submission 190535) | Hydrothermal vent microbial communities from Mid Atlantic Ridge, Atlantic Ocean - 356-284 | ecosystem: Environmental > Aquatic > Marine > Hydrothermal vents | place: Atlantic Ocean: Mid... | reverse complement strand
CCACCGGATCCGGGCCATGCGGCACTGCTAAGGGGCGTCTAGTCATGTAATCATATGTCGTGAAGAGCACCGGCCTGTATCTTCTGTCAAGCTCTACTAGAAGCTCCGCAGGCACACTCCGTGGGCCCTTATCTCTGGAATCTCGGTAAACGAGGAGCTCATAGGTATAATCTCTGAGCGGGTAGGCGCCTAGAGCCGCAAGAGCCCCCACGAGACCCCTGTTCTCAGTGCTGGGCCACACCTTTAGGGGGCCTAGAAGCCCCTCCCCTATGAGCTTAGAAAGATACGACCTGGGCAGGAACTCTCTCAGCGCCCTTTCATATACAGTTTTTAGTCCATGGGGGACGCCGCCCCTTAAAATCACTAGTGTTGGTGAGGTTTTTCCATGCTTTTCCACATTCTCCTCGAGGATTCTGCGGGCCATGTCCTCAATTTTCTCGGCTTCCCGGGGAGTTGCCTCGAGGTGGAGCGCTGTAGCAGCGTTGCCTCGTGTCTTAAACGGTATATTAGGGTTAAGCCTGACAAGGTTGGGGTAGTCCAGAAAGCGCGCAAGGTTTTCTTCGGCGATATTCTTCGCTAGGAGGTAGGTGATATATGTCGTGCATTGGCCGAGGGGGGAGTCGGTGTCGTCTATGGCTATGTGAAGCTCCACGCTAGAGGCCCTTACTCCTTTATATGCTCCCTAGCGTAAAGATATATGCCGTCGAGGATGCCCGGGCCGCTCCCCTCACGGCCGTGTGGGCTCATCTTCCTCTTACCGGTGAGCTTAGCTGCACGGTGTATGTTGGCCGCGGTCTGGCCCACCGCTTCTTTGTCTATGCCCTCAATGATCACGTCGTCCTTCTGAACCTTCACTGTTACACCTGGGAGGAGCTTCGCCTCCCGGGTTCCGCGTTCGCCGAGATAGTTTTCAATGATTACCTTGTCTCCCTGGACTTTGAGGCTCATGGGGAAGTGTGCGTAAACTATCTTCATCTTGTACCTGAACCCCTTGGTGACGCCGATAATCATGTTCTCTATATGGCTGGCCACCGTGCGTACTGCTGCGTACTCTCTCTTTGTGGCGTGGAAGGTCTCAACCCTCACCTTACTGTCCTCCTTTGATATGAATATCTTCTTTAAGTGGGAAAAGTCTCTTTCCACCTTGCCTAGGGGGCCCTCGACTACAACGCGCTTGCCGTCAACGTTGACGGTGACCCCTTCGGGTATCTGCACTTCGTGGGCGACATAGTACTCTCTAACCATATACGAGTCCCCACATTCACCTTCTCCACGTGTTTAAGTCTTTTATGCCTGGCACAGGTATTCTATGGTGAGCCGTAGAGGCGGCGTGGAGTAGGCATGAAGTACGTGAAGCTGGGGTGGAGCGGGGTAAAGGTGTCAATCTTAGCCCTAGGCACATGGCACCTGCCGCGTTCCCCCGAACGCGACGAGTACGGCGTTCTTAAAGTCGACGGGGACGAATTCCGGCGCGTACTAAAGGCCGCCGTTGATGCAGGTATAAACTTCATAGACACGGCTAACAGGTACCACGGCGCCCAGACCCCCGTGGATCTGAACCATGTCGGCTATGCTGAGAAGCTTCTCGGCAAGCTACTCAAAGAGTATGACAGGGAAATGCTCGTGATATCAACGAAGGTCAGGGGGAAGATGGCGCCATGGCCCAACGGAGAAGGCCTCTCCAGGAAGCACATAATGTGGCAGATAAGGGAAAGCCTACGCCGGCTAGACATGGAGTACGTTGACGTATACTTCACCCACTGGCCAGACCCGGATACACCTAAACTCGAAACCCTACGTGCCCTCAACACGATCGTTGAGAGGGGCCTAGTACACTACATAGGCGCCTCCAACGAGCCGCCTGAAGGCGTCGTAGAAGGCATGGAGCTTGCCGAACGCTACGGCCTTCACGCATACACGGTGCTCCAGGATCCCTACAACCTGCTTGACAGGAGATTGGAGAAAACGAATATACCAGTAGCCCGCCGCTATGGGCTCGCCGTAATGGCATACTCCCCACTCGCGCAGGGCCTGTTATCTTCAAAGTACCTGGGCGGTATCCCGGAGCTCTCCAGGGCCACATACTCGCCTAGGCTCCGAAGACTATTGACGAGGGAAAACCTAGAAGTCATAAGGGAGCTTAACGAGATGGCCTCCGAGGTGGGTGCAACCCTTCCACAGCTGGCGATCGCGTGGCTCATAGAAAAAGGCCGGAGGCTCGGCGTAACAATTATTCCCCTAATCGGCGTGTCAAGCCTCTCACAGTTAGAGGAAAACCTCGGGGCCCTCGACGTCAAGCTCAGCGACGATGTGATGAAAAGGCTCGAGGATACGGCTGCACGCTTCAAGTGGCCCTAATTTTTTCTTCACTCCTATTTTACCTCTGCTCGAAGAAGTGTTAGCCGGCGTTTCCGGGCAAGTGGTGCGGGGGCCGGGATTCGAACCCGGGCAGGCCTTCGCCAGCGGAGCCTAAGTCCCTAGGGGCCCCTGAAGAGGGCTGCCCCCTTTGTCCTAGCTCGGGCACCCCCGCTCTCCACGTAACCGTTTTAGAAAAACACAGTGGAGTATTATCTAGTTTGCCCTTCAGCGCTAAGCCTCAGCTATCACGCTCATCTCTAGCAGCGCGCCCTTCGGTATCGCCGCTTGGACGGTGACCCTCGCAGGCCTCACGTCGCCCATGTACTCGCTGTACGCCTCGTTAAACTCGGGGTATAGTGATAGGTCGGCGAGGTAGACCGTCACATATACAACCCTGTCGAGGCCCGTGCCGGCAGCCTCCAATATGGCCTTGATATTCTCTATAACGCGGCGGGTCTGCTCCCTTATACCGCCCTCCACGAGCCGCCCCGTCTCGGGGTCTATCGGTATCTGGCCGGCCACGAAGACGAGGCCGGCGGACTTTACGGCCTGGCTATAGGGGCCTACGGGGCGCGGCGCCTTCTCTGTGAACACGGTCTCCGGCATTTTCTCACCACTCTACTACCTTAAAGTCGAGGCCCATGCCCTTGAGCTTTGTGATCAGGAGCGTGATGCTGTTCTTGTCAGGAACCTCTAGGCCCAGAGTGACCTGCGCCGTCCCGGGGGAGACGAGCGGGTTTACACGCTCATGCTCTATGGATATTATATTTAGGCCGAGAGAGGCAACCGCGTCTATAACCTTTTTGAGCTGGCCGGGCTTATCGGGCAGTATACCCGTAATCTTAACCTGGCGCCCCTCCATGTAGAGGGCCTGGTTTATTATGCGTGCTAGGAGGGACGGGTCTATATTGCCCCCGCTTATCACCGCTACGGCTTTCTTCTCGCTAACCGGTATCTTACCGGATAGCATTGCCGCGAGGGGCAACGCGCCGGCTGGCTCAGCCACCACCTTGGCCCGCTCCAGAAGTAGGAACACTGCGCGCGCAATCTCCTTGTCCTCTACTAGCACCATGTCGTCTACAAGCCTCTTTATGATTGCGAAGGTCTTGTCCCCCGGCTTCTTCACGACCACACCGTCGGCTATACTATAGGGGTGGGGGGTCTCAACGATGCGGTTCTCATGGTAGGAGAGGTACATTGAGGGGGCCCCCGCCGGCTGTACGCCGATGATCTTGATGTCAGGGTTTATCTTTTTCAGCGCTACCGCTATGCCTGATATGAGGCCTCCCCCGCCCACGGGGACGGCTACTAGATCAACCGAGTCGAGGTCCTCGTATATCTCGACGCCTATGGTTCCCTGCCCCGCCATTATGTCGGTGTCGTTGAAGGGATGTATGAGCTCGGCCCCCGTCTCCTCGGAGATCTCGAGAGCCTTAGAGTATGCATCGTCGTAGGTCTCACCGTACAGTATGACCTCTGCGCCGTAGTTTCTAGTAGCCTCGACCTTGAAGAAGGGTGTGTAGCGGGGCATGACTATGGTAGCCTTCATGCCCAGCAGCGCGGCGCTATAAGCCACCCCCTGCGCGTGGTTTCCAGAACTCGCCGCGACAACCTTCTCCACCCCCTCTTTTTTCAGCTTGGACAGCTTGTAGTAGGCGCCCCTGATCTTGAAGGCGCCTGTTTTCTGGAGGTTCTCGAGCTTAAGGTATATCTCGCCCCCGCTCATCCTGCTGAACGTCCTGCTATAATTCAGGGGAGTCCTGTGTGCAACGCCTTGGAGAACCTGACGCGCCTCCTTGATCTTTATATTTACCTCATCTACGAGCCTGTCTACGTCTAGCTCCATCATGTAAAATAACATGCATCCTATAAATACCGTTGCCGCGCATCTCCATGGGGAGAAACAATGTCTTATTTATTGCTCTTTAGGCGGCAGGTCCTCCTCCACTATCTTCTCTAACACCTCCCTAGCCCTTCCACGTATCTCCCAGCGGTTTCTTATACCCTCTATACCCGGCTTCTCTATCAGAAACGACGCTGCCGCCGACGCGTAGGCGCCGGCCTCCCTAACGTCCCCAGTTCTCTGGTACTCCACAGCGAACACCGTGGTAAATACGTCTCCGGCACCCGTCCTATCGACCACTGGGCCGGAGGGGGCCGGCGGTATATAATAGCCTTTCTGGGACGTCGCTATATACGCCCCTTCTGGCCCCATAGTCACGACTCCGATCCCGGCGCCGTCTTTCACCAGGTTCCAAGCCAGGAGTTTGGGCTCCAGATCGCCATATAGCACCTTGGCTTCGACCGCCTCTCCGTGCACAATGTCTGAGAGAGATATCACCGCCCTCGCTTCCGGTGTAGCCGTGAAATACACCTTCTTGTCCCTCGAAACCTTCCTTATATAGCCCTGTATATCGCTGACCGTCAAGGAAGCCTTTTCCGACACGGCCTGGACTACATTGGGGGGCACTTCCCCTATTATGCTTCCTATGATAGCTACATTACCCCTTATCTCCTCGAGCGGCACGTCCCCTATCAATATGTCCTCACACCTAGCTTGCAGATAGAGAACCCTCCCGTGGTCCTCATATACGAGCTTAAACCTGGTAGTAGGCCTGCTCCTGGAGACCCTTACGTGGCTTATATCTACGCCCTGTCTTGACAGGAATATCAGGTACTCGTCAGGGAAGTCTAGCCCTATCTTGGACACTATGTGTGGTTTCACCTGATGCTTTAACGCTGCCAGAGCGCCGAATGCGACGGTCCCGCCTAGGCTCTTCCTCGGCTTGCCGCCGTGCGTCACCGTGTCCACGACCATGTGCCCCAGTAGAAACGCGTCCATCTCGATCACCCCTCTATACTTGAGACGTCATCATAAGACCCTGTGAGTATAATAATCCTCCCCTACGAGAGGGGGCCTCGAGGATAAGGGGGAACCCTCTTCACCCGGTCAGCTGACTCTCTTCATCTCACAGGCCCCATCTTTACATTCGCCGCGGATTATTATGTCGCTCCACGGCATCTATACTAGAAGGTTAGATAGCCGCGAGGCGAATTTAATTAAACACTGGGTCGAATACCCCCTGGTGCAAGTAGTTGAGCGAAGTGGTAAGCATCCTCGTCGAAACAGGCAGGAAGATAGACCCTGTGATGGAGAGATACCTTTCCCGCCACGCGGCGCCGGAGTTCTTGGAGGCAATACTATACCAGGTTAAAGCCGGCGGCAAGAGGATACGGCCAGCATTAACAATGGTCTCAGCAGGCGCCGCTGGCGGCAGGATCGAGGACTCCTACCCCGCGGCGGCCGCTGTGGAGATTATACACAACTACTCGCTAATCCTAGACGACATTATTGATCACAGTGAAAAACGCCGCGGAAAGCCTACTGTATGGAAAAAGTACGGGCTAAGCACAGCCATCCTCGTCGCCGTCCACTACAGAGAGAGCGCTGTAGAGGCGTTAAACGATACACCCGACCCCGTCGCATTTCACGAGCTTCTCGCCTGGACTGATAAGGAGCTGCTAGACGGCGAGAGACTGGACGTACTTATGGAGCAGGCCGGCAGGGAGGATGAACCATACGTCGTGGAAAACCGGCTGGCGAAGATGGGAATAGAGGATTACCTGAAGATGGTGGAGAAAAAGACCGCTAGGCTTATAGAGACTTCGTGCAGGTTCGGCGGCATGTCCGTCGGCGCGCCCCGACGCATCGTGGAGGCACTCGCACGCTACGGCTATAATGTCGGCATAGCCTTCCAGGTAGGGGACGACATAATAGACCTATTTGGTGTCGAGGAGCGCACCGGTAAGCGTGTTGGACAAGACATAAAAGAGCACAAGCTGGGCAACGTGGTGACGCTATTGGCTCTGGAAGAGCTTGAGGGGAGTGAGCGCGGAGAGGAGCTCCGGCGTATCATAACTACGCCTCAGATCTCATGGGGTGACGTTAAAAGGGCGCTGGAGATAATCGCCGAGACAGGTGCGAAGAAAAGGGCTGAAGAGATAAGGGACAGGTATGTTGAAGAGGCGCTGCAGGCTCTCAACGAGCTTGGTGAAAACGAGTATACAAGGCTACTCAGAGAGCTGGCGGTGTTTATAAAGGAGAGGGAATACTAGTCCCCCTACATCCCCGCTATTCTTTCCACGAATAAAATAAGGGTGCCTACGTGGAGAAACTAGCCGTAGTAAAGGTTGGGGGCTCCGTAATAACCGATAAAACAAAGAATTTCACAGTTAACACTAAAAACATTGACCGCGTCGCCTCTGCCCTCAAAGCCTTGTACAGCAAGGGGTGGAGCCTCGTAGTCATACATGGCGGCGGATCCTTCGGGCATCCAGTAGCCGCCGCCTACAACCTTAACGGTAAAGTTTCCCCACAACGCTTGAGCAGGGGGTTCGCCGAGATTAGATACTGGATGACAGTCCTGAATACTAGGTTTACGCGAAAACTCCTCTCAGCGGGCGTGCCGGCGTCTCCTCTCCAGACGTCCGCCATAGCGTTTAACAGGGACGGGGAGCTGTGCCGTCTTGATACACGCGTCGTCTACTCGTTTCTCGAGATAGGCGCCGTACCTGTACTCTACGGCGACGTCGTAGTGGACACTCGTAGGGGCGCGTCCATTCTCTCGGGAGACGACGTGGCCGCCAGGCTTTCCGTAGCCCTAGACGCGTCCAGGCTGGTATACGTGATGGGGGCAGGCGGCGTATACGACAGGCCGCCCAGCATGCCTGGGGCGAGGCTTTTAAGGGAGATATCCCCGGAGAGCCGGCTGGTCGTAGGGGAGAGTAGGGGGGTCGATGTCACGCAGGGCCTTCGCCGCAAGCTTTTGGCTGCTTTTTGGGCCGCGCAGCGTGGTGTACCCGTTGCCATAGGCGGAGTGTCGAGTATTATAGAGATGGTTGAGGGCGGAGAGGGGGAGTATACGCGGATAATAGTGTAGCGATGTCAACGTTTATCGGAGAGTGTGCGGGTCTCAATGAGGGGGTAGGTATGAAGGTGTACTTTAAGGAGCTCAGGTTCTCCACGGATAAGATGTACCAGCTAGTAGACATAACATATGATGTAGAGAAAGCTGTAAGGGAGAGCGGCGTCAGAAACGGTATCTGCCTCGTCTTCGCACCCCACGCTACTGCGGCCATAGTGGCGAACGAGCATGAAAGCGGCCTCATGCAGGATATTTTGGAAAAGATAAGGGAGGAGTTTCCAAGGAACGGTGGGTGGAAGCACAATAGAATAGACGATAACGCGGCGGCGCACCTGGGCTCGGCGTTCATAGGCGCCGACAGGGTTTTCCCCGTAAAGGATGGCCGGCTTATCAGGGGAACCTGGCAAAACATATTCCTTGTAGAGATGGATGGCCCTAGATCCATTAGGAGGGTTATAGTAGAGGTCCTCGGCGAATAGGGGAAGCGGATGGGCGACATATGGCTTAGGGAGGAGAATGGCAGGATCCGCGTGGGTGTTACGAGGAGCCTTGTAGAGCAGTACAAGGAGTTCCTCTATGTAGAGTTCACTAAAAAAGAGGGGGAAAGCTTCAAGGCTGGAGAGCCGCTAGTGGCTCTCGAGAGCCTTAAGAGCATATATGAGCTCTCGCTGCCCTTCAACGGGAGAGTTGTGGAGACAAATAAAAGCGTAGCCGAGGACCCCTCTCTACTAAACAGGTCGCCCGAAAAAACGTGGCTTATAGTAGTGGAGCGCGCCTAGCTTACTGCCGGCTTTTTTCCTCGGGTTTACGCAGTACTATTTTTACGTCGACGGCGAGTCCTCCCTTGCCCTTATCGTAGACGAAGAATGGGTTTATGTCGACGTCCTCTACTTCCTCCAAGTCTAGCATTAGCTGCGAGACCCTCAGCAGCGTATATATCACCGACTCTATGTCCCCCGGCGGCTCGCCGCGGTACCCCTTAAGCACCTTGTAGGCCTTCGTCTCCTCCACCATGTCGTAGGCGTCTTCCAGGCTTAGGGGCGCTACACGGAAGCTCACATCCCTTATGAGCTCTACAAGTATTCCTCCCGAGCCGAACATTATTAGCGGGCCAAATATCGGGTCGCGGTGGGCGCCTATTATCACTTCCCTGCTCTTCTCCGCCATGCGTCGAACAACTATTCCCTTAATCCTGGCATTGGGGGCCCTCGCCTTCACGGAGTCCAGTATACGCTGGTAGGCGTCCCTTACCTCCTCGTCGCTCTTAATGTCTATCAGTATTCCTCCCACATCGCTTTTATGCAAGATGTCAGGCGACTCGACTTCTAGCACCACGGGGTACCCGAGCCTCCTAGCAGCCTCCACCGCCTCCTCGGGGCTATGAGTCAAGACCCGCTTCAGAACAGGAATCCCATAGTAGCTGGCCAGCTCCGCAGCCTCGCTGGGAGTTAAGACGTTGCGGCCCTCCGCCATCACCTGGGCGAGCAATCTTTTAGCGGCCTCCACGTCGCGCTCCACGCTTATCATCGTTCTCTTGTCAAGTTTCTCGCGCATACGCACATAGCTGTAGAGCATACCTAGGGCCGCCACCGCCTTCTCCGGGGATTCATAGCACGGCACGCCGTTTTCCGTGAGCCTGGCGCAAGCTGAGAGCACCTCCTCTCCTCCGATGAACGAGGCAACTACGGTCTTAGACGCCCCCGTCTCCTGTATCGCCCTGAGCACGGCGTCGGCTATCTGTACGGGGTCTGTTATAGCTGTGTGGCAGTAGAGTACTATTATCGCGTCTACATTCTTGTCCAATAACAGGTCTTTCATCGCTCCATAGTAGCTGTCATCGTCAGCCATACCTGTGAGATCCACTGGATTAAAAACGCTGCCGAAAGGCGGCATGTGGCGGCGGAGCTTTTTAGCCAGGTCGGCGGGGATGTCTATAAGGTTTACCCCCCACTCCTCCGCTGCATCGGTGGCCATTATGCCGGCCCCGCCACCGTTTGTCAATATGACTACTTTCTCGCCGCGTGGCAGGGACGCCTTAGCGAAGGCCGTTGCCCAGTCGAAGAGGGCTATGAAGGAGGGCGCTCTCACGACGCCTGTCTGCTTGAAAGCCGCGTCGTACGCGGCGTCGCTGCCAGCCAAGGTGCCCGTATGAGACTTTATCGCTCCCAGGGTTCGTTTAGCCTTACCCGCCTTGAGTATTATAATGGGCTTTTTCCTAGACACAGAGCGGGCTACCTGCAAGAAGCGGGGGCCGTCCTCTATACCCTCCAGGTACGCGGTGATAACCTTTGTATGGGGATCCCGGCCGAAGAATTCTATTAGGTCTACCTCGTTTATGTCGGCCTTATTGCCTATACTGACGAGATCCGAGAGCCCTATGCCCTTTATCTTAGTCCATCCCACTAGCGCTATGCCGAGCGCGCCGCTTTGGGTTATAAAGGCGATCTCCCCGGGGTTCGGCAGTGCCTGGCAGAAGCTCGCGTTCACACCCTTCACGGTGTCGCATATCCCGACGATATTGGGGCCGAGTATACGCATGCCGTACTTTTTAGCTATCTCAACGAGCTTGCGTTCGCCCTCGATGTTGCCTATCTCCTTGAATCCGCTCGTGATTATTGCGGCCGCTTTAACCCCCTTCCTGCCCGCCTCCTCTAGTACGCGCGGCACTATCTGCGCTGGCACAACTATCACGGCCAGGTCTACGGGCTCTGGTACATCTAGTATAGACGGGTAAACCTTTAGACCCAGAATCTCTTTTGCACGCGGGTTTATGGGATAAATTTTATTTCTCGGAAAACCTGACTCGAGGAGGTTTTTCACCACTTGATAGCCTATTTTTTCCGGATGCCTGGAGGCCCCTATAACGGCTACACTCTCGGGCCTGAGGAGCCTGAGTATGGGGTCTATCTCCTGGTTCAAAATACTTCACCACGTGGATAACGCTGCTAAGGATATATCGTTTTTAGTTGAAAAGAGCCACCTAGTTAATAATAAATTAAATTTATGAAAAACAGGCCTTCTAGTCGCACAGCTTCCTCTCAGGGGTTCCGTCTTCCCTCCTGCAGAACTTCGCCCTGACGGTGAGCAGCGGCCTTTCAGGTATAATGCCCTCCGGCTTGTACATGAGAACGAGAAGCAGGAGGACTCCGAACAAGAACATCGCGAAGTAGTTTATGTCGAAGGGCAGGACGACGTAGTGCTTTAGTATGGCGAGCGTCCTGTCCAGCAAAATGTAGACCGCGACCCCCACCAGTGTACCGAAGGGGTTGCCGCTGCCGCCTAGTACCACCATCAGAACTACTAGGAAGGTCTTAAGCGGGTTAAAGTCGTCTGCGAGCACGGAGCCCATGTAGAATGCATATATGACGCCCGCTACCGCGGCCATTGCCGAGCCTAAGGCGAGAACCCTCATCCTGTACTTTACGATGTCCTTTCCAAGCGTGGAAGCTGCAAGCTCTTCGTCACGTATAGCCCTCAGAGTCCTACCATAGGGCGAGGTGGACAGCCTGTAGAGGATCAACCATGTAGCCGCGGCGAAGGAGAGGGAGAGTAGGATGTAACCAGCCTCTTTAGCGCCGCTGGGGAGCCATGCCAATACGTCGGGTACCCCGACACCCATGGTGCCTCCTATGAGGGGGTCATAGTTCCTACCGAAGATTCTAAAAAGCTCGCCAGCCGCGATAAGCGTTATCGCCAGGTAGTCTTCCCTTAGCCTTATAGCGGGATAGGAGGCAACTATGCCGAGAACCGCGCCCATAATCGACGCTAGAAAGAGTGTAAAGAGGAATACCGCTATCGCGTCGAGCGGATGAGAGGCGAAGTATCGACTTACGAGCGTGCTGTAAAGTATGCTCTTAGTCTTGAACTCGCCCTCCCAGGTGATGCCTGCAAGCCAAGTGCCGATCCTCACTGCTAGTGCTCCAACTGTAAAGGCGCCAGCCGCGAAGAACATCACCTTACCGAAGTTCGGTATACCTAGCTCGCCGTATTCTAGCTCCATGCTCGAAGCTAGTATAAGGAATATTCCATACATCGTCCCTATATCAACCATTAGGAGGAACAGGTTTATCATCTCACTCACCCCTTGACCACAGACTAGCTATTCCCTGGGGGAGCAGGAGTAGGGTTAGTATGAGTATCGCGAAGGGTATCGCAGGCCTATACGCAGTGCTCAGGTTGATGGGTGGCTGCGACAGCAGGTATGTGCCCAGTATCTCAGACACGCCAACTATGTAGCCGCCTATCACGGCGCCCGAGAGGCTGTTTATCCCGCCCAGTATCGAGGCCGCGAATATGGGCAGGAGTATTATAAAGCCCAGATCGGGCGAAGTGGGTATCCTGAAGGGCAGGAAGAAGCCCGCCACTCCTGCGAAGCCGCCTGCCAGGAACCAGCTTGTCGCATATACTTTCTCCACGTTTATACCTAGAACCTCCGCCAGTGCCGGGTTTTCTATGGCCGCTCTCATCGCTACGCCAAACTTCGTCTTCATTAGTAGGACGTATAATATCGCGAGAAGCGATACCACGGATAGAGTCGATATCAGCACGAGGCCCCTGACGCGTGTACCAGCGATGTTGAAGACGACGTCGTTGAATATAAACGCTCTAGAGTAAACCTTGAAGTTCAGCTTCAGCACGTCAGCGTACATCTGTAGCATGGAGCGCGTGGCTATGTCTATGGCCATGGACGCTATCATCAGCATCACGAAGTTCGCTCCCCGCCTCCTCATGGGGCTGTAAACCAAGACGTAGTTTAGCAGCGCGTAGAGGCCGCCGAAAAGAAAGGCTATGGGCAGGGTGAGGTACGTCGCAACGTGTGCAAGTATGAGGAACGTGTAGGCGCCGTAGACGCCTATAATAGCCAAGTCTCCATGCGCGAAGTTCGCCACCTTCAGAGTCATAATAGTCAGTGTAAGGCTTAGCGAGAGGAGGGCCAGCATGTTGCTGTACACGAGCGCGTCCAACAATATGTTAGTGTCCAACATCATGGCTAATCACGCAACCCCAGATACATGGATGCTAGATCCTCGTGGGTGAGGAGCTCCTGGGCGGGGCCGAGATACTTGATAGACCCCGTAACTAGGAGCATCGCCCTGTCCCCCATTTCCAGCGCCTTTTTGGCGTTCTGCTCGACGAGAACCACTGTCAGCCCGTACTCCGTCTTTAGCCTCCTGATCCTGTCAAATATGAGATCCGCCATTTTCGGGGACAGGGCGGCTGTCGGCTCGTCGAACATCACGGTGTTTGGCTCCTTTATCATATTCATCGCGAAAGCCACCATCTGCCTCTCACCCCCACTAAGGGTCTTCACCTTCCTCTCCATGAACCCCCTTATCTCGGGGAGAAATTCCAGCACGTTTTCAAGCCTCCTCTCAAGCTCGTCCCTGTCCAAGAAGTAGCCTGCAAGAAGTATATTCTCGCGCACGGTAAGGTTCTCGAAGGTATTGTTGAGCTGAGGATGATACGCCAGCCCTAGCTTCGACCTCTCATGGGGAGGGAGCTTGGTTATATCCTCGCCGTTGAAGAGTATCTTCCCACCCTTTATCGAAGCTAAACCGAATAGCCCTTTGAGCAACGTGCTCTTGCCGCTACCGTTAGGGCCGACTATCACGAATAGCTCGTTTTTCTCGACGCTAAATGTGACTCCGTGTATAATCTCTAGCTTGCCGTACCCGACCTTTAGCTCGTCTATTTCAAATACATTTGCCATGTCTAATCACCCAGGTAGGCTTCTATTACATGTGGGTCGCTCATGACGTCGCTCGGCGATCCGCTCGAGATAATCCTTCCTTGATGCATCGCGTACACCTTGTCCACGTAGCGGAGCGTTATGTCCAGCCTGTGCTCAACTATGAGGAACGTAAGCCCCATTTCGTCTCGAAGCTTAACGATATGTGACATTATATCGTGGGCAAGGGTCGGGTTCACGCCGGCGACGGGCTCGTCTAGCAGCAGCAGCTTGGGGTCGCTCATCAGCGCTCTCCCCATTTCTAGAAGCTTCATCTGGCCCCCGCTCAACTGGTCGGAGCGGGCATCCCATAGGTGATCTATATTTAACAGCTTTAGTATCTCAAAGGCCTTCTCGATAAGCCTTTTTTCCTCAAACTCCCACTTAGAGGAGAAGAGTATCTTAGCTGCACTATCATCGAGGCGAATCCTCGAGGCCGTAAGCATGTTTTCAAGCACGCTTAGAGACCTGAAGGGCTTTGGAACCTGAAATGTACGTACTATTCCAAGCGCGTAGCGCTTGTGCGGTGGAAGCCCCGTGATATCATCGCCACCATATATTACTTGGCCTCCATCAGGCTTCAGGGCGCCGCCTATAACGTTTATCAACGTGCTCTTGCCGCTACCGTTAGGACCTATAAGCATGGTAACCTTGGCTGGCTCAACATCTATGGAGACGCCGTCCAACGCGACGACGCCTCCAAAGTGCTTCTTCACGTTAACCGTCCTTAGTAGGGGGTCATCGGCCATGCTGAACCACCAAAATAATATGAAAGTTTTTAAATTTTTCCCCAGTAGAATTAGAAAAAATTTAGCTTTTAGTGAAGAATGTTACAGAGTCGCTTAAAGCGCTGTAGCTGCCCACAAGCTTCCATTCAGCGCCATTAGCGGTCTTCACGATCTGCCATATCGCATAGTCGCCGCCAGCCCTGTCCCCGTTGGCGTCGAACATCGTATTGCCGCTGACACCGAAGTAGTGCTCGGCTACCGTAGGAAGTATCTTAACTATGACGGCGCCATCATCCGTCCCCGCGCTCATCACCGAAAGCGCCGCTATCCACACGGCATCGTAGGCGTTCATACTGTATGCATCCGGCGCCTCGCCTGCCTTTGCCTTGAACCTCTCGATGAAGTTTGCCTGTATAGGGTTGCGCGCTGGCTGGAATATTGTTGAGAGTACCCCTCCAAGCTTTATAGCCTCGCTACCCACCTGCTTCACTATCTTGCTGGAAAGCGCCGTACCGTCGGTACCAAACCACTGCGTACTCGAGAGCGTCGGATCCTGCGCCGCAAGTTTTATGATCTGTATCCCGTCGTCCTCGAAGGATATCATTAGCACCGCCGTCCCCTCGCCCATACTCTTTACTATAGATGAGAGCTTGGCAACCTCGCCGCTGAGGTCTTTAGCCTTGGGGTCATACTTTACTCCCTGCACCTGGCCTCCATCGGCGGTGAACTTCTTTTCAAACGCCTCGTAGAGCCCGACTCCCCACGCGTCTCCCCTGTAGATTACCGCCACCTTCTTGAAGCCCTTCGTCTCGATAAGTTTTGCAAGAGCCTTTGACTGGAAGTTATCCGTAGGCGCGAGCCTGAACACGAAGTCGCCTGGTATGGCCAGTGACGGCGCCGTGGAGGATTGGCTTATTATTACGATCTTATTGCTATCAGCGAAGTTCTTTATACCTGCTAGGACTCCACTAGCCATCGGCCCTATAACTATCTTAACGTTTTGTGCCGCAAGAGACTGAAGCCTGGAAAGGGCAACCTGCTTGTCAAGCTGCGTGTCTTCTACTAAGAGCTTAAACCGGAATTTTGAGCCGCTCTTCGCGGCGAACGCGTTAACATCGTCTATAGCCATCTGGAGGGCTATCTCATTCTTCTTAGCGAAGGAGGAGAGAGGGCCTGTAAGCGGGAGAAGCGCTCCGATGGGTATTTCAACTATCTTTTTTCCTCCAGCCTGCTGTGCCGGCTGTGCAGGTTTCATGGAGCTCGCTGCAAGGAAGCCCCCGGCTGCACCCACTATAATTCCAATGATGAGTAGTGCTAAAGCTTCTTTAGTTATAGCCGGCATACGGCTATATTTCTTTAAGTGTTTTCTATATAAAAATTGTCTAAAAGTCACTACATTCTAGTAAATGGAGCACATTTTTGATATATAAATATAACCTGAAATTTATTTATAACCAAGTTTATATTAAAATTATAATATATAATATATTCGTTATTTTTGACTGGCAATAACGTTTTTACGCTACATTATAACCATAGTATCCTGGTGCCTATCCTCTTGACCGGAGTACTGGAAGACAATTATGGTCGCCCCCTAACTCACCTAAGAATCTCGGTGACCAGCAACTGCAACTATAGGTGCATTTTCTGCCATAGGGAGGGCGAAATCAATAGGCCCGACGGTTTAACGCCGGAGATGATAGGGCTCGTGGGCGAGGCTGCCTATAGGCTCGGCATTCGGTTTTTTAAAATAACAGGTGGTGAACCTCTTTTAAGAAAAGATATTGGAGAGATAATAAGGCAATTAAAGTTTCCTGGAAGCGAGGTGTCGCTCACAACTAATGGGTTCTTCCTCGAGGAGAGAATCGATGAACTCTTAGAGGCGGGGCTTGATAGAGCCAACGTTAGTCTACACTCTATACATAGAGAAAATTACCGTCGCATAACAGGTATTGACGGATTGGAGAATGTTTTAAGGGGCCTTGAGTCTGCGAGAAAAAACGATCTACCGGTTAAGTTGAACTTTGTGCTTACAAGATACAATATAGGGGAGGTGGGTGACATAATTAACTACGCTTCCGATATGGGTTTCAACGTGAATATAATTGAGCTTATACCGGTGGGTCTCGGCGCTATCTCCTTTAACAAGTTGTTTGTAAAAATAGATGAGGTTGTACCTCAGCTTTTAAGATATGCAAGGAAGGTGGAGATACGTAAGCTGCAGTCAAGGCCCCGTATATACTTGGATAGCGGTATTTATGTAGAGCTTATAGCCAGTTACTGCAACCCCTATTTCTGCGCGTCGTGTACGAAGATCAGATTAACGCACGACGGCATGCTGAAACCATGTATAAATAGGAACGATAACCTCGTCGAGGTAAAACACATCCTTAGGGACCGGGGCCTTACCCGTGAGGAAAAGGTTTCGAAGCTAATGGAGGCTATAAAGGAAGCCAATAAGCGGAGGGAGCCGTTCTTTAAGATAAGGGAAGGTGCATGTATGGCTGCACGCGGCTCTATCCGGGGTGAGCCGAGGTTTCCGCTGAAATCGTTTCTGAAAGTTCTAGAATCGACTCCCAGAAGGCCTTTGCATCGCTAAGTGGGGCTTTTTTCATTAACACCTCCTCGAGCGTGAGATCAAACGGTATTTTAGCGAGCAGTCTGATGTGCTGCTTCTTCGAAAACTCTTCTATGACTGGGAGGCCGGGATGGGGGGCTCCTCCGGGGAGGGTCGCCATGTTTGCGACAAGTCCTTCAATGGATATTCTTTCGTCAATTAAGAGTCTTAGAAGTCTCTCAACGACGCTTAGAGCTAGTACTGAGGGCGTCGCCACTACGATAAAGCCGTGGGGGAATCTGCGAAACACCCTTAGAGAATCCACGACCTCTTCACCTGTACCGGGGGGCAAGTCTACTACGAGGTAGTCTAGGTGCCCCCAGTTGGTGTTGGCTATCAAGTCCTCTACAACCTCGCTCTTCGCGGCGCCACGCAGAGGCACAGGGCTTTTTCCCACGAGGAAGCCCACGGACATCGCTTTGACCCCGTTTATGCTTGGCGGCTCGAGGCCCTCTCTAGTACCTCTGAGCTCTATTTTCTCGACGCCAAGTATCTCTGGCACGGAGGGGCCGTGGATGTCAAGGTCGAAGAGCCCGGTTCTAAAACCCCTGGCTTTCAAGGCCTCTGCAAGACCTGCGGCTATGAGGCTCTTGCCCACGCCGCCCTTTCCACTTCCCACTAGGAGTATCTTCCCTACCTCCTTCATTCTCCTCTCAGCTAGAATCTCCCATGGCTCCACCATCATTTCTCACCTTCAACGTTTTTTATCCTAACACTATAGGGGTTCTCTATCTCAAAGTCCCTGCTACCACACCTGGGGCACTTTACGAAGCTGTAGACGAGCATAGGTAGGTAGTGTAGCGGTGGGTCAACGGTACCCTCTTCGTCTACTATACCGTGGGTCTTTGCAGCGTCGTTTATCTCCCTTAACACATCCTCTAAACCCCACCGGTACCCACAGTTCCTGCAGACAAAGCTTACCGGCGCTTCGTCGATTACGAGCTCCGCGTCCTCCGCGATCGTACCCCTTGTCAGTATCTGGAAGGCTTCCTTGATTATATCATTCTCAAGCTGTGAAAGCTGGTTGACCTCTATAACGACCCTCGTGATATTCCTCAGCCCGTTCTCCTCCGCAAACCGTAGTAACGCCTCTACAATGGACTGGGTTACACTCCACTCATGCATGGCTAACGGTGAAGTATTATAGCAGGATTATAATATTGTCTCTCGGTGTTCATGGCAGAGTCCCCGGAGAGCCTGCAGGTATTGAGATACGACGCCGCAGCTGCATCCTCAATTAAAAAAACTATATGGAGACTAGCTAACAAGCTTGGAAGCAAGAAAATAAAACTCATGAACTTCTGCGGCACACACGAGTGGACGACCGTACACTTCGGCCTGAGGAGCCTCATGCCCCCTAACGTTGAGCTCGTCGCAGGACCGGGCTGCCCGGTATGCGTAACGCCCTCCTACTATATCGAGCAGGCTATAAAGCTCAGCATGGACGGTGTACGCGTCTTTAGTTTTGGCGACGCATTTAAACTCCCCTCGCTGAGGCGCGTTAAGGGGGCGCGCAGCCTCGAAGATGCCAAAGCTCTGGGCGGCAACGTAGAGGTCGTTTACAGCTTTCTAGACGCTGTTAAAAAGGCGTCAAAAGACGGTAAAGACTCCGTCTTCCTCGGGATAGGCTTTGAAACCACGACGCCGAGCTACTCGATCCCACTATACGGTGGACATGTACCCGAGAACCTCTACTTTATGAGTGTACTCCGCTTAACGCCTCCGGCCGCGAGCTACGCCATTGAAGCCGCCTTGGAAAGAGGTGTTACTCCTGTACAGGGTATAATAGCGCCTGGCCACGTGTCGACGATAACGGGGGCTAAACCGTGGGATGAAATGGCGCGTCGATTCGGGATCCCTGCCGTCGTGTCAGGGTTCGAGCCCCTCGACTTGCTGATGTCGATAGCCATGTTGCTAAAGATGATATGGGAGGGGGAGGCGAGGGTCGTCATAGAGTATAAACGCCTTGTGTCTTGGGAGGGGAACAGGTATGTGCAGGAGGTCAATTCCAGGGTGTTCAGTGTCGAGGACGCGGCCTGGCGCGGCCTGGGGTTTATACCGGAGAGTGGGCTGGAGTTGAAGGGGAGTTACGCTGCGCACGACGCTTTCAAAGAATTCGGTGTGAAGAGGCTGAGCGCTGAGGAGTGGAGCTACGACTTGCCGGCAGCGTGCAAGTGCGCCGATATTACATTAGGCTTGGCGAAACCTACAGACTGCCCCTTGTTTAAGAGGGTGTGCATGCCCGAGCACCCTATCGGCCCCTGCATGGTGTCTCTCGAGGGGACCTGTGCTGTGTGGGCCCGCTTTGGGGGTGGGGGGCTTGCCGAAGAGATAGCGAAAGAGGTGGGTGTATAATGTGCTGGGGCGTCCCCGCACGTGTAGTCGAGATAAGAGAGTATACAGCGATCGTAGACTTTGGTGGCGGGAGTACCAGGGAGGTTGTTTTAGCTGCAAACGGCATCAAGGAGGGCGACCTCGTGATGGTTCATGCTGGCGCCATTATAGGCCGTATAAGTGAGGAAGAAATTCTAAGCTCCCTAGAGCTCTACAAGGAAATGGCGACGAGCCTCGCCGACAGCGAGGAAAGGCGTGAAATAGAGGAATACATCCAGCGCTACAAGCAGCTACTAGGGGTGGGGCACAAGTGAAGCCGAGGTTTCTCACATTGGCCCACGGAGCCGGGGGCGTGGAGACCGAGGAGATCCTCAACCATCTTCTAATATCCCGCGTCCCCGACTATCTTACTAGAGCCCTCGGCGGCGTGGGCCTCGACGTCCTCGACGACGGAGCGACGCTGAAGCTAGGCGACAAGCACGTCGTACTTAGCGTAGACTCATACACGGTTACCCCGCCCTTCTTCCCTGGCGGCAACATAGGCCTGCTTGCCGCCGCAGGCTCCATAAACGACGTGCTCATGATGGGCGGCCGGCCCGTGGCGATGATGGACGCCGTAGTGGCACAAGAGGGGTTTCCCGTGGAGGATATGGAGAAAATAATGGAGTCATTCGTCAATACCCTAGAGGAAAACGATGTCGCGTTGATAGGGGGAGACTTTAAGGTTCTCCCGAAAAGCGATCTTAACGGCGTAATAATATCCACCCTGGGAATAGGGGTCGCGGATCGCGTGATAGTTGACAGAAACCTAGCGCCTGGAGACAAGATAATCGTAAGCGGCCCTCTAGGCGAGCACGGGGCAACAATCCTCGCCCTCCAGTACGGCATAGACCTCGAAGAGGCACAGCTTCGCAGCGACGTAAAACCCCTAACAGGCCTCATGCTACCGTTGATAGAGGAGTACGGCGAGCACATCCACGCAGCAAGGGATCCCACCCGCGGTGGCCTCGCCATGACCCTGAACGACTGGGCTTCTTCAAGCGGCACAGTCATCGTCGTAGAGGAGGCCAGCATCCCTCTGAGAAAACCCGTGGTAGCCTACGCGGAGATGCTCGGGATAGACCCCCTCTCACTCGCATCTGAAGGAGTCGCCGTACTTGGGGTAGCACCCACGGTCGCTGAGGATGTTGTTGAGAGGATGCATGAGCTAGGGTTTAAGCATGCAAGCATCATAGGCGAGGCAAGGTCTAGCGAAAAATACAAGGGATACGTCCTTTACCGGAGCGCTGTGGGCGGAGTTAGGATCCTAGAGCCTCCCCGAGGAGAGCTTGTACCGAGAATATGCTAGCCAGCAGGGGGCGTAGAAAAAGGGGAATTAGGCCTTTTCTATTTTATCTGCAAGGACTTCAACTATGTTTACCACGCTGACATCTAATCCGTGAACCCTCGAAGACAGCCTTATCGTGTGGATACAGCCTACACATGCAGACGCCACTATCTTAGCCTTGCTCTTACGGATCTCGTCTATCTTGCCCTTACTTGCAATATACATGTCGTGCTCCAGCTTCTTCAGGAAATTCATTTCTTCATCCGATACCTGCATCGTCGTGCCCGTCAGCTTGCCGAGGAACTGCATTGTCGGCAACACTATGCAGGCTATAGAGTTTCCTCCACCGCAGCATCTGCTGAAAAGTCCGTGGCTTTCAAGCTTTCTAAAGTTTTTAGACGCCATGGAGAGGAGCTTCGCGGGCTCCTCTATTAGGCCTGCGAAGCGGCCCATTTTGCACGGGCTATGCCATGTCACCTCTTCGTCTCCCTGAATTATCTTCGCTTTACCAGCCTCCACAAGTTCGAGTATCAACTCTACAAAGTGTACTACCTTGAAGGGCGGCTTCTCGCCCACTATGCGTGGTAAGTCGAAGCGGTATGTGGTGTAGGGGTACCCCCCGTCGCTCATGACAACGTACCTTGGGCCTATCTCCTTTAGGTAGTTGTATATGCGCTTTACAACGGCCGCGGCCGCCTCCCCGTCTCCAGCCAGCGCGCCCACGGGAGCTCTTATGGACATGGGGTCGCTGGGCATAGTCCAGTTTAGCCCTAGTTTGTCCAGTATCTTTATGGAGGAGACTATCGCTTCAGGCGTTATCATTGCCTCGGCTAGAGAGGGGAGGTAGACGTATTCTGCCCCCTTCTTGTCGAGCGGGAGCTCTTTCCCTATAGCCTTCTCAGCTTCTTTGAGCACGGATTGCCAGAGATCCATGAACCCCTTTATCCCGCTGTATGTGCCGGATACCTCCATGTCTATCATTGCTTTAAGGACTGTTGGCACGCGGCCCGTCTTCGTAAGGAACCCTCGTACCAGTTTTATCATCTCTCCACTGTGTATGCCGAAGGGGCAGGTGACGTAGCATAGCCCACAGTTCGTGCAGCGGTAGGCCATTTCGGCCCATTTGTTTAGTTCCTCTGCGTCCTTAGGCACGTGTGAGTGGAAGAGCCATGGGAATATTCTGGGGAGTATGGCTACTTCGCTTCTAACGAGTTTTCTAAGGTTTTCTGCCTTGTTTACGGGGCCGTATTCCTCGCCGACGGCGTAATAGGGGCACGCCGTCTCGCATGCGGCACATGAGACGCAGTTCTCGATGTAGTGCATCATAACGGGGTCTATGTGCCCTACAACGCTCTTAGCGGCCTCTTTTACAAGGGCCTCGTCATATGTCTCCCAGTTAACCCCGTTCATTCCGCCACACCTCTCTTATACTTAAGGTCATACCACTCGTGGAGCTTCCCGTACCAGAAGCCGAAGACGAAGTGCCAGAACTTGGTAAAGGGCAGCAACGCGACGAGGAGCTCTGCGAGCACTATGTGTATCCCGAGAACGGTCCTGTAGGTTACTATGTCCCCGCTGGGCAGGTGGTGAGCCGCCATGAACCCGAAGAGCAGTATAGTGAACAGCAATCCTAGGTCGAAGAAGTCGCCTATCCTTACATGGGTAAGCCCGTGGGCCCTCCTAACTATCTTGTCCCCTATCTTGTACGCGACTCCTAGCATCGCGAGCACAGCTAGAACGTCGCCGTTGAGGAACACCGTTAAGGGGCCCCATATCGTGTTGACGAAGCCCCACTGCATCTCCGAGACAGGTTTGAAGGGGGCGGCTACTGTTAAAGCGCTGGTTGTAAAGGAGAGAGGGATCGCCAGGGGGGCGAGGAGCGCGTAGGGTGGAAACCAGTAGGCGAACGCGGCTATGTGCTGGTCTAGGAGGAATATTAGTGGGATCACGCCAAGTATGTGGAGCATCACCAGGCCTGTGATAAAGTCGTGGGGCTTCCTCCTTATACTCTCGATGATAGGGTTGAGGAATGTCATTATGAGGCCCTTCACCAGGCTGCCCGCCCCTCTCTTCCTGGGCTCGGGCCCCGGTCCACGCTTCCAGAGAAAGATGTATTTTAGTAGCCTATAGGTTGCCCCGAACGCGAAGGCCGCTACGACGTAGGGGGGCGCCACATACACTGCGAAGTCGAGTATATCCATCGCCACCTACCTCATTATCATCTTCTTTATCGCCTTTACACGTCCCACCTGTATGTGCACGGCGCACGCTATGCACGGGTCGAAGCTCCTAATGGCCCTGACAAAGTCGAGCCCCTGCCACTGATCCGGCGGCACCTCTTCTGTAACCACAGTGTTGTACACGCTCTGCTCGAAGGGCGACATGCCCCACTTATCCTTAGGCGACACGTTGCCGGTCGTCGGAGCGTGTATCTGGTAATTCACGATCCTCCCGCCTTCCTGGACTATCCAGTGCCTCACAGTGCCCCTCGGGGCCTCCGTAAAGCCTACACCAAACGTCCTCCTGCCAGGCGGGCTCCACGGCCTCGAAGTCTTAACGTGACCCGCCTTCACGAGCTCCACCGCTTTAACCACGTTTTTCCACGCAGCTGCAGCGTCTATAACGAGGTTAAAGGCCCTTGCGAGGTCCCTCTGCAGGGTAGTTGAATAGGGGGGCGCCTTCCACTCGAGCTCCATCTCCTCCGCTACAGCTGGAGGCAGGTCGTCCGCGCCGCCGCTTCTAGGCAGGGTCACCTTTAACACGCCGTTGCCGCTGCCATAGTCGTTGGGCTGATAGGCCGTCACAGTGAGCCTCGCTATGGGGCCTACCTCGAAGGGCGTAATTGTGCCGTCCTTCCACACGAAGCGCACATGGGCGGCCCACGTGTACTTTCCATTCCAGTCTATCGCGCCCGGCTTCGGAATGGTCGTCTTGTTCCATGGATGGAACCTGGGATCCGCCTTCCCCCATAGAAGCTTGTTGCCGTCAGGGTCTGTCTCTGTGAACTTGCTGTCCCAGTCCTTGTAGAAGGCCCTATCTACATGCTCCATTATGCTGAGGTTTATCTCGCGGTAGCTCTTGGTTACAAGCTCTCCATTTATAAAGGCCCCCGGCTTTATCTCCCTCTTCGCCGCCGCCTCGTCGATGTGCGAGTAGAACTCCTCTGGGGACCCGTTTAGCGACGAGTACGCCTCCGGGTCGTCGAATACGCCTCCGCTAACCATGTTGTGCTTGTCATAGGTTTTCCCCTGATCCCTGTATCCCTCGTGTTCCTCAAAGAACCATACTAGATCCTGCCACACCGTGTAGACGTACTTAACCCATGCTGTGAGCTTTGTAAGCCTGTACGTGTAGCCTATGAGTAGATACTCAGCATTTGATAGATCCGTGGAGATCCCGCCCGGTATTATTGTAGAGGGGTGACTGTGCCTGCCATATATTAGCACGCCGCCCTCTCTGGCTATCCTCTGGTATTTGACGGCAAGCTGCCAGATCTTTCCTGAAATCGGGTTAAGCCCTCTCATTATGTCCGCTATCTTCGCGAAACCGTGTATGTCGCGGTGCGGCGCATCCACCTTTAAGGCGTCATCCCATACGCTAGGCGTCAGCTTCTTAACCATTATCTCGCTATAGTCCGGGCCCCCAAGCATGTTGAGAATAATCGAGTGGTCGTAGAGCGGATCTGTCATCGCGAAGGCCATATTCCTCAACACTACGCCGAAGGGCTCCGGCGCGACCCCGTAGACCATGTCGTTAGCATGCATGGAGGCGTTCGCGTGGCTCGCGCCACACACGCCGCATATCCTTGAGGTTATGTGTATCGCGTCCTCGGGGGGCCTTCCCCTGAGGAAAACCTCAAAGCCCCTAAACATGGTAGCGAATACCCACACGTCCCGCGGCTTCCTAGTCGTCTCGTCGACGAGCGCTCTAAGGGCCAGGTGCCCCTCGATCCTGGTTATAGGGTCTATAAATACCTCCTTCACCATACCTACTCACCCCTCTCCTCCGCCTCACGCTTCTCCATGGCCTCCGAGACCTGCTCGGAGACCTTCTCCTTCTTCTTCTCAATATTCCTCGCTATCCCGTACGCCACTCCTGCCCCGACGAGTATTGCGCCCAGCGTAGCGGCCCCTGCCGCGCCAGAGGGTATAGTGGGCGCCTGCAAGGGCTTATAGAAGGGCTCATAGGCGTCCGTAAAGCCCGGCATAGTACACCCGATGCATACACCGCCGGTCCGCGTAGGGCCTCCAATACCGTTCACCCAGCCAACCTTGTTCCACGGGCAGTTTGAGACGGGGCCCTTACATCCCACAGCATAGAGACACTTTGCGCTATTCTCACCCGGATAGGCCCTGAAGTCGCCAGCAGCATAGCTACCCGCCCTGGGGCACTGCTCGTGCACCGTACGCCCGAAAATCCACTTAGGCCTCCAGTAGGCGTCGAGCTCCGGTAGTGGGAGGAGGCCCTTCGCCCAGAGAACAAGGTTTGCGAGAACCCTAAGCTGTCCGTTTCCATTAGCCGGGCAGCCGGGCACCGCGACGGCGGGTCTACAGTTGGGATCGCCCGGCTTCTGCGGTACACATTCCCCGTCCACGAAGCGCCTGAAGGGCTCCGCCTCCTTGAGCAGGTGTACGAGACCCTTTATGCCCCTTATTGGGTCGTCGAAGAAGCCTACCGCTCCAGTGGGGCTCGGAGACCAGCTTGACCTGGGCAGACCGGGTACAGGCTCAATTATCTTGTTCGCCACTAGGCCGCCATAGGAGGCGCAGTTCCCAACAGCGACTACCGCCACCGCGCGTTTGAGGAGCCTGCGCATCCACTCCACGCATGATATAGGCTTTCCTCCCTCGTCACCTATGAAGCAGTAATAATCGCTGCCCGGAGGACCCCCGGCCTTCTCGTCCTGCGGGAAGGATCCTTCAAGCACGAGAACGTATGGGTCGTACTTGCCCTCGATAGCCCCCCTTGCAATATCCAGCGCCGCTTCCCCCCACTCGGGCATTACTGTTTCGTGGAAGACGAGCTTCACGTCGCCCGGGCCGACGAGGTGACTGTTCCCAGCGAGGACGTCTATGAGGTCAGGCTCGGTGGCCTGTATAAGAGCCGTGGTGTTGCCGGCGCAGTCCTGGGCTTCGAACCAGACGATGTTTACCGTCCCCGAGGCCGCCGCGGCTACTGCGTCTCGTATAAGTTCGTCCCAGTTGAGCGATGAGAGGAGCGCTGTGGCTCCGGCGAGTTTCAGGAAGTCTCTCCTCGACATGTTAACGCTGGATGTCTGCATTCCCAGCGCCTTTTGATAATTATGAAATATATTTAATATATGTTATGTAGATTTTTTATGAAATATATAGTCGTGTAATAATTTCTATATTAATAATTTATATTTCCATGTATTCACAATGATTCCCTTAGGTGACGCAATGTCATCGCCGCTCCACGACATTGCACGCATACTAGCCAGCATAAACAAGCTCTTCAACGACCTCAAAGACTCAATTATAGGGGAGCTTCCCCACCCCCTCTCACCGCTCCTCGAGGTAATATATAGGATGGACGACGCTAAGGAGGAGGACGTGGAGAAAATGGTTAAAAAGCTTAGAGAGGCGGGGCACGGAGAGCTTGTCGAAAAAATACTGGACAAAGAGCCGCGGATCCTCGTCGGCGTGATATACATATATGGCCGCTGCGGCGAATCAGCCTATTCTCTTTATAACAGTCTAAGAGAGTCTCCGCCGAAGAATATCGTCGTTGAAGATTTCTCCACCGACGCGTTAACGGTTGCCGACTATATTAGGCGCGCCAAGGCGGATAGAGTAGTCGTCCTAGCGATTAAACGCCGTGGCCGCCAACCCGGCGTCTACGTATATAATGCAAGGATACAGCAACCCTCCCCTGAAGACGCCGTGGAGGATATACGGCCCAGCCTTGAAGGACTACTTGACGTAGACGCCCTCATCATGGGCTTAAACGTGTTTCTAGGCGAGGGGGAATTAACAGTGATAGAGTGTGAGCCTTCCAGCGATGACTGCTCCGACTGCATAGAGAAAATCCGGGAGAAACTCGGTGAGGTGGCCGGATGGCCGTAATTATAGTCGGCGTGGGAAACGTTATGTACGGCGACGACGCCCTAGGCCCCGTCTTCGTTGAAGCCCTGAAGACGTGCGGCTATAAGGGCTACGCCGTGACTAGCGATGGCGGCATGTTCTACATCGCCTCGCTACTCGAGGGGAAGGAGAGGGCCGTGTTTATAGACATACTCTCGGAGGAATACGGCAAACCGGGCGACGTTGTAAAGCTAAGAGTGGTTCCCTCCGCTCTTTCGGAGGAGGAGTACGCTATACTGGCCTCGCGCGAGACGAGCCCCCACACGGTCACCCCGGCGCATATTGTGGGGTTCGCATATGCCTCCGGGCTTTTCGACGGCGAAGCCATGATACTGGGCATCGTCAGCAACAATGTGGGATTCGCCAAGCCCCTATCTAAAACCGTGAGAGAGAGTGTTGGCAGACTTTGCAGTCTTCTAGAGAGCGAGCTCGGCGAAGAGATAGACTGTAGGTGCATCGAGGAGAGATTCAAGGAAAACGCATCCAAGATTCTCGACCCCCGCAAGGCCTTATAGCCCCGGGTCTAGCCTATCGCACGACAGCTCCGGACAGGAGGAGCGGCAGGCTGGAGTCTGCTAGCTGGAACCTAGTGGCTAGCTACTTGCGAGGCGGAGATCGGTAGGTGAGGCTAGCGGAAATCCTGGACGCTGAACCTGAGAACCAGGGTGTAGCGGGTGGTCATCTACCCATGTGCTCCTTTATGTCCCCGTAAAGCCTCTTATAGTATAGCAACGTTGCGGCTAGGAGAAGTATAGCCGCTAGTTGGCCGTATCCGGCAACCACGTCGCTGTGGGCAAATGCCTCCACGAGGGTTATAGCGGAGAATGTTAGCGAGGCGAAGATGTTTACCCGGAATATTTTGTTTATATATTCGCCCTTTCTCCTCGGAGAGATCAGCGTTGATCCTAGTAAGTAGGTGAAGGCCGGCATGTTGACTAGGTAGGGGTGGTGTTTAATTATATAATATCTTTTAACGTATACTACAGTAAAAACGAGTATTATGAAAACATTTAGGGATATTATGTGGAGAAAAACTCCCCCTCTAGCGGCGGAAATCAGGCATGCTGACAGTCCTATAGCTAGAGCGGTGAGGAGACCAACCTTGTCCCATAGGGTCGCCGGGACTTCTTCTATACTGGTGTTAGGAGGCTCTAACTCCTGTAAAACCTGTACAAACATTTCTCCTAGGCTGGTCAGCCGGTAGCGGCCATCTCTCGTCTTCTCTATAATTCCTTTCATAGAAGCCAGGTGGAAGGCCAGTTCACCTTTAGAATTAAAACGACAGGTTCTGTAGATTTCGGTGAAGGTTAAGGGGCGTCTTCTAAGGGAGAATGCTATACAGAGTCTCTTCTTGTTAGCCAGCGCTTTAAGCGCACTAATCCTCTTATCCAGCCAGTCCAGGTCTATGTTCTCCACGGCGGCGTGCATAGATAGGCCTGGGAATCTATCGGCATCGCTTGGATGTAAATATTAACCCCTATTGCCGGTTTTGTATGCAGGTGGCATGAAGTGGCCGTGGACAAGGAGGAAATAAAGAGGAAGGTTATAGAGGCGCTTAGGAAAACCTATGATCCCGAAATCCCGGTAAACGTGTATGACCTAGGCCTAGTATACGATATCAGAATCGGGGACGATAAGACGATCGAGATAGACATGACCATGACCGCCCCGGGCTGCCCCGTGGCCAGCATGGTTATAACAATGACCGAGGCAATGGTGCAAGAAGAGCTGGGCGACGAGTATAAGGTTAAGGTCAACTTAGTGTGGGATCCCCCCTGGACCCCTGACAGGGTTACGCCCGAGGGGAGGCGCCAGCTCAAAGAGATTTTCGGCTATGACATCGTTGAGGAATGGAAGAAGAGGTATAGTGGGCAATGATTGTCGCCGTTACAGGCGGCAAGGGGGGTACCGGGAAGAGCTTCGTGGCAACAAACCTCGCGGTACTCTTGTCCCGCAATAAAAGCCTGGTAGCAGCCGATTTAGACGTTGAAGCACCAAACGACCACATATTGCTTGGCGTAGACCTGGAAAACGAGGAGCCTGTAAAGATAATGTTTCCATTTATCGACTACGAGAAGTGCATTAAATGCAGGGCGTGCGTGAATGTGTGCGACACCGGGGCCATGCTGGCGGCCAGGGATGGCACGCCATATGTCATTCCCAGGCTCTGCAGCGGCTGCAAGTCCTGCCTCTTCGTGTGTCCCACTGGCGCGATAGTCGCCGGCGCGCGCATAATCGGCAGAACCTATAGGACACCGGTACATGTAGGCGGGTCTTCCTTTACGCTGGTAACCGGGGTGCTAAAAGAGGGGGAAGAGCACACTCCGCCCGTGGTGCTTGCAGCCAGGCGTAGAGCTCTCTCATTGAAGTCTGACATATACCTGGTCGACACTGCGGCTGGAACCAGCAATACTGTTTCAACAGCGATGTATAAGGCCTCTGTGGCCGTAGCCGTCACAGAGCCGACGCCCCTAGGCCTCCACGATTTAGAGCTCATACTGAGGGTTATCGACGAGCTAGAGATCCCTCACCGCTTCGTGGTGGTCAATAGGGCAGGTATAGGGCCCGACGAAGAGCACTCGAAGATTGCTGCCAGATACGGCGCCGAGGTGGTTGCGAAAATACCCTATACGAGGGATGTTGTTGAGAGCTACGTGAAGGGGGTCCCCCTAGTCGTATCTCGGCCGGAGTCGCCGGCTTCTCGGGCGCTGAGAGAAGTGTCGGATAGGATTCTCGAGGTGATTTAGATGCTAGAAATAGTGGTTGCAAGCGGTAAGGGCGGTGTAGGTAAGAGCACGGTGGCCGCAACGCTGGCGATACATCTTTCGCGGCGTCGAAGACTCATCGCCGTGGACGCTGACGCGGATGCCCCAAACCTTCATCTAGTACTCGGCGTAACGGATTGGAGCAGAGAGGAGGCTTTCGGCGAGGCCATGGTTGCGGAGATCCTGGAGGAAAAGTGTACTAGGTGTGGGAGATGCATGGAGGAGTGCCCTTACGGCGCAATAGACCTTGTGGATGGAAAATACGTGGTGAGTAGCGTCCTCTGCGAGGGGTGTTTGACGTGTACACTGGTGTGCCCGGTTAAAGGAGCGATTAGGAGATACGGTAGAGTTGCAGGGTATATAAGGGAGGCTTCCACGAGGTACGGCTTCCCGTTGATCTCCGCCCGGATGGAGCCTGGGCGCCCTAATACGGGCAAGATAGTCAGTGAGGAAAAAGAGAGGGCTAGGCGTGCTGCTGAGGAGAACACGCTCATACTAGTCGACTCTGCAGCTGGGATAGGATGCCAGGTTGTTTCGAGCCTGGCTGGGTCGCACTTGGCGGTGCTCGTAGCAGAGCCTACGCCGGCAAGCTTCAGTGACCTCAAAAGGGTTTACACTTTGACGAGACATTTCATGCAGCCGGCGGTACTCGTTATAAACAAGTACGATATAAACGAGGACTTCCTACCAGTGATAGAAGACTTCGCCAAGGAAAATGGCGTGGAAATTGTGGGTAAAATACCGTATGATGATGCTGTGCCGTTAAGCATAGCCTCCATGAAACCCGTAATAGAGGCGTATCCCGATAGCCCAGCATCCAAGGCGCTACTAGCCGCCGCGGCCCGCGTAGAATCTATAGTCTCCGACTGGCGTGCATGGTTTATGAAGCACAGGCCGCGTGAACCAAGGCCCTATAAGCCCGAGATAATAAGGCCGGAGAAATTCCGTGGTTAGTACTTAAAACTGCCCTACATTCTTTACGATCTCTTCTAAGGCCTCCCTAATGCTAACCTTATGGAACGGGAAGTACTTTATCCCCAGCTCGTCAAGAGCGGCAGTAGCGTTAGGGCCGAAAGCCCCCGCCACTACCATTTCCACTCCCTGATCCACCAGCGCCTGTACAGCCTTTATACCGGCGCCGCCCGCCGCCTTTGCGCCGGGGTTTTCCACAACATTGACGCTTTTTATGTTGTCACCTTCTATCTCCACTATCACGAAGAATGGGGCCCTCCCAAACCTATGGCTTATCTGGGAGTCTAACCCTTTATCCTCTTCGACGGCGAACGCGACCTTCATGCTTCACGCCTCGATGAGATGGTTCCCCGGGCCTTATATTGTTGATGCAACATATAGTGCGAGGGTCGCAAAGACGAACACTAGGAATAGTGGAATCACGCATTTGTGAAACTCTTCCACCGTAACCGGGGAGAGCCTAACTCCTATGAAGTTTGCCATAGAGCCTATCACCGTCCCCAAGCCGCCGAGGTTCACTCCTATGGCGAGCGGCAACCATTCCAGTGTTCTGCTGGAAAGTAGTAGAGTGGCCGGGACATTGCTTATAACCTGACTTAGCAAAGCTGCCACAACTATCAACCCGAGGCCTCGAAGGGAGGGAACTATTAGTAGAGACGAGATCGCGTTGAAGAACAGGAACATTAAGGCGAACGTTGCCAAAAGCATGTAGTCGAATTTTAGCAAAACTTTCGGCTCAACTGCCGCAGCTACTATGAGCGATACAGCCAACGCCTCAATCCATAATCCTTTCTCAACAAACACTATATTGGCGGCCAGGAGCCCCAGAGCAATGAGGGCTACACGCTTCCTTAGAGATATAGGGGGAGGCGCTTCTCCCGCGACGTATTTACCTGACGAGGCGAAGATGTAGGCTACCAGTATTAACGACCACAACAGAACATAGGGGGCCATCGAGTAAACAAACACCCAGTACGCCACCCGCCACTTCATCCAGATGATAATATTTTGGGGGTTCCCATTGGGCGTAAGCGAAGACCCTATATTAGCTGCAAGCGTAACCCCCACGACAAGTTTCTTCTCATCGCTTCCAGATACTCTGGCAACCGCTACCGCTAGCGGAACAGCGATGAACATTGCCGCATCATTCATCATGAGCGCGGCCGCAGCTTCGGTCATCAAAACGAGTCCCGCAGGAACGAGACTAGGCGAGATACCCTTACGGGGCCTCGTTAGAGCAGTGGCTATTGCCGAGAAAAAACCTGAGCACTCCAGCAAATACGATGTAATAAAAAACGCCGTTATGGCGGACAGCGCCGGCAAGTCAAGGTACTTGGAGAAATTTGCAGATAGCCGCTGCCCCTCGAATAAAGCCGCTAAGATTGTGCCGATTAGTAGGAGCGAAAAAAGGGGCTCCGATCTGAAAAAATCTACACACCGAGTACATGGGTCTCGGAAAATCTTCCAACTCATACTACGCGCCGCCTTAACTCTTCTGTTAACGCGTAGTCAGGAACTATACTCCAGCTCCCATCGCGAACCTTTATATGGGCGACTATGAGCTTTCTCCACACTACTGGTACGGCCCAAGCATTTTCGGGCTCTCTATACTCGGCTCCCTCAAGAACCTCCATGCCGCTTAGCAGGTCTTCCACCCGCTTTATTATAGCGGAAACGTCAACGCTGCCGTAAATTCTCACAGGCCTACCTTTAGGCGAAAGAGACATGTGTAGAGGATCGAAGTGAACCCTGTCAACCGCAAACCCGTTATACATTAGGGGCAAATCTACGTGAAGACTCCCCTCTGGGCCTCTTGAGATAAGCGGCATACCTAGTGTTAGGTAAGGCAACGCCGCCTTAGCGGTATTTATAGCTCTAGCCGCCCTATCAACTAGCGGGAAGTCTTCTCCTTGGCTACTCGACATAATCCATCAACTCCTCAGGGGAAATACATATTCTAAAATTAACTGTACGGTACAACTTAACTATTCCACGATCCCCTTCCACAACAACGCGGGCCTCTATAAGCTTGTGATGTTTTAGCTTCTTCAGGTGAGCTAATAGCAGCGGCTTCGATATACCGAGCATTTCTCTTAGTTCACGCGTACTCCTTTCTTTCTCGGCACAAAGCATTAGAATCCTAAGCCTCGTCGGGTTTGCAAGTATCTTTAAAACCTCAGCTAGGCGATTTAGCCCTTCCTCGCCTTTCACTCCTCAAGCTCCCTCCTCAATTCTTCGATCTCCCTTCGAAGCTTCTTTATTTCGGAGAGCAGCTCCTCCATGAGCTCTTCTTGATGTTTACTCGCCACGCCGTACTGTAAATCGTCCTCACGGGAGGAAGGGTGGAGAAGCCATACCAGGAGCAGCAGGATCAGGACAGTAAAGACTAGGCCTAGCAAAACCGAGATAAAGTCTATAGGCATGGGAGGAGGTGGATCAAAGAGGAGGTCTATAAAACATCTACATGAAGGATACATTTTATTTACCCCGGTAAATAATTATTTACCCGGTTTATAGGGTTTTCGTAAGGCATACTCCAACGTCTTCCCAGAGAGGGGCGCTAAGCCCTCCACTTCACCCTTTAATTCCGGCCACTTTAACACTATGTACGCCTCCCTAGCCACAGTTTCACCGGGCTTCACTGAAACCCTATCCTCCATGTTCTGCAGCCAGAAGTGGCATCCCCTTTCACCATAACACATCACTCCGACACCGAGGTCACTACTTGCAGCTATCGCGGCGACACCCCATTCCTCATCGCCGATGTACGCGAATCCCTGCTTCGACAATTTATACGGTTCATCGTACACTTCTCCATGCCTCCTCCAAGCATAGCTTTCCGGCCCAGCATCGAGTTTGAAGGAATTGCGAAGTCTGCCTCCCGGCTTTACGTATATATACACGTAGGGCTCCGCCTCTATTATCCTTCCAGTCCTATTCTCTAGAATAAGGCGGTAAAGGAGGAGATTGCTGTTAGGCATCGTCAGAAACTGCTGTTTCACCTCGAGCCCTCTGCAGGGGCTTTCAAGCCTTGATATCACGGTACTACTCTCCACCCCGGAGACGAGATCCCCCACGATTCTCCTGAGCTTCCACTTTTCCCTCCACAACTGCGCCTTCATGAAATCTAGTTGCACGCCACCGTACCAGGGGTTTAGCCATTCAAATGTACCCGGCGTGGGATACGGCGTATACATGTTCTCAAAACCCTGCAGCGTGAGCGAGTACAGCACTCCCATATACTCGGGATCCACCTTGAAGGAGACCAGGCCATTATCCACCTCCCCGCCGCGGATACGCACACTTCCCTGCCCCCAGAGTGCAGCCAAGTACAGTTTCCGCTTCTCGACCCGGTGGGTACTGTCTACGACTACCTCGAGGGGGTACACGCCGTGTTCCCGCGCCTCGACCACAAGCCTAATTTTCTCGGATCTTTTGTCGGCATCCACATAGAACTCTCTATTCTCGTCTATGTTAAGGCTTGTATTCTTTATTATAATACGGCCTCGGGTACCCCTCTTCCTCCATGTGGTAAATTCGACCTCAATAGTTTCCCGAGCACCTACAGCTATTATACTGGGACTTAACACGGGCTCCAGCTCCCGCACAAACTCGTTGCACCTCTTTTCCCCGCCTAAACGCAGATACATGCTCCTAGCATGACTCCACGGGAATTCTCCTACATCAACGGCATAGTATGCTACGCGCTTCTCCTCCCCCCTCTTAAGGTGTACTTTATATCTTAGAGAGGGCAAGCTACTCCAGCTGTACCCTACGTTCTCTAGCCCTTCCCTGCTCCACGCCGTGGCGACCGAGACCCCGTCCACGTAGCGTTTATACCCCCACTCCTCACAGTACTCTCTAGGCCTAAAGGGCATGACATACCTGCCGGGCGCAGTTTCGCCTGGAAGCACGTCGAAGCCCACGAGGTTCCCTAGGATCGGTATAACCATCTCGTCTTCCATGCCACTAGACCCCCATGCATCTATAGACAGAACCCTCTCCCCATCGCTATACGCTCTGAGAAAATACTCTACAAAAAGCCTTGGAGTACTCCTTGCGAATGTAACCCTTTTACGGAAAACGGCTCCAATCTCCTCTAGATAGGCCGTAAGCTCCGCGACAAGCATCCCTTCACGTTCACTAAGGGTTATGTCAAAACGCTTATTCTCAACAATGTTCGGCCAGGTAGGGGGCCCTACTGCTTCACTTAGATGAACTATGCCGCGCCCCCGTCTACTAATAGAGACTCTTCCCCCCTTTAGAGAGACCTTCGCCAAGTAGCCCCCAAGCGCGACTACCAGATGATCCCTGTCGACGGTGTAGCCCACTCTCCACGCATCATCTACGGGAACGGCGACGTCTACGTGGAACACCCCCTCCTCGTCCCCCCTAGACGCTATGTAGAAGATGCTCTTCCTATACTCAGGCCACGATCCGCCGGCTCTAAGCTCCAACGTTAACCCGTCGCCCCCTTCTACGCGCCTGGACTCTACCCCGAGGCTCGGCACAGACACGGTGATTGGGGTGCCGCTCCTGTTGACCAGTGAAACACTCAGCTCGCCGCCTCTCCTAGGCAGCACGGCAGGCCTATATGCCTCAACCTCTAAGGGCTCGAAGTCCTCAAAGCCAGACGCCACTACTGCTCTGCGCCCCCCAACCGCGACCAGGAGGCCCACCGCGCGGCGAGGCTCTTCCCCACTCATCCTCCTCACTCCAGGCTTCACCCTGAACCTGGCCTTCACCCGCCCCCCTCCACTCTCTAAGCCGCCCACTTCAACACCTTCACTAGACCACACGCCGGCAACCTCGACTCCCTCCACTATGCCCAGCATCTCCTCGGAAAAGCCTCTCAACACCTTTTCCCGCGTCCACACCTCTACGCCTCCCTCCCCCCAATAGGCTCCGCATACACGCCAGCTCCTATAGTCTGCAACCAGCATGCGGCCATCCCCCCATCGGTACAGAAAGACCTTGCGTCCATGCCTCTCAACCCCGTCTTCTTTTGGCTCAAAGTTCTTCTCGAAGGCTAGCATGCGGCTCCAGTCTTCCACTAGATCCCTGAAACCCGGGAAGAGGGCCAGTGAAGGGAGGTAATTTTGCATGTAAACACTAGTCCCGGGCACCCACATGAACCCCATCTTCTTGTAGAGCCTAAGCGCCCTCTCGTTGCCGCCCCAGGTGTGGAGGTCGAGCCGTAAAAGCCCCTCCCTCATTACGGCTTCAAGAGCTCCCTTTAAGAGCCGTGTGCCTATGCCCCTCCCTCTATACCGGGGATGCACGTTGAGAAGCTTCACATAGCCGGCGTAGGGGTCCGCCCAGTGCCTTGTAAGCTGCATGAAACCAACTATCTCGCCCCCGGCCTCGGCAACGAGTATAAGCATGTTGTTTGACCGGGACAGCCACTCGTGCACTTTTTCCCCTGTAAGCCTAGCTCCCCCCGTGAAGCCGCCGGGCCATCCCTCCTGGCTCTCGTTGAAGAGCTTGGCCAGCGCGTCTGCATCGTCGGCAGTATAGCTGCGTATTATATAGTCCAGATAAACCACCAGTTGGAAATCGATGGATTGATATATAAACTACGGCAGGAAAACCCTAAACCTCCTACCCCCTAACATATACCTCTTAGCATGACAACCGAAAAACTAGACGAGAAACTTGTCAGATACCTTATGGCCCGGCTGGGCTGCACACATCCCTTCTACATCTCCCGGATACTCTTCCTGGCAGATAGCGTGTCCCTAAATACGCGGGGTAAGAGAATCACCAATTTAAGCTACCGCGGCGAGAGCTTCGGCTTCTACATAGTAGAGCTACCAGATATAATCGAGAAACTCGAGGAGGAGGGGTGCGCTATACGGGACGAGAAGAGGGGCTGCATAAAATACACGTGCGAGACTCCTCGACTTGACCGCGAGATAAGAGACCTGTTAGAGAAGGTCGTGGAGGAAAACCGCACCCTCTCCCCAAGGGAGCTTAATCATAAAGCACTAAAAGACCCCAACTATACCATCCTCGTAGAGGAGGAAAGTCCCCGAGGCTAAAAAACGCCAAGTTTACGGTGATTTCTTCTCCTCAAACAAAATAATCGATATAAATCCCCGGAGAAATATCTAACCCAGCGGCCGTGGTCTAGTCTGGTAGGATGGCGGCCCCCCATCTTGGCCGCCGCGACGGCCCTGGAGGAAAGCCGCAGAACCCGGGTTCAAATCCCGGCGGCCGCACCAACACCACCTGTTAGCCGGTGGTTTCTCCACGGCCCTTGCAAGCATCCCCCGGTATTGGCGCCAACAACCAAGTCTATACTCGGGAAACGTCCCGGCTTCAAAGACCCGGCGGAAAAGGCGGTGAGCCGCCCAGCTAGCGGGCACGCCTCACCCATACTCTTACGCTGTTAAAGACCGGGCCTCCCCCTATTTCTTGGACACTAGTCGGGAAAAGAGCGTTAAGAGGGGTGCCGTCTAAGCCCTTAAGCTGCCTAGGCGTCCAAACAACCCCCTCAGGGACATCAACACTCGGGAACGCCTTGAGCAGAACCTCCCCATAATCATTGTAGACGACCACTAAGTCCCCCTCCCCCACGCCGAGCTTCTCAGCATCCATGGGATTTAAGTGGATGACGGCTGGGGTTTCGCCGTAAACTTCCCGGAACTGCGTGTGGGTATACTTCGGGGTCGCGGAGTTCAGCAGGACAAAACCGTCGCCGCCCACATCTGCTTGCTGGGGCAGCGGGTATATACCCCTCTCCTCGGCTACAGAAGACCATAACTCTATCTTCCCGCTGGGCGTCTGGTACTCAGACCTGCTCCTAGACCTAAGCTTCAACACTTTACCCTTCAACAGATCCCCAAAATCCCCGTCCACGAAGGCATTCTCCAAGGCTTTTTCTAAAACACTCCAGGGATCCTCGAGGAGCCTGCGATCTTTTATGCCGAGCCTCCCCGCTAAGAGAAACATAAATTTATACTCTTCAAGACTTTCCCCAAGAGGCTCTACGGCACGCTTCGACAGTCTAACATACCCGTGGGAGTAAGAAACAACGACGTCGTCCTTCTCGAGATATGTTGGAGCGGGCAAGACGAGGTCAGCGTACTCCGCGGTCTCCGTCCAATGAGTTTCATAAACAACCACGAAAACGTCCTTCCTCAGCAAGCCCCGCCTTAAAACTTCTTGCGCGGGCAGAGTCAAGAGCGGGTTCATGTTGTAGACGAATATGAAGGCGAACTCTCCTCTATCAATGAGATCCGCCACACCAACCTGGCTGACAATCCGCGAGGGCTTCCAGAAGCGAAGACCAGATATATACTCCAGGTCAACGAGCCACCCCCTACTGTTGGAGTAATAGAAGCCCCGGTGAATACCCAGCAGGGCCGGTATAAGGGCCACCGCCCTAACGGCCTCGGCGCCTACAACGCTTTTCTGCATGCCGAACCCGATGAGGGTGACGCTGGGCTTCCTCTCCCCATAAAGGCGTGCAAGCTTCCTCACAACGTCCCCGGGAACCCCTGTAACCCTCTGCACTCTCTCCGGAGCCCACTTCTCAGCCTCTCTCAATAAGCGGTCGTAGCCGACCGTCCACTTTTCCACAAAGCCCTCGTCAACAAATCCTTCCTTAACAAGCCAGTAGATCACGCCGTAGGCAAGGGCGACGTCGCTCCCCGGTCTAGGCGCGACCCAGAGATCGGATCTGGCACAGGTCTCACTCCTCCTAGGATCTACGGCGACAATTAGCCCGCCGCTCCTCCGAGACTCTAGGGCTAGAGCCCAGAGATGGGGAGCGCTGACCGCCGCGTTAAAGCCCCAGAACACGGCCAGCTTAGCGCCTGCAAGCTCCTCTGGCTCGGCGCCGTAGCTTAAGCCATAGTGTAAAGCCAGGGCCTCGTGGCCAGAGTTGCTGCATATAGAGTAGTCCGTCGACGCGGAGCCTATAAAGTTCCAGAGCCTTAGCGGAAAATACTGGGTTAACAGGCCCATGTTGCCCGCGTAGTCTATATGTAGCACCGCGCCGCTCCCCCTCTCCTCTATGGCCTCACTAAGCTTCTCCGAGACAACGTCTAGCGCCTCATCCCATGAAATCCTCCTGAACCGCATGCCAGGCTTCCTCCCCTCCCTAAGGTGTGGGTAGAGCACCCTGTTCCTATAAAGCCTCAAATGGTCCGCCGCGCCCCTGGCACAGGTGAAACCCCTCGTAACCCTACTCGTAGAGTCCCCTAGGACGCGGGCAACCCTGCCGCCTCTCACCTCCGCAAGGAGGAAGCAAGTATCATAGCAGTCCCGTGGGCAAACAGTGGGGACAAGCCTCATGGACCCCAGACCCCTAACCAGCCCCGGTCTAGCCGCAGGCAACCCCTAGCCGGCGCGGCTACGGCAGGAGAGGGGGAAACAAGAGCATGGTTTACGTTAAAACGCCACCCTGCCAGCCACTATACGCTTCTCCGCCTCGTCCACGAATATCTCAACGCCCTTGATCATGGGCAGCTTCGTGACAACGTCGCGCTCACTGAACATCCCCACAGGCTTCCCGTCCTCCACTACAACTAGGCTCCCGATACCATGCCTCCTCATTACAGCTATAGCGTCCCCCACATCCTCGTGGGGCTCCACCGTGTACACAGGCCTACTCGCTATATACGACATGGGCGTCCCATGCACCCTCTCCACCTCTCCCCGCTCCAGGAGGCTCAGGGTGTCCTCGGAGGCATAGAACTTCACGATATCCTTCACCGTAACTATCCCCTTAAGCGCGCCATTAGAGACCAGCGGTACACGCCTAATCCTGTGCCTAGTCATCACCCTCTGGCCCTCCACGATAGACGCCTCAGGCGGCAGCGAGATGAGGGGCGTGTTCATGAGCTCTTTCACCTTCACATACGTCTTAACGTCGGAGAAGAGCGAGACGATGTGCCTCTCGGAGATTACGCCGCGGAGCTTCATATCCCCGTCCACAACGGCGAGCGCGCCCACCCTACGCTCAAGCATAATCTCAACAACTTCGCTAAAATCGTCGTCAAGGGTAACGTAGGGCGGCTTATAGCTTATCTGGGACGCGTGAACCTCGCGCAGCGCGCGGTAGAGATCCCTCCCCCCAACGTACTTCTCGAATAGATCCCCTCCGCCCAGAAAGTTGACGACGTCCCTGATCGACACCATCCCCCTAAGCACGCCCTCAGCGTCGACCAGGGGGCAGTGCCGCACCCACTTCTCAGCCATCCCCTTAACCACGTAGATCAATGGCTTGTCCAGCTCCAGGTAGAGGGCTGGCGGATAACGGCCAACACGAATCTCCGAGATCTTCATCAAAGGGGACTGCGAGGGTCTCCCTAAAATCATTAGCCTAACTTTACATCGACGATCAACGAAACAGAAGAGGCTCTACGCTCCAAGCCCCTACACGGAACGCCACAACCGAACACCAAGATGAGAGAAACAGAGAGAAGCGCCGTGTGAGAGGAGAATCTGCGCCTGTGCCCGTAGCCCACGAACAGCACCTCGGGCGGTTGGGAGTGGCCGGCTCACGCCTCGGGCCGGAGGCCCTCGGCGCTTACACCGCCACCCCATCAACCCCGTCTTCTACGGGAGCCCTCGTCCCGACCCTCAGGGGGTCGGGAGTGGCCGCCTCGTCTCGGGGTGGGCTTCCCGCTTAGATGCCTTCAGCGGTTATCCCTTGCGGCGTGGCTGCCCGGCTTTGCCCTGTCGAACAACCGGTAGACTAGAGGCCACGGCCCGCCGTTCCTCTCGTACTGAGCGGACCTTCCCCTCAGGCGGCCCACGGTCCCGGCAGGTAGAGTCCGACCTGTCTCACGACGGTCTAAACCCATCTCACGTTCCCTTTTGATGGGCGAGCAGCCCCACTCTTGGCCCCTGCTGCAGGGCCAAGCTAGGAAGAGACGACGTCTGGGTACCAAACCGCGGGGTCGATGTGAACTCTCGCCCGCGACGAGCCGGTTATTCCCGGGGTAACTTTTCTGTCATGCCCGGCCCCCACCGAAGGGGGCACGAGCGTTCGCTAGGCCCCGGTTTCCCGCCTGCGCCCCCTGCGTTTAAGGGCGCAGTCAGCCCGGCTTTTGCCCTTGCACTCTACGGCGGAGTTCTGACCCGCCTGAGCCGAGCTTGGGGCACCCCTGATACCTTTTCAGGGGTGTGCCGCCCCAGCCAAACAGCCCACCTGGCGCTGTCCCCCGGGAACTCCCCGGGGTAAGGGGCACGGTCACGAGCGGGCGGTGTTTCATGGGCGCATCCCCGCGGCCCGGAGACCGCGGTTCATCGCTCCCGCCTACGCTACGCGCCCGTGACCGTGCCCCAACGCCAGGCTGCTGTAAAGCTCCACGGGGTCTTCTCGCCCCACCGGGACTCCCAGGACTGTGCACCTGGTTGCGGGTTCAGCGGGCCCCAGGCTGGGACAGTGGGGACCTCGTTGATCCATTCATGCACGCCGGAACTTACCCGGCAAGGCATTTGGCTACCTTAAGAGAGTCAGAGTTACTCCCGGCCTTCAGCGGCGCTTCGCCCGGTTGTACCCGGGTTTCACGTACCGCCAGTGGCCAGGATTCAGCCCCCGTACACACCCTTTCGGGCTCGCGGGGACCTGTGTTTTTATTAAACAGTCGGGTCCCCCTTGTCACTGCGACCTGCGGCCCCAGGGTTATGCCCCAAGGCCGCAGGCACCCCTTCTTCCGAAGGTACGGGGCCAATTTGCCGAGTTCCCTAGCCTGGGTTACCCCGAAACGCCTTGGGCTTCACACCCAGGGGCACCTGTGTCGGTTCTCGGTACGGGCGTGGGGGCTCCTTCCCGGCTCCCTTTTCACGGGCCCCAGGAGTCGGGGGAACCCGCCTACCGGCGGGCCCATCGCGCCTTCACCCGCTTCTCGCCATGACGGCACTCCACGGGCTTCAACGCTTGGATGGGGCGACGGCCCCACTCCCCCTATCCCGAGGCGTCAGGAGCCGGGCTTGCGTTGCCGCGAGCGTACCCCCACGGCACGGGAATATTAACCCGTTTCCCTTTCGGCGGCACCCAGTTGGGGGCCGCCTTAGGACCGGCTAACCCTCAGCCGACGACCGTAGCTGAGGAACCCTGGCCCTTTCGGCGGAGGGGATTCTCACCCCTCTTGCGCTCTTACTACCGCCGGGATATTCGATCCGAGCGGATCCACCGGACCTCACGGCCCGGCTTCTAGTCCACCCGGACGCCCCCCTACCGGATCACGAGTCAATGACCCGTGCCCCGGGGTCTCGGCGGCCGGCTTAGTCCCGGCAATCTTCGGGGCCCCCCGCCTCGGCGGGTAAGCTGTTACGCACTTCTTAGCCGATGGCTGCTTCTAAGCCTACAGCCCCGCTGTCTAAGGCGGGGGACGCCCTTCTAGATTGACACTTTAGCCGGCACTTGGGGGCCTTAACCCCGGTCTGGGTTGTTCCCCTCTCGGCCTGGTGGCTTATCCACCAGAACCCGTCTCCGCCCATCTACGGTGCCGGTCGGTTCGTGGTTTGAAAGGGAGGTGAGGCCTTTCGGCCCCCTGCCCCCCAATCAGTGCCCTACCCAACCGGCCACCTCCGGGCGGGCCGGGCTGAGACCCGCTTCGGGGGGAACCAGCTATCACCGAGCTTGATTGGTCTTTTGCCCCTAGGCCGGAGTCATGGGAACGAATTGCACGTCAGAACCCCTGCGGGCTTCCACCCGGCTTTCGCCGGGCTTCGCCCTGCCCCGGCCTAGATCGCTCGGTTTCTGGTCTCACGGCTGTGACTCCGGGCCCTTTCAGACCCCGTCCCTCACCGGCACGAGGCCGGCTGCGGACCTGTCGGTTTCCCTCCGCCTGCGGGGCTAGAACCCCTTAGGCTCGCCACAGCCGTGAACTCCCCGGCTCGTGCTTCTAGACGCAAGGCACGACCCCGGTCCCCTCCCCTCGTACTCCCCCGTCGCCGGGGTTTCCTTCGGGGAGGATCTACCCTTTCGAGCCGTGCCACCTGTCGCCGCCCGGTTTCAGGCTCTTTTCACCCCCCTTCCGGGGTACTTTTCAGCTTTCCCTCACGGTACTTAGTTCGCTATCGGTCTCGGGACGTATTTAGCCTTGGAAGTCGGTGCCTCCCGGCTTCCCACGGCAAAACCAAGCCGTGGTACTCAGGGACACCCGCCATCCCCCTTCCCGGGTTTCGCCTACGGGGCTGTCACCCTCTATGGCGGAGCTTTCCAGCTCACTTCGGCTACCCGGGCGAGGGGGGACGCGGGGCCCTGCAACACCACATCCGCCCAGGCTCGTCGCCTGGGAGTTCGGTTTGGGCTCCTCCCCTTTCGGTCGCCCCTACTCGGGGAATCCCTATTGGTTTCTTTTCCTCCCCCTACTAAGATGTTTCCGTTGGGGGGGTTCCCACTCGGTACTCCCCGCGAGGGGTTTCCCGAGCGCCACGGGCTTTTCGCCCGCGGCAGGAGGTCCCATTCGGCGATCCCCGGATCAAAGCCTGCATGCGGCTACCCGAGGCGTATCGCCGCTTGCCACGGCCTTCGTCGGCGCCCGAGCCGAGCCATCCACCGGGCGGCTTACGTGCTGTCCGTGGACTACGGGCACAGTCTACGCTTCTCCTCTCACACGGCGCTCACAGTGCCCCAGGAGGGGCCTCACGCCCTTCGTCCAGGAGCCCCAGGCTCCGGGACTGCATCACACGTTAGCGTAAAGGCGAGGTGTGCGCGCCAGGAGGCAAGTCTGCCCCAACCGGATCTAAAGGAGGTGATCCGGCCGCAGGTTCCCCTACGGCCACCTTGTTACGACTTCTCCCCCCTTGGGTGG
>Ga0256833_1000253_pt1 | contig 42744 bp, 38 predicted proteins | sample 356284metaG_FD_190535 | JGI IMG/M metagenome (GOLD analysis project Ga0256833, IMG submission 190535) | Hydrothermal vent microbial communities from Mid Atlantic Ridge, Atlantic Ocean - 356-284 | ecosystem: Environmental > Aquatic > Marine > Hydrothermal vents | place: Atlantic Ocean: Mid... | reverse complement strand
GGGTTCTGATGGAGTACGACATCCCCATGAACGAGATCGTCATGGATTTCTACGACCGGCTCAAGACCGTCACCAAGGGTTATGCCAGCTTTGACTACGAGCCCGTGGGATTCCGTCCCGGGGATCTGGTCAAGCTCGACATTCGCGTCGCCGGAGAGGTGGTCGACGCCCTTTCCATCATCGTCCCCAGAGAGAAGGCCCGCACTCGGGGCCTGGCCTTCGTCGAGAAGCTCAAGGAGCTTATTCCACGCCAGCTCTTCGAAGTGGCGATTCAGGCGAGTATCGGCAACACGATTATCGCCCGGAGCAACGTCAAGTCCATGGGCAAGAACGTCACCGCCAAATGCTACGGAGGGGACATTACCCGAAAGCGCAAACTTCTGGAGAAGCAAAAAGCCGGGAAGAAACGGATGAAAGCCATCGGCAAGGTCAACGTCCCCCAGGAGGCCTTCATGGCCGTCCTCAAGATCGAGGAGTAGGGGATGCCCGTACACTCTATGCCCGACTGGATGACCGAGTGGGCTTTTCATCTGCATCTGCTCATGGCCATCTCCTGGATCGGTGGATCGGTTTTTATGTTTATCTTGGGAGTGACGCTGAGGGACAAGAAGGCCCAGCAGGAGGTTTATCCTCACGTTGGACCGATCTTCGGCTGGTTCGAGGTGGCATCCTTGCTCATTCTCCTGAGCACGGGTTTCATCCTGGGGGCCAAGTTTCATCTCTTCGAGCTACTTATGCATCCTAACGGTAGTGAAATTTCCCATGCCTTGATGATGAAAGCCATACTCGTGGCGATACTGACGGTGGCAACGATCGTTCACTTCGTCATTGCCTACCGTACCAACGGTAAAGAGCGAACCCCTTGGCAAAATTTCTTCTCCCGCGGATCGAGTATGTTGATCTTTATCCTCAATCTCTTTGTGATGCATTATGCCATTGTCATGAGAGATATTCTCTAAGCGCCTATAGGAATGCCATTGACATACGCTTGCTTTACTGCTAAGTCTCTTTAAATCTATAACCTTGTATAGTTTCTTATGACAAAAAAAGGAGCAGGTAAATGCGTATTAAAGTTACAGGTATCATAGCGTCATTAGGCTTCGTAATGTTTAGCGGTTGCGCCAATAAGGTCAATGATTATTCAGTTTCAACTGAAAACTTGTTGGCTCTAAAAAATATATCCAAAAAAGCCAGACCTGTTAACGTGGGAGAATTTACCGATTCCGGCAAGAAAGAGAGTGCCGTAATGTGCAGACTCTCCTCTCCCGTCGGTACACCGAAAGGAAAGACGTTCGCTTCGTATATTCAAGATGCTTTTAAAAAAGAGCTCGTGATTACAAATATGTACAATCCCAAGGCAAAGAATACTATCACCGCAAATCTGAACGATATTTCAAGCAGTACGCTGCCAGCTAATACCTATTGGGCTTTTGATATGACGGTAAAATCAAGTAACGGGAAAAGTTACAATGTTAAATCAAGATATGACTATGAATCAAGCTATTTGGCATCGTCTGCTTGTAGCGAAATGCAAAGATCATTCCCCCTCGCAGTCCAAAAACTTATTCATAAAATTGTTACAGACCCTCGCTTTCCCTCGCTGACAAAATAAAGCAACGGCAAAGGTCCCTTCAAAACTGATAGTTGATCGACCCAATGAAGATGTCGATCCCGTCGTTGGGTTTTTTGATGCCGGCGTTGGAATAGTGCATATAACGTAAGGCAAGATCCCAGCTGTCCGCTCGCACCCCGATGCCGATACGATCTTCGAAGAGAAAGTTGGTTGAGAGGTCTCTGCGGCCCATGCGGGTTCGACTGAAGAGACTGGCACCTATTCCCGCCTCCAGATAGGGATGGAAGTCTTCTGAGACATTGAAATAGTAGGCGAAGACTGGAGAGAGGGCGACGCCGAAGTTTTCGTCGCTGCGACCGTTCCAGTAATTGAGGCTCAATTCATAATATCCCGAGAGGTAGCCCACGCCGCTTTCGAACCATTGACTGTCGAAATCTCTTCGAAATCCCAAGCGATAAATATCGATATGGTCCTTGCTCTGACCGTAGTTGAAGGAGACGGCATCGATCCAGTTTGCTGTTTGCGGCTTATATGAAGGCACTTTGTGACCGCCGCCAAAAGAGAGAACGGGAGCGAGAAAGAGCGAAAGAATCATACCTTTTACTAGCTTTGCCATACTCTGCCTTCTTTGAAAAGATTCATATTTATAGATATTAGTAGTCACTTTCCCTTTGTTTAGTCAAGCGAGCATTTAGCTAAGAGAAGCCAGCTCCTCCTTGACCTTCTCCAGTTTCTGCTCCGCTTCGGCTAGGGCTTGGCGGTTTTGCTCGATCACCTGGGCCGGGGCGTTGGCGACGAACTTTTCGTTGCCGAGCATTCCCGAGAGTTTCATGATCTCTTTTTCGAGCTTGGCTTTCTGCTTCTGTAAGCGTGAAATGATGGGCCCCATGTCGATGTCGGTGGTGGAGATGTAGCTCTCCAGGTGGTCGCTGACGTCGGTGACGGCCTTTTCAGGCTTGGCGTTGACGAAGGCGACTTCGTCCACCTTGGCCAGCTGCCGGATGAAAGGTTCCATCATCCCCTCATCGAAGTCGCCGCCGATTTTGAGGTAGGCTTTTTCGATGCGCTGGTTGGCTTTGTCCACCAGGGTTTTACAGCGGCGGATCGAGACGATCGCTTCGATGGCCAGGGCGAAATCGGCCATGATCCGCTCATCGGCTTCTCCCGCTTCGGGATAGGATCGGATCATGATCGACTCGGCACTCTGCAAATCGGTGCCTCCCAAGCGCTGGTAGAGATATTCGGTGATGTAGGGCATGAACGGATGCAGCAGTTTCATCGACTCTTTGAAGATACTGCCGAGCTCCGTGACGCTTTCGCGGCTGGCTTTGCTCAGTTCGATGCCCCAGTCGCAAAACTCTCCCCAGAGGAAGCGATAGAGTGTCGTCGCCGCGTCGTTGAAACGATACTGGTCGATGTAGCTACGGGTTTCGTCCACGGCCAGGTAGAAGCGGCTGAGCATGTAGCGTCCCAGGGGCGTCGTGACCTTTTCGGCATCCAGATCGTCGAAACGATCGGCATTCATGAGCAGGTAATTGCTCGCGTTGTAGAGCTTGTTGGTGAAGTTGCGCGAAAGTTCGAGCTTCTCTTCGCTGAGTTTGATGTCGCGTCCCTGCACCGCCAGGACTGCCAGGGTAAAGCGCAGGGCGTCGGCGGAGTATTTATCGATCATCACCAGCGGGTCGATGACGTTGCCCTTGGATTTGCTCATCTTCTGGCCGTGCTCATCCTTGACCAGGGCATGCAGATAGACGTGGGGGAAGGGGAGTTCTCCCGTGAGTTTCTCCCCCATTATCAGCATCCTGGCCACCCAGAAGAAGAGGATATCAAATCCCGTGATCAGCAGGGAGTTGGGGTAGAAGTCGTTCATATCCTCTTCGAACCATTTGATGCCCTTGAGGGCTTCGCCGTTGCCCCAGCCCAGGGTGGAAAAGGGCCAGAGCCCGGAGCTAAACCAGGTATCGAGCACGTCGGGATCTTGATGGATTTTGTCGCTGCCGCACTTTTCGCAACGGGTGGGATTTTCGCCCTCGAAGGCCCACTGATGGCCGCACGCATCGCAATACATCACGGGGATCTGATGGCCCCACCAGAGCTGCCGGCTGATGCACCAGTCGCGTAGATCCCGCATCCAGGCGTTGAAGCTGTTGATCCAATGCTCGGGGAAGAAGCGCACTTCGCCCTCGTTGACCCGGCGGATCGCGTCGGCGGCGAACTCCTTTTTGACGAACCACTGCTTGGAGATGTAGGGCTCGACCACGTTTTTGCAGCGGTAGCAGTGGCCTACTTGGTGGCGGTGCTCTTCGATCTTTTCCAGGAAGCCCTCCTCCTCGAGCTTCTTGACGATCGCTTCTCTGGCTTCGAGGCGCTCTTGGCCCGCGAACTCGCCGGCGAACTCATTGAGGATACCGTTTTCGTCGAAGACGGTGATGAACTCTAGCCCGTGGCGCATCCCCACTTCGTAGTCGTTGGGGTCGTGGGCCGGGGTGACTTTGACCACGCCGGTTCCAAACTCCCGATCGACGTGCTCGTCGGAGATGATGGGGATTTCACGGCCGACCAGAGGCAGGAGGATCGTCTTGCCCACCAGATCGGCGTAGCGCTCGTCCTCGGGATGGACCATCACCGCGGTGTCACCGAAGAAGGTTTCGGGACGGGTCGTGGCGACCACCACGTGGCCGCTGCCGTCGGCCAGGGGATAGCGGATGTGATAGAGCGCCCCGTCGTGCTCTTCGTACTCCACTTCGATATCGCTGAGCGCCCCGTCGTGGGTACACCAGTTGATCATATAATTCCCCTGGACGATCCAGCCCGCGTCGTACATCGTCTTGAAGGCGTGCTTGACGGCGTTGGCCAGCCCCTCGTCCATGGTGAAGCGCTCCCGACTCCAGGCGGGGGAGACCCCCAGACGCCGCAGCTGGGTGGTGATGGCGTTGCCGGAGTTCTCTTTCTGCTTCCAGGCTAGCTCCAGGAAGGCTTCCCGGCCGATCTCCTCTTTGGTCTTGCCTTGTTCGAGCAGCTGCTTTTCGACCACGTTTTGCGTGGCGATGCCCGCATGGTCGGTGCCGGGCTGCCAGAGGGTCTTGTAGCCGTCCATGCGCTTGTAGCGCACGATGATGTCTTGGAGCGTAAAGGTCAGGGCGTGGCCGATATGCAGATGCCCCGTGACGTTGGGCGGAGGCATCATGATACAGAAGGTCTTGCCCTCTTTTTGGATCGCTTCATTGCCGCCGATCTCGAAGTATCCCCGCTCTTCCCAGGTCTTGTAGTAGTCGTCTTCGACCGCTTTGGGGTCGTAGTGGTTGCTCTTTTTCTCTTCGCTCATTTCGCGCCTTTGTCTGCGTAAATTGCCGCGATTATAGCGAAAGGGGGATTAGAAGAATGGAGCGGACTCGTCATAAGCGGCGTCTTTCCTCGAAATAGATGGTTCTTCCGGTATGTAGCTCATAAGAGTGAGGAGAGTAAAATAGAAGTCGTATAGGCTGATAGATATTTTCCCTAAACTAAAATATAAAAGGAAAAAGATGCTCCGACGACTCCTCAAAGAGTGGCTGTTTTTGTGGTATGGAAGCATTACTACGATCTATGCGGATCAGATCATCTCGTCAATGCTATCCACTCCTGTCGTCAGTAACGGGCAGGAAAACATCACCGTAACTCCCACAGGAGCTATCGTGATTTCTGCTGCCGGAGCGAGTAACTACGCGATACGTCTCACAGGAACGCTACAAAACGGAAAAACAATCAAAAATGAGGGTGCGATTTCGACGATGCTTGACGCATCGGGTGGATGGTCGTCGATCCCTTTGATGCTCAATGTGAGTTCCCACGGAAATATCGTCAATCGTGGGAGCCTCAGCTCAACGGTGGAAGACTCCCAGCTGGCCTATCCTCTGTATCTCTCGCGTAATGAAGTTTCCGGGACCGTTGTCAATTTTGGCGATGTTCTGGCGGTGACGCGGGATAACAGCTGGGGAGTGGCTTTGCATGTTCGCCGCAACAAAGGGTTGGTGGAAAACGAAGCAAACGGCGTGCTTAGGAGCGTCGGCCGTACAAACAGCTGGATCTACGGCTTCGCGACCATTCGAAACGAAGTCGGCGGTACTTTGAGAAACCTGGGAAAAATTCGAGGAGTCAATACCGGTGACGATGGCGGAAGCACCGGGATGTACACTCAGTACAATGACGGTGCGATCATCAACTCAGGACTCATCGAACTCAAGGGAGAAGGGGCAAACAATACCCTCTACGGAATAGGTGTCAATCATAACTATGCCTTAATACGAAACAGCGGCGTTATCAGACTTCACAACAGTGCCGGGGCCGAGAGTTGGGCTTTTCACACCGATGACGGCAACGGTTCGGTCGTTAACGATACGGGAGCTTTAGCCTACGGAGATATTCATACCGTGGGTCAGCACTTCGAAAACCGAGGGGAACTCTATCTCTACACCACGGGTCAATCCCTAAGCGACTACTATCACGGATCGACGGGGTCTGTTTTGGGGATCGTCGTCGATCTGGACAATGCGCATCATCCAATCTATTCCACTCTCAAGACACGAGGTACGGTGCTCGATGAGGGCAGCCAAATCTTCGTAGATGTACGGAGCACTCTCTCCCAGCAACACTATCTTCTCGGTCAGGAGCTTCTGGGCGTGATCCAGACCGACAACAATCTCACGGTCCAGGGTCAGATCCTGGTCCAGGACAATTCGGCGCTTCTGGACTATCGGGCGCGTTACGATGCGGCAAACCTCGATCTCATCCCCTATAGAGTGTCGAGTTTCTCCCGGGCGGCAGAGAGGGGCTGCAATGCCGCGGCTTTGGGTGTGGCCGAGTACCTGGATGATTACCCTCTAGGGTCCAATCCGCAGATAGACTCCTTTGTGCTGGGTCTGTACCAGCTTCCGAGTCTGGAGGAGGTGGGCAACGCACTGGAGGAGTCGATTCCCCTCGTGGCGCTGCATCAGACGGATGCCCAGGAGCGTTTCAGTCGCCTTCTGAGCACCCAGATCCCCACAGATCCGGTGGGCGATACGCTTGTCACTGGGAAAAAGCTATGGATGAAAGTCGTACACGATTCTATCAGTCGTCCGTGTACCAACGACTATAGAGGATATGACGCAAAGCTCCGGGGCATACTCGTGGGGGGAGACGGCCAAGTAGCTCAGGCACGTCTGGGGATGGCACTTTTTGCCGGACATGGCAAGATCCAAAGCGGAGGATTGGATCAAGACGGAAGATTTGACCGTTACGATCTGATCTTCTACGGTCATGCCCCTTTGACTCGTCGGTGGCAGCTTCGGATGCGCAGCGGATTGAGTCGGGTCAGCTCCAGGCTATCAAGGAGACTGCCGCTCCTTCCCGGAAAGGCTGATATCCGAGTACCTATGAACCTCTTTTATGCCTCTGTCGAGGCATACCGCACCTTTAGATTCAGTCGGAATCTCCAGTCAAACCTTAGCCTCGGTGCCTTTTGGATACATTCACGTATGGATTCGGTGAAGGAGGAGAATGCCGGGGATATGAATGTAGACCTGGATCAAAGTTCTCACACCGCGCTCTATCTCGATATCAGAAGCGAACTGCTCTATCATTGGGATAAAGAGTGGAGTGTGAAACTCAAGGGAGAGCTCACCTACGAAACGCTGCAGCCTTCTTTTTCCAGTCGGGGTAGGTTTCAAGGTTATCAAAATGGAGACTTCCCTATCGATCTGAATTACCGGTCGCCGTGGAGTTGGCAGCTTGGATTGAGTGTCATCAAGAAATTTGGAAAGGATATCAACGTTGCTTTGGAGAGCTTTTACGGCAAAGAGTGGAAAGCAGGTCGAAATTTTGGAGTTTCGGTGCAGTTGACCTGGTCTTTTTGATTGGAGATCAGGAACCGGACCAACGTCGATAGAGGTCATGCTCGATGCCGAGCAGATCGTACCATTTCCCTATCCAGAAGCGTTCCATGGCTTCCAGGGAGTCATGCTCGGCGTAGTAGCCTGCTATCGGCGGGGCGATGAGTACGCCCAGCCGGGAGAGTTTGAGCATGTTTTCCAGGGCGATAGGGGAGAGGGGCATCTCTCGGGGGGCGAGGAGAAGAGGTTTGTTCTCTTTGAGAGCGACGGCAGCGGTACGGGTGGCCAGCGTATCGGAGATGCCGCAGGCGATCTTGGCCAGGGTATTCATGGAGCAGGGGATGACGGCAGTGGCGTCGATGCCGAATGAGCCGCTGGCAGGACCGGCGGCAATGTTTTCGTCGGAATGAAAAGTGACGCGTCCCAGCTCGTGGAGTTGAACCTTAAGGGCATTGTCGGAGACGACGACATGGGGCTCGACATTTTTCGGAAGATATTTTAGGAACTTGACGCCCAACTCGACGCCGCTGGCACCTGAGATGACAAGTGCCAGTTTCATACGAGACTCCCGTATAAAACTGATGATGAATAGTGAATAGTGAATAGTGAATAGTATCGGTATGCGTTGCTTCGCGCCGCTTTTTTAGAATTTTTTTCTAAACATGTGACATTCAGCACTCGGTACTCTTATGCCAGATTGGTATAAACGACCTGAACATCGTCGTCTTCTTCAAGCTTTTCGGTCAGGGTGCCGACCTCGTCCATCTGCTCCTCGCTCAGCTCGACGGGGGTATTGGGAACATACTGGAGTTGGGCTTTGCTCACCTCGATTCCCCGCTCTTCCAGGGCTTTGCTCAATTCGCCGAAAGAGGTGAATTCGCCGTAGATCCGGACGATCATCTTGTCTTCGCCGTTTTCCTGTGGGATTTTGTCCTCTTCAATCTCCTCGAGGCCGTAGTCGATGAGCTCCAGCTCCAGCTCTTCGAGATCGAGATCCTCGCGCCTATCGAACTCAAAGACCGACTTGCGGGTAAACATAAAGTCTAGAGAACCGCTGGTGAGGAGCTCACCTTTGTTACGGACCAGGATCGCTTTGACATTCGCTACGGTTCGGGTAGGGTTATCGGTAGCGCACTCGATGATCATCAGACTGCCGTAGGGTCCCTTGGCCTCGTAGTGCATCTCTTTGATATCCGCCGCATCTTTGTTGAAAGCCCGCTTGATGGCTGCTTCGATATTGTCCTTGGGCATGTTCTGGGCTTTGGCGTTGGCGATGGCGGTGCGGAGCTTGGCATTCATCTCCGGATCGGGGCTGCCTCCCTCTTTTGCAGCCATGGTAATCATCTTGCCGAGTTTGGGGAAGATTCGAGACATCTGTCCCCAGCGCTTCATTTTGGCGGCTTTGCGGTATTCGAAGGCTCGTCCCATTCGTTCTCTTCCTTGATGAAAATTTGATGCAATTATAGCGTATCGATCGTCTTAGCGCAGTTTGCGGAGTTTATGCATACCTAGCTTGAAAATGCGGGAAGGATTCCCGGGAGAGCCCAGGGGCTCGATGACAATATCGGCGACGGAACGGGCATAGCTTTCGTCGTAGGGAAGACTGCTGAGATTTGCCGAAGTGCTGTAGGCCCAGCCGAGGCGCTGCAAAAGGAGGAGGTGTCGGGTATTTTGAACAAGGCGAAAACTCTCTCCGCAGGGATGAATGTAACTGCTCAGCCTACTACGGCGGAGCCTATTGTGCCATCGTCGGGGGAACCTCCGACGTGTCTTGAAGGCCGCCAGAGAAGGGTAGACACGGATATAGGGCATATCGGAGGGGCGCTTTTTGACCCGATCGAGTCGGGTGGCATCCTGGGAGAGGAAGCCGATAGTCGTGTCGGTGGCTGAAAGAAAGAGTGTTTTGCGCAGACTCATGAGGCGTCCTGCTCCTGGGTTTCGACTCGATTGCGGCCCAGTCTTTTGGCCCGGTAGAGGGCGGCATCGGCACGGCGAAGCACCGTCTCGATCTCATCGTCGGCTTGGATAGGGGAGATACCGGCGCTGAAGGTGACGTGAATTCCTCCCGGAAAGGTGTCGCGTTCGACGTCTTGGAGTAGGGACTCTATCAGCCTCTTCGTCTGAGCTAAGCTCATCTCTTTTGTTAGGATCACAAACTCCTCCCCGCCCCAGCGTCCGGCAAACTGAGGTGCCTCAATACGCTTTTGAAGGAGATGTGCGAAATGGACAAGCACCCGATCTCCGATATTGTGTCCGTGGCGATCATTGATCGCTTTGAAATAATCGAGGTCTAGGAGGACAAGATTGCAGTGGATACCGTAGTATTTCACGGCGAGATGTAGCCGTTGCATTTCGATTTCCAGGGCCATCCGATTGGGGAGTCCGGTCAGACGGTCGGTGTGGGCTTTGACATTGAGGTCGTTGAGGCTTTGGTGTATGGTGTCGGCCATGTGGGTGAAAGAGCGAGCCAACTGGCCGATTTCATCTTCTCCATGAATCGTTCCTTCAAATTCGAAGCTTCCTTTTTTCAATTTTTGGGTCCAATCGATCAGCTCCCTAAGAGGATGGACGATCTTGCGACGGGAGTGAAACCAGCTAAAGATGGCTAGGAAGAGCATGAGTAAGATCAGAGTAAAAATGGCAAAATCGATCTGACGGGTACGGTGAGCGATCGCCTGAACTTTGAAGGAGCTACGTCGATCGAGCAAGTTGAAATAGTTGGAGAGTTTCTGCATCATTTTGGCTTTGTCCCTTCGGTACTGAGCTCCGTAGAGAAGCTGCTGGGCAGTAAGATGGTTGGCACTGCTGAGGCTGTCGTTAAGGGATGCCAAATCCATGAGATGAAAGGCCTGCCGCTCTAACTGCGTAAGCTTGTCGGCATATTTTTTGGCTTCGTGAAGTGCGGTGCGCTCTTGTGAACTGATGTCATAGCGTTTCAGTAGCGCTTGAAAAGAGATTTTCGTTCCGGTTTTTGGAGAAATGAAATCCATTTCCGGACTAATTTTGTCCCAGAAGAGGATATCATAGCCTTTGGGGCGAATCTCCTTTCCCTCACGAATGGCAAGAATGTGGCGGTAGTATTCCAGATAGCGGGGATCCCCCGTGTGAGTATAAGTGCGGGCCATCTGGGTGAGTTCGTCGGCGGTATTTTTGAGCTGGACGGCCAGACGGTAACTTTCGTAGCGGTTTTTCTGGGCCTGAGTCAACTCCTGCTGGAGGGTGAGACGATACCACATCAATGCGATAACCGACAGAAGCAGCGCGGTAATCAGGATAAAAAAGAGGATAATGCGCTGCTGGATCGTCATCGGCGGAGATAATCCTGCAGGGCTTTGGGCTCGACGCGGCCTTCGTTGGCCTTGAGGGCCTCGATCGCCAGAGCGGCGGCCCGGGCGGCGGCGATGGTGGTAAAGTAGGCGACGTGGTTGGCCAGGACCGACTGGCGGATCAAGCGGGCGTCGGCTTTGGCGGCCTTGTTATCGGAGGTATTGATGGCTAAGGCGATCTCCTCGTTGCGGATCATGTCGTCGATATTGGGGCGGCCTTCACTGATCTTGAGGACCTTCGTAGAGGCTACGCCTGCAGCCTCCAGAGCGGCATGAGTGCCGGCGGTGGCGACAATCTCAAAGCCCAGTTCCACAAATTTTCGTCCGATCTCGCCGGCATAGGGCTTGTCGATCTCCGTTAGGGAGAGGAAGACCTTCCCCTTGAGAGGGATGAGGTTTTTGGAGGCGAATTGGCTTTTGGCGAAGCTCATTCCGAAGCTCTCGCTGATTCCCATCACCTCGCCGGTCGATTTCATCTCGGGTCCCAGGATCAGGTCGGAGCCGGGAAGTTTGTTGAAAGGAAAGACCGCCTCTTTGACGGCGATATGCCCGCTGAGTTTGGGTTCCATCGGTGTCTTGGAGTAGTCGACCATTTTGAAGGTATCGTAATACTCCAGGGCTTCCCGAAGATCGCCCCGGACCATGACCCGGGTGGCGACTTTAGCCAGGGGGACACCCGTGGCTTTGGAGACGAAAGGAACGGTCCGGGAGGCGCGGGGGTTGACTTCGATGAGATAGATCTCTCCGTTGTGGATAGCGTATTGGATGTTGAGCAGTCCTATGACGCCCAGTCCCAAAGCGATCTCCATGGTCTGCTTCTTGATCTGCTCCAGGATGGGCTCGGGGACCGAGACCGCCGGCAGGGAGCAGGCGCTGTCGCCGGAGTGGATCCCCGCCTCCTCGATATGCTGCATCACCGAGCCGATGTAGACCTCTTTGCCGTCGCTTATGGCGTCGACATCCAGCTCTACGGCATTATCCAGGAACTTGTCGATCAGCACCGGGGAGTCGTTGGAGACCTGAACCGCCTCCTCCATATATTCGCGGAGCTCCGCATCGTTGTAGACGGTCCGCATTGCCCGGCCTCCAAGGACGAAGCTGGGGCGAACCAGGACGGGGTAGCCGATACGGCCCGCGATGGCGATGGCTTCATCCTTGGTAAAGGCAGTGCCGTTTTCCGGCTGGCGTAGACCGAGCTTTTCGATAAAAGCGCTGAACTTTTCCCGGTCTTCGGCCAAGTCGATGACCCGTGCTGGCGTCCCGATGATCTTGGCGCCGATGGCCGTGAGGTTTTTGGCCAGCTTCAGAGGCGTTTGGCCGCCGAAGTGGACGATGACGCCATCGGGCTCTTCGGTCTCGATGACGCTTCGGACATGCTCGAAGTCGATGGGTTCGAAGTAGAGGATGTCGCTGGTATCGTAGTCGGTGGAGACGGTTTCGGGATTGCAATTGTACATGATCGATTCGATCTGCATATCTTGCAGGGCAAAGGCGGCATGGACGCAGCAATAGTCAAATTCGATCCCTTGACCGATCCGGTTGGGGCCGCCGCCGATGACCAGGACTTTTTTGCCCGCCTTGGCTTTGCGTCCCGCATCGGGGAGGGAAGTGATGTTGGTCGTGGAGTAGAGGTAGGGCGTCAAGGCTTCGAATTCAGCCGCGCAGGTATCCACTTCGTTGTACTGATGCTCGATTCCCAGTTTTTTGCGGGCGTTGTAGATGTCGTTTTCCGTCAGATGCAGCCCCTCTTTGCGGTTGATCACCGCGGCGATCATGGCGTCGCCGAACCCTTCCGTCTTGAGTCTGCGTAGAGCGGAGGCGTCATGAAGTGTCTCCAGGGCGATAGAAGCTTCGCTGGCGGCAAGCTCCTCAAACTGATAGAGGAACCAGGGGTCGATACGGCAGAGCTCGTGGATCTCCTGGACGCTTCTGCCCCGGCGTAAAGCTTCGAAAAGGTAGAGGATTCGCTCGGCGTTGGGGCGGCGGATCTGCCGAGTGAGGGTCTCGTCGTCGCAATCGACGGGATCGAATCCGATAAGCCCCGTCTCTAGGGAGACCAGGGCTTTTTGGAAAGACTCCTTGAAGGTTCGGCCGATGCTCATCACTTCCCCCACGGACTTCATCGCCGTCGTCAGGGTGCTCTCGGCCTGGGGGAACTTTTCGAAGGTAAAGCGGGGGATCTTGGTGACGATGTAGTCGATGACCGGCTCGAAACTCGCCGGCGTACCGGTGATGTCGTTGGTGATCTCATCCAGGGTGTAGCCTACGGCCAGGAGTGTAGCGACCTTGGCGATGGGATAGCCGGTGGCCTTGGAGGCCAGGGCCGAAGAGCGGGAGACTCTGGGGTTCATCTCAATGACGATCATCCGGCCCGTTTCGGGGTTGACGGAAAACTGGACATTGGAGCCGCCCGTATCGACGCCGATCTCGCGCAAAATGGCGAAGCTGGCGTCGCGCATGCGTTGATACTCCTTGTCCGTCAGGGTCAGGGCCGGGGCAATGGTGATGGAGTCTCCGGTATGCACTCCCATGGGGTCGAGGTTTTCGATGGAGCAGACGATGATGCAGTTGTCTGCTCGATCCCGGATCACTTCCATCTCGTACTCTTTCCATCCAAGCAGGGACTCCTCGATGAGGATTTCGTTGATGGGGCTGGCCTCCAGGCCGCCTTTGGCGATGGCTTTGAACTCGTCCATATTGTAGGCTACCCCGCTACCTCCGCCGGCGAGAGTATAAGAGGCGCGAATGATGAGTGGAAAGCCGATCTCCTTGGCTGCGGCAATGGCCTCGTCCATATTGTAGGCGTATTTGGAGATAGGCAAGTCCATCCCGATCTTCTGCATCGCCTCTTTGAAGGCTTGGCGGTCTTCGCCTTTTTTGATCGCCTCGGGATTGGCGCCGAGGAATTCGATTCCCTTGAGCATCCCCCGCTCATACATCTCCATGGCGACGTTTAGGGCGGTTTGGCCTCCCATGGTCGGCAGAATGGCGTCAACCTTTTCCTTTTCAATGATCCGGGCTATAACATCGGGCTCGATGGGCTCGATATAGGTCCGGTGGGCGAACTCGGGATCGGTCATGATGGTCGCGGGATTGGAGTTGATAAGAACCACCCGGTAGCCGAGCTCTTTGAGGGTCTTGGCCGCCTGGGTACCGGAGTAGTCGAATTCGCAGGCTTGGCCGATGACGATGGGGCCGGAGCCGATGAGGAGAATAGTCTGGATGTCTTCGCGCTTGGGCATGGAGAAAACCTCTTGAGTTTTAGTTTGTGATTATACTTAAAGGTGCCAAAGAGGGGGATTAGAACGGCGTGTTAAGTCATGAGTCTGTGGGGAAAAGAGGAGGAGATGATTCGAAGCTTTTGGCTTGGTGATTGATGCTTCAACTCATGCTCTTACTGTGGAGGGAACGGAAAAGGAGCGCCTTTTGAGTCGTCGTATCAGGGTTTTGGATTTGGAAGATTCAGTATGGAGTCAAAGTCGAGTCGTGTTTAGAATATCGAAGGGAGAGGGATGTTTTTTTCTCATCGGCTCTTTGGGTTTGGGAGTTGACTTTTCGGGACTTGGCATCACTTCTTGCCGGGGAAGAGCCTGCTCTTTACGGACTTTGGATGATTTTTTTTGAGGGGCCTGCAGGTTTTTTGGGTTTGCTTTTTTCTCCGGTGTGGGTTCCGGCTCTTTAGGAATTTCGAACTCTTGGGGATTGATCTCCAGCTCTTGGGTCTGTAGCATCTGGGGCACACTGCTGATATTGCGTTCTGTCGTGAGTTTTTCCTGATGGGCATAGGGGTAGTCGCGACCCGGGAAAGAGCTGTTTTGGTCATAGGAGGAGGCGAGATAGGGACGCGGATCGGTAATGAGGAAGAAAAGTCTAGGGTGAAGCGTATCGGCATACGTTTCAATATAAGCAGTTTTATATCCCCCCTCAATGACGACGTTTTTGACGATGCCCACGGGAATGTTGGCAAAGAAAATACGATCCAGACCGCTGGTTTCGACCCGGTCTCCCCTTTTGACGTCGGCCCATTTGGGGATGAAGCGTACTGCCATCAACTTTGAACCGTTTCCCATGGCAATACCGGGATGGCGCTTGGGTCCGACAAAGACACCGAAACGGCATTTGGGATTGGGGAGTAGATAGCCGTAGAGGACGCCGTTTTTCATCTCGGCCGTTCCTGCCACCACTTCATCCTGGATAAGTCCGTAGGCACGCCCCTCGACGAGAGCCTGTTTCATTGGAAGGCTTAGGAGCACTTCATCAAATTTGTTAAGTTTGACATAGGAGACGGTATCGACAAGGGTTACGCTTTTGTAGGGGAGTTTTACCAATGTGGGGAGCGCTTTGTAGAGGGTGGCGACCTGACGAAGATAATGGGTCTGATCGAGAAGGTATTTTCTCAGCACCCGGTTTTCACGGGTCAGTTTTTGAATCTGTTCTTTTTGAAAGAGGTAGCTTTGAGTTTTGCTCTTGATCTCGCGGGTCAGATCTTTGTATCCGGTTTTAAGGGGGGCGACGAGGTTGAGAAGGGCCCCCCGTATCTCCTGTCGGCTCTGGGAGAGAAGAACAAAAAGAACAATGCCCAGGAGCGCAAGGAGGAGGAGCTTCGACTTCATCGAGGGCTGGTTTACTCTTCGAAAGCAGTCTGCTGAAGCAGATCGAGTTCGTCGAGGGCCTTACCCGTTCCTTTGGCAACGGCGAGAAGAGGATCTTCGGCGATGTAGACGGGGAGTTTGACGATATCGGAGAGGTACTTGTCCAAGCTACGGATCAGGGCACCGCCGCCGGTGAGAACGATGCCGTTTTCTACGATGTCACCGGCCAGATCCGGCGGCGTTTGTTCCAGGACACTTTTGAGAGCTTCCGCGATCTGCCGAAGAGGTTCGCTGATGGCCTCACGGATATGTTCGCTGGTAATCTCTACGGAGGTCAAGGTTCCTTCCACTTGATCCCGGCCCCTTACGACGGTCACCAGTTCCTCGTCCAGGGAAATGGCGGTCCCTATCTGGATCTTGAGCTCTTCCGCGACCCGATCACCGATAAGAAGATTGAACTTCTTTTTGACATAGTCGACGATGGCACTGTCGAGGGTATCTCCGGCGACACGGATTGATTTGCTGATGACCAGTCCTCCGAGGGAGATGACGCCGATCTCGGTGGTACCGCCGCCGATATCGACGACCAGATTACCCTGGGGATCACGGACGGGAAGCCCGGCTCCGATGGCTGCGGCCATCGGCTCTTCGATCAGGTAGACATAGCGGGCACCGGCATTCATCGCCGACTCACGGACCGCTTTGCGCTCGACTTGGGTCAAGCCGTAGGGCACGCAGATAACGACCCTGGGAGAGGAGAAGCTTTTGCGGCCGTGGACCTTGCGGATGAAATACTCGATCATCATCTCCGTGACGTGAAAATCGGCGATGACGCCGTCTTTCATGGGGCGGATGGCCTTGATGTTTCCCGGAGTCTTTCCGACCATATTTTTGGCCTCTTGGCCCACGGCGAGGATGTGCTCCTGGCCGTGTTTGTCTACCTGAATGGCGACGACGGAGGGTTCGTTGATGCTGATCCCTTGCCCTTTAACCAGGACCAGGGTATTGGCGGTACCCAGGTCGATAGCCAGGTCTTTGGAAAAAGCTCCGAAAATATTTTTCATAAATCCGAACATATCATCTGATCCTTATTGAGTTTATGCACTTTTTTTCTCTTTGAGATAAAGAGGCGGAGAGTTCTTCTCCACGACGTCGGGAGTGATGACCACTTCATAGCCTTCCAGTTCCGGCAGTTCGAACATCACGTCGAGCAGAATCTCTTCGAGGATAGAGCGTAGGCCTCGGGCTCCGGTCTTGCGCTCGATAGCCTTTTGCGCGATCAGCCGCAGGGCTTCTTCTTCAAATGTCAGGGTCACTCCGTCGAGTTCGAAAAGTTTTTTGTACTGTTTGACCAGGGCATTTTTAGGTTCGGTCAATATCCGCACCATATCGTCGACGCTGATGGGATTGAGGGTGGCGATCACATGAAGACGCCCGATAAGTTCAGGGATCAACCCGTAGCTGACCAGATCGTCCGGTTCAACAAGGTGTAGAAGATTCTCCTCTTCCTGCTTGCTTCGCTTTTTCTGCCCGAAGCCCATGGTATTGCCCCCGAGGCGGCGTTTGATCATATCATTCAGACCATCAAAGGCCCCGCCGCATATAAAGAGAATATTGGAGGTGTCGAGTTGAATGAAATCCTGATTGGGATGTTTCCGACCTCCTTTGGGTGGGATGTTGACGACGGAACCCTCGATGATTTTCAGCAGAGCCTGCTGGACTCCTTCGCCGGAAACGTCCCGAGTGATGGAACGATTCTCTCCGAGGCGGGCGATCTTGTCCACTTCGTCGATGAAGACGATACCCTTTTCCGCTTTTTCCACATCACCGTCGGCCGCCATGAGGAGTTTGGTAAGGATATTTTCCACATCCTCACCCACATATCCTGCCTCGGTCAGATTGGTGGCATCGGCGATGGCGATGGGAACATCGAGAAATCGGGCGATGCTCTGAGCCAACAATGTCTTGCCGCTTCCCGTCGGTCCGATGAGGAGAATATTGGATTTGGCGATGTCGGTATCGTCGTCTTCGATCTTTTTGAAGATCCGTTTATAGTGATTGTAGACGGCGACGGAGAGAGTCTTTTTGGCCTCCTCCTGACCGATAACATATTCGTCCAGCAGCGTTTTGAGCTCTTTGGGGGTGAGCAGACGGGGGTTGAATTCGCTGCCGGCGCTGTTTTCTTCTTCGTCACCGAAGAGGATTTTGTAGGCGGAGACGACGCAGTTGGAACATATATAGGCGTTGTTACCTGCGATGAGAGGATTCTCTTCGCTCTCGATACTGCCGCAGAAGCTGCATTTTTTATTGGGCATGATTTTTCCTTTTAAAGGGGATTCCCCGGGAGGAATCGAGAATGAAGCGACAGAGTTTGGCCACCGCTTCATTGTCGGTCTCTTTTTCGATCTTTTCGGCCGTTTCACGCAGGGGTTCGCCCTGTTCGAAAAGTTGCCGGTAGGCAGATTTGAGCGCATCGATAGTATGACGGTCCAGTTTGCGACGCAGACCCGTCAGGTTGAGCCCCCGCAGAACGGCCCGGTTGCCTTCGGCCAGACAGTAAGGAGGAATATCCTGACTCAGGGCACTGGCACCGGCAATCATGGCGTAGTCGCCGATATGGACGAACTGATGAATCGGAGTCATCCCGCCCACGACGACATGGTCTCCCAGTTCTACATGACCGGCCAGGGTCGCAGCATTGGCAAGGATACAGTGATTGCCGATCTGTACGTCGTGAGCGACGTGGACGTAGGCCATGAGGAGATTGTCGTCGCCGATTCTGGTGACACCGCCGCCTCCTTCGGTGCCGGGATTGATGAGGGTAAACTCCCGGATAATGTTACGGTCACCGATCTCCAGGCGGACTTTCTCCCCGCGGTATTTGAGATCCTGGGGGATCGAGCCGACGACAGCATGGGAGAAGATCCGGTTGTCGCGACCGATCGTCGTCGCTCCCTCGATGAGAGTATGGCTGCCGATTTGCGTCCCCTCGCCGATGACAACCTCGGGACCGATGACCGTGTAGGCTCCGACAGTGACGCCTTCGGCGATCCGGGCATCTTCGGCGATCTGAGCAGTTGGATGGATGAGGCTATTGCGCACGGAAGTCACTTGTCGACAATCATTGCTTTGAGTTGGGCTTCGGCGACCAGTTTGTCGTCGACGAATGCCTTGCCGTCGAGAAACCAGACGGCTCCCTTGTTCCTGATAACTTTCAGGCGGTAGACCAGTTGATCGCCCGGGGTAACGGGGGCCCGGAATTTGGCCTTGTCGATGCTCATGAAATAGACGACCTTATCTTGGGTATTTTCCTGACCGGTACTGTCCATACTTTTGAACGCCAGGACGCCTCCCGCCTGGGCCATGCCTTCGATGATCATGACGCCGGGATAGATCGGATGGTCGGGGAAATGCCCTTGAAAAACCGGCTCAGATATCGAAACGTTTTTATATCCTTCAATCGATACGCCGGGCTCCAAAGCCGTGATACGATCCACCAATAAAAAAGGGAAACGGTGGGGTAGAATTTTCTGAATCTCTATGACATTGTAGAGCACGTCTGACACAAGCGACCTTTCTATGGGTTTTGGCGGGTTTTCAATCGCCACCGGGAGGAATTGGAAAATATTTTATCGAAAATAGGTAAAAGAGCGGTTTACTTTTCCTCTTCTGCGTTCACAAGGATCAGACGTTCCCGGACATCTTCGAAAGTGTGGCTCTCGAGACGAAGTTCGATCTTTCCGTCGGGAATCTCATCGACGACGAGCAGGGCGCCGAGATCGTAGGGGCTCTCGCAGAGCGAGCGGCGTATCGCCAGTTCCTCCTCAAAGGAGGGTGGCGCGAAGATCAGTTCGGTGAGGCTGCGGATTTTCCGGCCGAGACGCTTCTGATACTCTTGGAGGGTGAGGAAACGTACTTCGTCGCGGTTCAGGTAGGAGAGCGGCCCGATCGTTTCGGCAATCTTCCCTCGGGTATAGCCGCGTTTGAGCGTGGAGTAGGGGAGGATGTGTGCGGGAGTCGGGCGGCCTTTGACCTTCAGAAGTCCCGAGAGCAGCCGCCAGTTCAGAAAGCGTTCTCTGACGATTCTGTACTCGACCCCACGCTCTTCCAGCTCAATGCGCTTTTCATACAATGCAAGGCGCTCTTCGATCGATTCCGGCTGAACCTGTCCGGAGACGGGGCTGAAAAGCTCGTCGGCGAGCTTATGCTGTTGATCACGCTGAATACTCAGTCCGTAGAGGCAGCCGCAGTAGTCTTGGCGGTAGAGTCGGGCCTCTTTCGCCAGGCGGTTCTGCTCCTGGGTGCCCGAGGCTTTGCGGTAGTCCGGGGCGATAAACTCCAGACCGTGTTCTACTGCCAGACGCTCCCCCTCGCGGCGGAGCTGTTGGAGGGATTTTTTGGGCGATGTCAGGAGGGTAGAGGTGAAGCTTTTTTCGCCCAATTCGGCGGCTTTTGCGGCGCTGACTTCAAAACGTCGGTCAAAGCAGATACTGCAACGGCGTCCTTTTTCCGGCTCTTTTTCCAGGCCGCGCACCGCCTCGAACCATGCTGCGGTGTCGTAGGGCCCTTCGATCAATTCGATCCCCAATTGACGGCAACTGCGTTCGACCTCCAGCAGTCGCAAACGGTACTCGCTGTAGGGATGGATGTTGGGATCGTAGAAAAATCCTATCAGTTTTTCGTGGGGGTAGTCCTCTCGGAGTTTTTGGAGGAAGTAGTGGCTATCGACGGCACAGCAGATATGGACAAGCATGGCATCAACGACTTTGTGGCGATAGGTGTAGGTATAACATCACAATCATGCGGCTACCCCATTTTTAGACCGGCGAAAAATCCGGCGACGCCGGAGCCGGTGCCGGCAAAGCTGAGACGCGAAAGGCGCTCCTTAAGAAAGCCGGCGAAGTGTTTGAACTCTTCGGTTCCTGCGGCGACGGTATGGGCGAGCCCCTCCTCGTTGATGCTCACGACCTTCTGACTCTCCAGGACGAAGATCAGGATGATACCGACGCCCAGGAGCGCCAAAAGAATCTTGAAGCTCTTTTTGAGAAAGTAGCCGACCGCCAGCCCCACGAGAAAGCCCGTTCCCATCTCAAGCCACGGTAACTCCGGTATCTTGTCCATCAAGGTCTCTTTCACGCTCTTCTAGCCTAATATTTTTTCATATGATATCAAATGTTATCTTTGAAGCCAGTGAATGAGATCCCGTGCAAGGCGCTGCATCCCTTCATTGGCAGCCTGGACAAAGCCCCGGGCGTCTGTGCTGGAGCAAGGGATACGATAGTCGAAATGACGACTTTTGATCAGACCGCGATCTGATGCACGCAGAAGCCGCACACCGATAGAGATCTCGGCGAAGGAGCCCTGAGGAGTAATCCGATGCTCGAAGCGATAGATCGTCGTCTCCAGAAGGTAGTCGGCCCCGGCCTGAGAGGCATAGTCGAGTACGTGCCCGAAGGCGTGGGAACGTTGAAGGGTTTCGACGAGCTGTGCCATGACGAGGCGGTTGAGAGACTGGCTCCACTGATGGTATCGGTAGTAGGAGCGGGTAAGGTCACTGCGGGTATAGTAGATCCGCGAGCTCATGCTGTCGGCGAGGCCTTTGGGGTATTCGACCCTCAGATCGCTATGGCGGTAGGGGGACGACACGGCAGGCTGTGTCGAAGGAACAAGCGTATACATCTCTATGGTTTTGCTGCTGCAGGCCGAGAGGAGAAGGGCAAGGGCCAGCAGTAGCGGCCAGCGTAGATCTTTCATTCACCGGGTCCTTTGGGCGGCCGTGCTCCTCCGAAGATGAGAGAGGAGGGGTGGCGGCTGAGATTTTTGAGATCCTCGGCGAGCTCCTGGTAGCGGTAGCTCAGTTCGCTGAGATCCACCTCGAGGGGGCGGACGATCTTTCTGAGGTCGTACTCGCCTCGCTTGAGTCGGCGGTCGATACCCCGGGCGACCCGAGAGATATTCTCTCCGGCGCTGCGGATATTTCTCATCACGGGGGGGAGCTCTTCGTCAAGGGTGACGACAATCCGGTCGATCCCCTTTTTGAGATCTTTCGTACGGCGGTCGAAATGCTGTAAGGTCGTATTGAGTTCGTCGCTCAGTGCGATGATTCTATCTTCGACGGCGAGGGCTTTTTGGGTGGCCGAGGCAGTGTGATCCAAGATCCGGCTTAGTTGGGTCCGGTTGTGTGGGGAGAGCAGGGTGTTGAAACGCTCGACGGCCGAGTCGAGTTTGCGGAGCAGTTCGGGCGCTTTTTGGCTGAGTCGATAGCTCAAGGAGTGGCGAGCGGGAATAACGGGAATCTCATGACCGTCGGGTTTCAAGAGAGGTTCTCCCCGTTTTCCCCCTTCGATCTGGACGTAAGAGAGGCCGGTGATTCCCTGGAGTTTCAAGACTGCATACATTCCCCGGGTAACGGGAGTCCCGTGTTTGAGTCGGATCAGGACGCGGATACGCTCAATATCCTTCGGATCGAGTTCGATGGCGTTGACCTTGCCGACGTCAACGCCTTTGAGTTTGACGGTGGAATCGATGCTCAGACCGTCTACCGGCTCATCGAAGTAGATCCGGTAAAGATCGTATTTCTCTTCAAAACCGTATTTGGCGAGCCAGAAGGCAAACCCCAATGCCAAAACCGTAAAGATCAAGACAAAAAGACCGACAATAGTATAATTGATCTTACTGTACATGGGAACTTCCGGCCTTTTGTGTTGATTCCTCTGACGATATTTTACCCATAAATCTTTTTGAAATATATTCGTTTTTGAAAAAGCGTTCTACGAAGGGATGTTCGGAGGCAAGTACCTCCCGGAGGGTTCCTTCGGCGACGACCTTTTTGTCGGCAAGAACGGCCATCCGGTCGACGATAGTAAAGATCGAATCCAGATCGTGGGTAATCATGACCACGGTAATGTCCAGGGCGTCTCTGAGGTCGACGATGAGCCGGTCGAAAGCCCGGGCACCGATGGGGTCGAGTCCTGAAGTGGGCTCGTCGAGGAAGAGGAGTTTCGGATCCATGGCCAGAGCGCGGGCCAGGGCTGCGCGTTTGATCATCCCGCCGCTGAGTTCGGATGGATAGAGGCTGGCGGCACGACTGTGGAGACCGACCATATCGAGCTTTTCCCGGATGATCTTCTGGAGCAGGCTGTTAGGTACTTTTGTATACTCCTTGATCGGCAGGGCGATATTTTCCGCGACAGTAAGGGAGGTGAAGAGTGCTCCAAACTGGAAGAGCACGCCCCAGCTGCGCCGTAGCTCCTGCTGTTGACGATAGTCGATTTGGCTTAGGTCCTTGCCCAAGACGCGGATGGTCCCCGAGGCGGGCTTGAGGAGCATGATAATCTCTTTGACGAGAACTGATTTGCCGGTTCCGCTTTCGCCGAGGATGGCGTAGATCTCTCCGGGATTGACCGTCAGATTCACCCCGTCGTGGATGAGCGTCTCTCCAAAGCGAGTAACGATATTGCGCATTTCTATGATCGGTGCCATCTCAATATCCCAACTGAGTGTAGATCACTGCAAAAAGTGCGTCGCAGGCGATGACGAAAAAGATCGCATGCACGACGCTGGCGGTGGTCTCGATCCCGATACTTTCGGTATCGCCCGTCACCCGGAAACCGTGGAAACACCCCGTTGCGGCAATGATCAGGGCGAAAAAGGGCCCCTTGAGCATTCCCAGGAGGTAATGTTTCGCCGCCAAAACCTCCTGGAGGCGCTGGATGAAGAAGGAGTAGGAGATGTCGACCTGGGCTTTGCTGGCGAGCATCCCTCCGAGGATGCCCATAATATCGGAGAAGAAAATAAGCAACGGCAGGGCGAGCATCAGAGCTACGATCCGAGGGATGACCAGAAAATAGAAGGGATCGAAGCCCATGGTTTTCATGGCGCTGATCTCTTCGGTCAGACGCATCGTGCCGATCTCCGCAGTATAGGAAGAGGCGCTGCGTCCCGCAATGACGATAGCGGTGATCATGGGTCCCAGTTCCCGGGTGATGGAGATACCGATTCCGTCGACGACGTAGATATCGGCGCCGAACTGAGCCAGCTGAACGAGGCTCTCGTAGGCGATGACCAGGCCGACAAGAATGGAGGTAAGGGCGATGATAAAGAGGGCATCGACGCCGGAGTGCTCGATGTGATAGACCGTCTCCCTCAGACGGAAATTGCCGGGTTTGAGAAGAAGACCGAAGGTTCGGGCGGAAAGTTCGCCGAGAAAAGTCAGAAAATCCCGAAAAACCTGAAGCTCATCATAGGCAGCTCGACCGATATGCTCGAGGATCCCCTCTTTGCGTTGAGGAAGGGGCGCTTCAGAGTAGCCTCTTTTGACCAGTTCTACGATCTTCTGTTGCTTTTTACTCAGACCGGTGAGCTCACAGAGATTGCCCTGTTTGTGTATGGCCTCCTGCAGGTCGAGAAGGAGCAGGACTCCGGCGGTGTCGAAGCCTTCCACTTTCGAGAAGTCGATGACGCATCGGGTCTTTGAGGGTAGCTGGATCCGCGTGATCGCTTTGGTAATGTGATGAGCGCTATCGAGCGTCCAGTGACCGCTACAGTATAGAAAAACTTCCGCCGCTTTGCGTTCGATTCTGATATAGGATTCAGACATGAGCATGATTATATCTACATCCTTTTAAGATGAAGTGATAGCGTATCGGGAACGTATCGGCAAAAATGCGTTACAATCCCCTCAAAATGAAGGTGGGGTAGTATCATGAATCGTGAGATTCTGCGTCTAGCTCTTCCCAATATCCTCTCCAATATCTCCGTACCCCTACTTAGCTCGGTCGATACGGCGCTGATGGGTCACCTCTCAGCGGCTCATCTGGCAGCCCTCGGGGTGGCGGGAATGATTTTCATGTTTCTCTACAGCAATTTCGGTTTCTTGCGGATGGGAACCACGGGAATGGTGGCACAGGGATTCGGTGCCGAGAGACATCGGGAGCTGAGTCTGACCCTCTGGAGAGCGTTGTTGCTTGCGGGAATCCTTGCCGGGATGCTTCTTCTTTTGCAGTCTCCGATCTTCGATTTGGGTGCTTGGCTACTCGGGATAGAGCCCGACTACGAGGGATTGGCCAGAGAATACTTCACGATTCGCATCTGGACGGCACCGGCGGCTTTGGGCTTTTATGTCTTGAGCGGATTTTTCTTCGGGATGCAAAATGCCCGTTATCCGCTCTATATCACGCTTTTGGTCAATCTGATCAATATACTCTGCAGCCTTTTTTTCGTGCAGGCCCTAGGATGGGGGATTGCGGGGGCGGCCTGGGGGACGGTCGTCGCCCAGAGCTTGGGCTTGGGCTACGGTTTTTGGCTCTTACGGCGTTATCGAAAAATTTTACGCCGACCCGTGATGGCGGAGATACTTCGTTGGGAAGAGCTTCGGCGCTTTTTTCACGTCAATCGCAACATTTTTATCCGGACGGTCGCTCTGACCTTCGCTCTGGCTTTCTTCTATGCCCAGGCGGCGAGAGAGGGGGAGACGACCCTTTCGGTTATGATCCTTATGATGCAGTTTATGATCTGGATGAGTTTTGCGATCGACGGTTTCGCCAATGCGGCTGAGAGTCTGACGGGCCGATATTACGGAGCCGGTGACAGGGAGAAGTTTTTTGCGGCCGTCAGGCTCTCTTTGGCGTGGGGAGCGGGCCTTGCTTTCGCTTTTTCACTCCTCTATGCCTTGGGAGGCGAGCGGATTGTGAGAATTTTTACCGACCAGGAGGTCGTGATACTCGGAGTCTCCGAGCTTCTGCCGCTAGCTGCGCTTCTGCCGCTTTTGGCGTTTGCCGCGTTTATCTACGACGGGATCTTCATCGGGATGACGGCCGTGCGTTCGATGCGCAATGCCGTGCTTGCCTCCACGCTGCTCTATCTCTGTGCCTACTATCTCCTGCGATTCGTTCTGCCCTTTGGATATGCCCTGTGGATCAGCTTTATGGCCTTTTTTCTTTTTCGGGGTCTTTTGCAGGGATGGATGTTTCGAAAGCGGGGATGGGATCTCGACTGATCCTTCAAAGGAGCTTTTCGATGAGTTTTCCGTACCTTCCCGGCAACTCGACTTCCCGATTTCGGAGATAATCGTCGGCAAGAGACTCGATCCAGCTTCGGGAGGATTCAATCTTTCCGATAAAAAGGTAGAGCTTCCCCGATCTTCGTACAAAACGATAATCCCGCAGGGTAAGGTGAAGGGGCATGACCTCTCCTTTGAGGTCGAGTTCGGCTTCGATGATTCGGCTTCTGCTATCGAGTCGGAGTTTGGTGACGCTGCCGTAGGAAGCGATTTTGGCATTGATTGCAAGGGCGAGCGCTTTAGAGAGGGCTTGGTCTTTGAGGCGGAGAATCACGGCGTTCGTTTCCTGAAGCGGTCGGTGATCTCCGGCCGGTGGATGACCGAAAGCAGGTCGGTAATACGCAAGGGGTAACCCAACTTGTTCATATAGATGACGTAGTTGCTCAGAACCTTCTTGCCGTAGTCGTTTGCTTGCGCGTTCTCCACACGCTCCAGGCTGATCCAGGGATCGTAGGGACTGCGGTTTTCGAAGAGATCCTTTCGCCGGATCAGGCGCTTGGTAAAGCCGATTCCGGCGTTGTAGGCGTAGGCGACGAAGAGGGGATGGTGAAGCCAGGAGGTGAGGTAGTCGAGATGGGTATTGGCATATCGCAGTGCGGTGATTGGGTCGAAAAGATCGTCGTAGTCGATGGACTCCTTTCGCTGCTTTTTCAAATGGTCCACCAAAAAGGGCATGATCTGCATCATTCCCAGGGCGAAAGAGCCGGAGACCGAAGCGGGAATGAAGCGGCTCTCCTGGCGGGCGATGGCATAGAGGATCGCCTGACGTTTGATAGGGAGTTTCTTCATGAAGTTCCGGTAGGGCATAGGGAAATACTGAGGAACGTCGCGGCCCGCTTTGGTCTTGATGTAGGTGTAATGTCCGACGGTTTCGGCGCTTTTAAAGCGGGCGGCCAGCTTTTCTTTGTCGACGTGGGGATCGAAGATGCGGGCCTTGAGGCGGTGCCAGTGGATGGGATTGCGGATGTCGAAGCTCCGGACCGATCGTTGGGGAAGCTGCGGTGTGATCCCTAGGTCGTATTGGAGTCCCAGGGCATCTCTCCCCGCAAGAGTGTAGAGATTGATGTCGTAGCTTTTGACCAGCCTGTGGAGATAGCTCCGATTGCCGTCGGCTTTCCAGGCCCAAAAGAGGGCCCGGTCGGCCTCTTCCCGCTTCTGGGCTCGCTTTGCGGCTGTGGCGAAATCATACTCTGCCAGGGATTTCTCTCCCCGATTCAGGGCCTCGAAACCCAGACGCATCAGGTAGTCGTAGCGCAGGGCAGTGCCTTTGTCTGGGCGATAGTACAGGATACGCGAGAGCTTGGGAAGATGCTCCTTGCGGGTGTAGTAGAGCATGAGGTTGGCGCCGCCGTAGCGGCTTAGCTTTTGCCACGCCTTTTCGTCCATAGGATGGTCGAGCATACGGCGGCCCCGGGTTCCGGCATGGCTAAAGACGAAGAGCTTCATTTGGGGTGAGAGCTTCCTCCAGGCTTTTAGAGGATTCGGGGAGGAGAGGACCTGGAGAGTGATTTTTTCCTTGCGGGCCAGCTCACGCTTTTGTGCCGGCGTGAGGGCTTGGGCCCTTCTGATTCGGCGTGGGGGATTATGGCCCGTTTTGCGGCGGAAGGCTTTTTTGAGCGAGGGGTTGAGGGCCGAAGCTTCCCGGATGATGCGCTCCGCATCGCGCTTGGTGGTCTTCTTTTGCTTGAGATATCGCCAGATATAGTAGTCTTTTTCCACGCCTTTGGGCATAGCGTGAATCTCGTCGTAGTTGAAGGTTTTGGCTCCCAAAGGCAGGAGGAAAAGCATGAGAAGAAGCAGTGCCCAAGCTCCCCCGGAGGCTCTGACGAAACCGACGAATCCTTCATGTGACTTCATGAATAATGACGACATCGTGACCGAGATCTTCTTCCCTACCTTTACGCTCACGCCGATCAGCCGTAGACGAGTTTGAGAAGGAAGGTATCGAGGAACTGAAGCGCCAGTAGTATGACGATGGGGGAGAGATCGATCCCGCCGACCAGGACGAAAGGCATCTTACGTCGGACCCAGGCAAAGGCGGGTTCGGTGAGTTGATAGAGTCCCCGGATGATGGAACGGACCGTGGGGTTGGAAGGATTGGGCTGAACAAAGCTCAAGAGTGCGGCTATGATGATCATCCAGATATAGAGATTGATAACGGTGTGGATAACGGATACGAGTGCATAGATCAGGGCTGACATCGGACGACCTCCGTGATGTAGGATTTGAGATGGGGATAGAGTTGCGCCGGAGCAGGGCCTTGCGACGTGCCGCTCATCAAGCGCTGCATGAGGGGGCTGAGGGCTTCGGAATCGAGTCCGCTATGCTCGGCCAGATATGAGAGGAGATCCTCGTAGCGGTCGAAGGCCGGTCCCTCGATAATGAGTCGGGAGAGTCGGCGCATCTTCTCGTCGCAGGATTTGGGTGCGAAGATTGCGTCGATACGCTTCTTGAGCTCTCCGAGAGTCGGAGCCACATCGAGATAGAGCTTGGCCATACGGCCGATATCGGCGTCGGCGAAGCGAAAAAGCCTTGAGAGAGTCAGATCATCCATGCGTCTCAGATGCTCCCGGTTGATTCTCTCTAAGCGTTGGAGATCCAGGGAAACCGCTTCGGGAGAGAGGCGTGTCAGGTCGAACCACTCGAGGGCTTCTGGGAGGGTAAAAATCTCCCGAGGGGGAGTGTTTCCAAGACTCAGCAGTGCGTTGATGATCGCGTCGGGGAGGAAACCCGCCTCAAGGAGGGCTTTGAGGCTGTAACGCTCCGGGTGATGGGCGATCTTTCCGCCCTCGGTATCCAAAATAGGCGGGAGGTGGGCGTATCGGATAGTTTCTCTATAATCCAAGGCCCTTTGGATATGAATGCTCCGGGCGGTTTGCAGGCGTTCGTCCGCTTTGAGCACCGCACTCTTGGTCCCCGAAAAGATATCGCAGCAGGCGGCGGAAAAAGTCTCGGTGGGAGTGCCGTCGGATCGAAGGAGAACGAAGTGGTCGATCTCTTCCGGTTCAAAAAGAAGCTCTCCCCCACATAGGTCGTGGAAACGGATCGCTTCTTTCGGTTTGCGGATCCGAACGGTAAAGGGAACCCCCTCGGCTTTGATCTTTTGAAGCTCCTCCCGGCTCAACTGAGCGCAATGGCCGCTATAGCGGTAGGGACGACTCGATGCTTCAGCCGCTTCTCGCTCCTCGCGCAGCTTTTCGGCGCTGCAAAAGCAGAGAAAGGCTTTTCCCTCTTCCACAAGACGAAGTGCCAACTGCTGAGCGCGGTGAAGCTGATCGCCGTAGTGAAGGATTCGATCGGGAGTAACGGCAAATTTCTCCAGGATGAGCTTCTGCTCCTCATCGCTGCTTTGGGGGTGGTGCGTACGATGAAGATCATCAAAACAGAGTAAGAGCTCGCTTTTTTGCTGCCGTGCCGTGACCGTGGCGACGAGGGCGACCCGAAGATCGTCGAGATCCATTGCACGGTCTGTCGGCAGTGTAAAACGCAGCATCACGGCTCCCTCTTTTTTGGCGCATTATAGCAGATCACTCCTCGTCGTTGCTGCCTCCCGTAACGGTATCGACCACCGCACCTCCCGCAGCGCCGACTACACCAAATCCTGCCTCCACGACGGAACTCGCCACGGAGATGGGAGCGGTCACGATGCTGGTGCATCCGCTCATGCCTATCCCCAATAGCAATACTGTGACACCGGTAAAAAAACTTCTACGTAAAAACATGGGAAAAATTGTAGCCTAAAGCGGTAAAAAGAGTGGAATTAAGTGAATGAAGAGTAGACTCTTCCTTTGAAAAAAATCAACCTACGTATGGTAAAGGAAAGGTCGTGAGCGATCTCATCGAAGGATATCTCGGCAAACGTGTCGACGGTACCAAGAGTCGGGTACCGGCGGCTCTGGACCGCTGGCAGAGTATCACGGGTCTGATCCTGGGACTCTTCATCATCGGGCACATGCTCTTCACCTCCTCGATCTTGCTGGGCAAGGATGCGATGTATGCGGAGACCAAATTCTTTGAAGGCAGTCTCTTTCTCGACGAGCCCGAGCCGATACTCGTGGGCTTCGCCGCGACGGTGATCTTTGTGATTTTCGTCATTCACGCGGGATTGGCGATGCGCAAGTTCCCCTACCGCTGGCGGGAGTACAAGCTGCTCAAGACCCACTCGGCGCACATGGGACATACCGATACGATTCTTTGGATGGTCCAGGCGGCGACGGGATTTGGAATGTTTTTCCTCGGTTCGGTCCATCTCTGGACGATGATGAGTATGCCCGAAAAGATCGGTCCCTATGCCTCTTCGGACCGGATCTATACCGATAAAATGGGTCTTCTCTACGGCCTGCTCATCGCCCTGGTGATTTTCCACGCCATGGTGGGGCTCTATCGCCTGAGCGTGAAGTGGGGCATTACCGTGAGACGGAATCCCCGGGCGGATCGGATTCGCAACAAGAAGATCATGTGGGGAGCGATTCTCTTCTTCTCTCTGATGGCCTACAGCGCCTTGGGAACCTACTGGCGCATCGGCAAGGAGCATCGCCAGAACTGCGGAGAGCGCTATCTCCCCCAGAGCACGAATCCGTCAAACTCTTCCGGAGGTGAGGAATGAAGATCAACTACTGTGATGCGCTGATCGTAGGAGGCGGCCTGGCGGGACTGCGGGTCGCCGTCCAGGCCCAAGAGAAGGGGCTAAGTACCGTCGTGCTCTCCCTGGTCCCGGTCAAGCGCTCCCACTCCGCCGCCGCTCAGGGGGGAATGCAGGCGAGCCTGGCCAATACGGTCATGGGAAAAGGGGACAACGAAGATGTCCATTTTGCCGATACAGTCAAAGGAAGCGACTGGGGGTGCGACCAGGAAGTGGCAAGAATGTTCGTCACCACCGCGCCCAAAGCGATCCGGGAGCTGGCCAACTGGGGCGTCCCCTGGAGCCGGGTGCACCAAGGACCCCGGGAGGTGGTCATTAACGCCCAACGCACGACGATTGTCGAGCCGCCGGAAGCCCACGGCTTGATCAACGCCCGTGATTTCGGCGGGACCAAAAAATGGCGGACCTGCTACACCGCCGACGCCACGGGCCATACGATGCTCTACGGCGTGGCCAACGAAGCGATCCGTAGGGAGGTGGAGATCCACGAACGCAAGGAGATCCTCCGCCTCATCGTCGAAAACCGCCGCTGCTACGGTGCCGTCGTCCGGGATCTGATTACCGGAGAGATCGAAGCCTACCTCGCCAAGGCGACCTGCATCGCCACCGGCGGCTGGGGACGGGTCTACCGGACCACGACCAACGCCGTCATCTGTGAAGGAACCGGCCAGGCTGCGGTGCTGGAGACGGGGATCGCCGCCCTGGGCAATCCCGAAGCGGTGCAGTTTCATCCCACGCCCATCGTCCCTTCGGGGATTCTTCTGACCGAAGGGTGTCGGGGTGACGGAGGGGTGCTGAGGGACGTGGACGGTTATCGCTTTATGCCCGACTACGAGCCCGAAAAGAAGGACCTAGCGAGCCGGGATGTGGTCAGCCGTCGGATGATGGAACATATCCGAAAGGGCAAGGGGGTTCCTTCGCCCTTTGGAGATCATCTCTGGCTTGATATTTCGATCCTGGGCCGGGAACATATCGAAAAGAATCTCCGGGATGTCCAGGAGATTGCCATGACCTTCAACGGTATCGATCCCGCCGACGAGGGCCCCAAAGGGTGGCTGCCGGTCCGGCCTGCCCAGCACTACAGTATGGGAGGGATCCGCACCAAACCGACGGGAGAGTCTCCGGATCTCTCGGGGCTTTTCTCCTGTGGAGAGGCGGCCTGCTGGGATCTCCATGGCTTCAACCGTCTCGGGGGCAACTCCGTCGCGGAGACCGTCGTCTCGGGGATGATCGTGGGCAGTTATATGGCGGAATTCTGCCGGGAGAACGATCTCGACGTTTCTACCCGCCTGGTAGAGGAGTCTATCGAGAAGGAAGCGCGCTATATCCGGGAGATTTTGGAACGTCCCGAGAGCGAAGGGATGAGTATTTTCGATATCAAAAGGCGCATGCAGCACATCATGGACGAAAAGGTGGGAATCTTCCGGGACGGCACCCATCTTCAGGAGGCGGTGGACGAACTCCGGGAGCTGCTGAAACGGAGTCGCAAGGTGGGGGTGCGCTACAAGTGTCTCAAGGCCAATCCCGAGTTGGAGGAGACCTATCGGGTCCCCAAAATGCTCAAGATCGCCCTCTCCATCGCCTACAGCGCTCTGATGCGCACCGAGAGCCGGGGGGCCCACTACCGGGAGGATTACACAATGCGAGACGATCTCAACTGGCTCAAGCGGACGCTGGTGCGCTGGAGCGATCCCGAAGGGACTCTGCCGGAGCTGAGCTATGAAGCACTGGAGATCATGAGGATGGAGATGCCTCCTGCCTTCAGAGGCTACGGCCGCAAGGGGCAGATCATCGAAAACCCTCTCTCCGCCAAACGGCAGGAGGAGGTGGAGGCGATACGGAGGAGGCTCGAAGCCGAGGGCAAAGACCGCTTTGCCATTCAGGAAGCGCTGATGCCCTTCGATCTGCCTGAGAACTACAGAGCCAAAAACGAACGACTGGGGGTGGGATATGCCTAAGCACAAAATTATGACACCCGATCAAAGCAGTGGTCGGGAGCTGACCTTCGAGATCCTCAAGTACAATCCGCGGGATCCCAACTCCCGTCCCCATCTGGAGACCTACAAGATCCGGGAGACCCCCGGGATGACGCTCTTCGTGGCGCTGAATATGATCCGTGAGGATCTCGACCCCGATCTGGCTTTCGACTTTGTCTGCCGGGCCGGGATCTGCGGCAGTTGCGGGATGATGGTCAACGGCAAGCCCCTCCTAGCCTGCCGGACCCGTACCGCAGACTACCCTGACGGTCGTATCCGCCTCATGCCAATGCCCGCCTTTGAACTGATCAAGGATCTCTCGGTGATCACCGGGCAATGGATGGACCGGATGAGCAAGCGGGTCGAGAGCTGGGTCCACGCCAAAGAGCAGCAAGACATCAGCCGGATCGAAAAGCCCATCGACCCCGATGCAGCTGATAGGACCTTCGAGCTGGACCGTTGCATCGAGTGCGGGATCTGTGTCGCCTCCTGCGCCACGGCACTGATGCGGCCCGACTTTGTCGGTGCCGTGGGCCTCAACCGCATCGCCCGCTTCGAAGCCGATCCCCAAGACGAGCGGACAGACGCCGATTTCTATGAACTCGTCGGCGACGATGCGGGGATCTTCGGCTGTATGAGCCTACTTGCCTGTGAAGACCACTGCCCCAAAAACCTCCCCCTCCAGGAGAAGATCGCCTACATGCGCCGCAAACTCTCCAAAGCTTGATACCGTAAGGAGCTCCACACGCCCTCATGAGCAGGACGGGGAGTATGGATCCACTCTCTGGGAAGAACCGGGCCGTTGCGGGGAGACGCTTATTGGATGAAGGGGATATCCAAGGTGATACTACGCTCTTCAAGGAGCGGGACGATCTGGAGTTTCTCCGCCAGGTCCCGCAAGATGCCGTCTTCGTCGCAGTATCGCCCGTTGGCCTTGATTTTGAGCCGGAGCATGGGGTAACGTTTGTCGTCGATGATGATGAATTCCCCGATGGTCATCTTGAGGCTTACCTCAATCTGACTCGATCGTCGGAAGCTCTCCAGGGCTTTGCGTAAAAGTTTGGAGAAATTGTTCTGGTCGATTCGCAGCGGCGGAAGATCCTGATCGGTCAACAGACTCAGCTTCTGTTTGTATTGCATCTTAAAAAGGGTGATGGCCGCTTCCAGGAGGTTGTTGATGTCCGTAGGAATGAGCCGCTCAGCTTCGAGATGGCGTTTCTCTCCGGCCCGTGGACGATAATAAAGTCGCAAAGCGACCCAATCGTCGGAGTTATAGCTTACGCTGACGGCATAGAAGAGCAGCTGCCGGTACCGAAGATCCATCAACGTGGTTTTGCTACCGTAATCTTTGGGAGCATGGGCCAGGGCGATCTCGAAGAGATTACGACTCTCGACGTAGCCCAACAGTATCTCCGCCGCGTTGTTGAGCCAGAGGATCCTGCCCTGATGATCAAAAACGATTATCGGCGAGCCGTCATTTTCAAGAATGAACTGAAAATCAATCGATTCGGTATTCATGGAGTTTCTTTCTCAGAGTATTGCGGTTGATGCCCAGGATTTCCGAGAGCTTGAGTTGGGATCCGTAGCGTTGTAGACCGGCCTGGAGCATGGGGCGTTCCAGGATTCCCAAGTGTTCCCTATAGGCGTTGTTGCCTTCGAGATTTCGGGTAAAAAAGTGATAGAGTGCGTATTCGATCTCTTCGGCTTTCATATTTTGCAAAAGAATCTCCCGGTAGACCGAGGCCTTGAGGGATCGAAGGTTTTGAGAGAGATCCAAGCGGGAGGGTTCCAAATCGATGGTTTCGTCGTATCCAAAAATCTCCTTTGCTTCGGAAAGGAAATGACGGAGGAAAGCGTCGATATCCTCCGGGCGTTCCTTCAGCGGCGGTAAACGGTAGATGAAGGCGAACTTCTCATCAAGGACGCGAGGGTGGATCTCACCATTGGCAAGCGCGACGATCCGTTTGTTTTGAAAATCGAGTTGCTCGGGGCTTTTGACGGATTCAAAATTTAGGATGATCAATTCGTTTTCCATGGCCAAAGCGTGCTTAAGGGCTTCGATATCGCCACCGTCCACCTCGGGAGTATCAGGGAGGAGCTGGCGGACCAGGGTCCTTTTGCCCGTTGCGGGCGGACCGATGATAATACTCGAGACAAAAAGCGAGTGGGTAAGTTGCAAGCCCTGTACGATCTGCTTGACCGCTTCGCTCTCTCCGATTAGATGATGTGTCGTCATAGCTTATTCCTTCTATTTGTTCATTTATTCTACAAAAATCTAGCATAGTACTTGTTGAAAAAAAAGTCAAGAAAGCGTAATCTAGCACGCTGATCCTGTATAGTTTTTCTTATCATGGCTATAACATCTGTATATTCATAGGCTTTTTAGCCCCTTTTGAGTAGAATTAAGCCGATTTTTTCCCCACTAAGAAAAGGAAACCTATGTCCTCGACCGAAGCCCTCGAAAATATCGATGAGTTGTTGTCGGCCCATAAACTGAGCTATGCCGATTACGAGCGTATCAAAGAGATCCTGGGGCGCGAGCCCAATCTGGTGGAGCTGGGAATCTTTAGCGCCATGTGGAGCGAGCACTGTAGCTATAAATCCTCCAAAAAGTATCTCAACGGCTTTCCCACCGAGGCTCCCTGGGTCATTCAGGGACCGGGGGAGAACGCCGGAGTTATCGATATCGGCGGCGGTATGGCCGCGGTCTTCAAAATGGAGAGCCACAATCACCCCAGCTATATCGAGCCCTTTCAGGGAGCGGCGACGGGCGTGGGCGGAATCTTGCGGGATATCTTCACTATGGGAGCCCGTCCCGTAGCCAATCTCAATGCTCTGCGCTTCGGGGACATCGACGGCGTGAGTGAGACGGCCCGCTATCAGCGTCATCTGGTTCGTGGCGTGGTCGAAGGGATCGGCAGTTACGGCAACTGTATGGGAGTGCCGACCATCGGGGGAGAGATGAGCTTCGAGAGCTGTTACAACGGCAACATCCTCGTCAATGCTTTCAGTCTGGGGCTGGCCAAAAGCGACGAGATCTTCTACGGTAAAGCCGAAGGCGTCGGAAATCCCGTGATCTATGTCGGCTCCAAAACCGGCCGAGACGGTCTGGGGGGAGCGGTTATGAGCTCTGATAGCTTCACCGAAGAGTCGAAGAAACTCCGCCCCACGGTGCAGGTGGGCGATCCTTTCACGGAAAAACTTCTTTTGGAGGCCTGTCTGGAGCTCTTCAAGACCGACTATGTCGTGGGTATCCAGGATATGGGGGCGGCGGGTCTGACCTCCAGCTCCTTCGAAATGGCGGGACGAAGCGGCAGCGGGATGGTGATGCATCTGGACAAAGTTCCCGCCAGAGAGGAGGGGATGACTCCCTACGAGTTCATGCTCAGCGAATCCCAGGAGCGGATGCTCATCTGCGCCAAGAAGGGAACCGAAGAGAAGATCATCGAGATCTTCGAAAAGTGGGACCTCGACTGCGCCGTCATCGGCGAAGTGACCGACACCGGGAGAATGGAGCTCTACTGGCACGGAGAGAAGGTCGCCGACATTCCCGTCGATCCCGTCAGTGAAGAGGCCCCGGTCCTGGATCGTCCCACCAAGCGACCCGCCTATCTCGACGAGATTGCCGGCGTGAAGATCGACGACTTCTCCCCCGTCGACAATCAAAGCGCTTTCGAAAAACTCATCGCATCCGACGAAGTAGTGGATAAAGCCTGGGTCTACGAGCAGTACGATTCGATGGTTCAGACCAATACGGAGAAGCATCCGGGTAGCCTGGATGCCAGTGTCATCCGGGTCAAGGAGACCGGCGTCGCGCTGGCCATGAGCTCAGATTGTAACCCCCGCTACTGCTATATCGATCCATTCAAAGGGGCGGCTCTGGCGGTTTTGGAGAGTGGACGCAACGTAGCCATGAGCGGTGCCAAGCCTCTGGCGATTACCGACTGCCTCAACTACGGAAATCCGGAGAATCCCGAGGTGATGTGGCAGTTCGCCAAGGGGTGCGAAGGGATCAAGGAGGCCTGTGCCCAGATGGAGACTCCCGTCGTCAGCGGCAATGTCTCCCTCTACAACGAAACCAACGGCGTCAGCGTCTTTCCCACTCCTGCCATCGCCATGGTCGGAGTCAACGAAAGCGAATATCGGGTCCTACCCAGTGAGTTTCAGGCGGAAGGAAATACGCTGGTACTGGTCGGAGAGACCTATGGACAATTTGGCGGCTCTCTTTATATGAAAGCACTTTACGACACCATCGCCGGAACCCTGGCCGAGATCGACTATGCCGCCGAAGCCCGACTTTGGCAATTGGTGATCGACGCCAACAAAGCGGGGCTTCTCAAAGCGGCCAAGGATATTAACGTCGGCGGCCTTGCCGTCGCCCTAGCCAAGATGGCCGCCCGCAGCGGGCTGGGTGCTGAAGTCTCCGTCGGCTTCGACGATCCCAGATGGATCTTCGACGAATCGCAGCATCGGGCCCTGCTGGAGGTCGCTCCCGACAAACTACAGGAGCTTGCCCGTTTGGCGTTGGATCTTGGCTTGAAGATCCAACCTGTCGGCAGTATTGGTGGAGAGATTTTGCGTATCAACGATGTTGAGATGCCTCTTTCGCAACTGAAGGAACTCTATTTCAACCGTTTCAAAGAGGTGATCGAACAGGATCTCTAACTACCGATCGAGGGTCTTGAAACTTTATCGGTTAGAGAGATTGTTGAAAAAATTTTAAAATAGGCAGGATGGAAAGTGGAGCTGATAGCGGGACTCGAACCGGAGGAGCGTCAAGCGAAAGCCAACTGCTTGGCTTTCATAGCTCCGCACGACGATTGCGTTGTGAGCGCGTAGCGATCACCGCAAGACGGCAGGCGAAGCGGGTGAGATCTTATCCGATAAAAAAGGTTATTAAAAGAGGGAGTGTTGTCGATCGATGGAGCTGATAGCGGGACTCGAACCCGCGACCTCCTGATTACGAATCAGGTGCTCTAGCCAGCTGAGCTATATCAGCGTAGAAGGGGTGAAATTCTATCGCTATTTCCGGCGAAAATCAAGGGCCGGACTCTTGGAAAACCTCTTGCCATTTTGTTTCCATTCGTCTGTAGTGGCTTCCTTTCCAGTAGACTTTTTCGCAGGAAGGGCAGCGACAAAACTCCCGGAAGTGCTCAAGGACAAATGTGGGAAGCGACTCGGGCGGCTTACGGAGGACTTCCAGAGAAGTGTTGCACCGAATGCAGCGTGTAAAAGGCGTATAGTACGATGCAAGAGAAAAACGCGCATCCAAAAGTCTCAGTGCCCTCGAAAGATCCGAAGCGGGCAGAGATATCCAGAGGGCGTGGCTCTCCTCTCCCGTCCGGGCGGAGGTGAGCAGGACGCTTCCATGCTCCTCGGCGAGACGCAGCAGCTCCCGACGGGAAGCCTGGTGCAGCGTCCGGGTATCAAAACCGGCGAAACGGAGATATTTAACGACTCTTCCCAGCTGGATTTCGGCAATGAAGGTCGGCTTTTCTTTGTCGTTGTTGTAATTCATGATCTTCTTAAGCTCGTTTTCGATACAATCCCGTCCACATTTCCCGCAGAACCTTTCGGCGGGACGCAAACCAATGAAGGATACCTAAAATGAAACGAACCTATCAACCTCACAATACGCCTCGTAAGCGTACTCACGGCTTTCGGACCCGGATGAAAAGCAAGAACGGTCGCAAGGTTATCAACGCCCGCCGTGCCAAAGGTAGAAAAAGATTGGCCGTATAAAACGCTTCCGGACTCTGACGCGACAGCGTGAGTTCGACCGAATCTACAAAGGAGCGGACAGAGTCTGGCACACGCCTTGGTTCGTCCTCTTCTATCGCCGGAGCGAGACGCCGCAAGTGGCCTTTGTCGCCGGCAAAAAAGTGGGCAACGCCGTCAAACGCAATCGCGCCAAGCGGCGTCTGCGGGCTCTCTTTATCGAAACCCTTTCCCAAATCAATGACGACGCCTACATTCTCGTAGCCAAAGCTCCCATCATCGAGGTCGATTTTTCCCAATTGCGCCAAGGTTGGCTCAAGGCGCTGCAGCGTTCCGGAGCCCTGCGTCAAAAGAAAAACTCCGACGCTTCCTGAACTTTGGCCCTCAGATAAGATCTTGATCGCAGCTCCCATAAATCTGTAATTCAAAAGAGGGTATAATCCGCCACTATTACTCGATTATCCCACAGCGATAAAGGTTATGATTTTGGAAAAACTGGATCTCAACAAGCGATTGCTGATCGCTCTTGTCCTCTCTTTTGTTATTCTTTTTGGATTTAGTTATCTCTCTCCCCAACCGAAAGCGAAGGCCGAAAGCAACACGACAACGATGCGGCAGACGGCGGAGCATCCGAGCTCTGCCACGGCTCACGCTGCTCCGTCGGAAGTCTCTGCGGCTTCGACGACGGCATCCGCTCCCCAAAAAGCCGCTCCCGAGTCAGCGCTCGGCAAACCCCTGGCAACCGTCGAAACCAAGAAATACAGGCTTAAGATCGATCGCTTCGGCCGGATTGTCAGTACGATCCTCAAAGAGCCCAAATACAGACAGGACGACGGAAAGCCTCTGGAGCTAATCGATCCAAAACGGACCCGTCCTCTGGAGCTGCGTTTTGCCGACGCCGCGATCAATACCGAAGCCTTTAAGATCCCTTATACCGCATCGGCCAAGGCATTGACGGTAACGGAAGGGAAGGGGGTTTTGACTCTGACCCAAAAGCTTCCGGGCCTCACGGTGACCAAGACTTTAACCTTCTATCCGGAAGGGCATTACGATCTCAAGGTCGACGTAAGTAAAAAACTCGACTATTTCCTTACGCCGGGCCATCGTCCCGAAGCGGACAAGTCGAAATACCTGATCGTCCGAGGCGTACTGGTCCGGGATAGCGAGGGCATCATCACGACGATCGAGGACGGAGATGCCAAAGAGACGGAAAAGATCGACAAAGCGACGATTCTTTCCTCCTTTGACCGCTACTATGCATCGCTCTTTTTCAACTTCGATCACCCCTTTAGGGTCGTGATCACTCCCGATACGGACAAGGATCCGCTTCCTTTCGTCGCCGCCAAGGGGCCCCTGGAGCTACATGGATATATCGGGCCCAAGGAGTGGAAGCTTTTCTCCTCATTGGATCGGCGTCTGACCGATGCCATCGAGTTTGGCTGGTTTACCTTCCTGGCCAAGCCTTTTTTCCGGGTGATGCTGGCGATTTATGATTTCGTCGGCAATTGGGGCTGGGCGATCGTGCTCTTTACGATTCTGGTGAAGCTGGTGCTCTTCCCTCTCTCCTACAAGGGAATGATGTCGATGCAAAAACTCAAGGATCTCGCTCCCAAGATGAAAGAGATCAAAGAGCGCTACGGCAAGGACCCGGCCAAGATGAATCAGCAGATGATGGAGCTCTACAAGAAACACGGGGCCAACCCTATGGGCGGCTGTTTGCCGATGATTCTGCAGATTCCCGTCTTTTTCGCCCTTTATCGGGTCTTGCTCAACGCCGACGAACTTCAGGGCGCTCCCTGGATCCTCTGGATCACCGACCTCTCCCGCCAGGATCCCTATTTCGTCCTGCCGATTCTGATGGGGGCGACGATGTTCCTCCAGCAGCAGATTACGCCCAATACCATGACCGATCCGCTCCAGCAGAAGATCTTCAAGTGGTTCCCCGTGCTGATGACCTTCTTCTTCCTGACCTTCCCCGCGGGGCTGGTGCTTTACTGGTTGACCAACAACATCCTCTCTATCGCACAACAGGTCTATATCAATCGGGCTTACGAGAAGCATAAGGCGAAGATGAAAACGGCGAAAAAAGCGCAAGGGTAACGGAGTCATATATGAAAAAATTTGAAGCAATGACCCTGGAGGAGACTTACCGGCTTGCCTGTGATGCGTTGGGTTGTAGCATGAGCGAACTACGCTATGAGATCGTTCAGTATCCTAGTAAGGGAATTCTGGGCTTTTTTGCCAAACCTGCAGTGATCGTCGCCATGCGTGAGAACTCTCCCTCGGAAGGGAGAAAGCAGAGGGATTACCAAGCTGCTAGCGCGAAAAAGGCAAAAACAAAAGAGCATCCGGCTACCGACTCCGTGAGAGAGGAAAAGTCCGAAGCCAAGGAGATGAACTTCCCTGAGGAAGAGAAGACCTTGACTACCGAGACTGAGAGCCATGAGGCGATTATTGAGAACTTTTTCGATGAAAGCTCTTCCGAGACGCAGCACAAAAGCGATAGCGGTACGATGGATGAAGAAGCGCTTCAAAAGGAGATCGAAAATCGGATCAAAGAGCTGATGGAGGTAAGCTGCTTCGATATCGACACGGTCGAGGTGGATGTGGTGGAGAAAACGGCTTATATCTTTCTCGACGGTGAGGATGCGGCGCTCATCATCGGCAAAGAGGGCTATCGCTACAATGCGCTCTCTTATTTGCTCTTCAACTGGATCCATAGCCGTTACGACCTCTATATCAAGCTGGAAGTGGCCCAGTTTCTCACGACCCAGGAGGAGATGATCCGCCATAAGATCCAACCGGTGATCGAGCACGTCCATCGTGAAGGATGGGGGAGGACTCGGCCCCTGGACGGCATCCTGGTGCAGATTGCCCTAGAGCAGCTCCGAGAAGCCTTTCCCGACAAATATGTAGGGATCAAGCGTCAGCGGGACGGAAGCCGCTATGTTTTGATCAACGAGTTCAACTCTCGGCGTCAATGAATGATACGATCGCGGCGATAGCTACTGCCCACGGCGTCGCCTCTATTTCTATCATCCGCCTCAGCGGTCCCGAGGCACTTTCCATTGCAAGACATATTGCGCCTAAAGCCCCCTTCGTCCCCCGGGTCGCCTCACTTAGCGATCTTTACGATGCACGAGGCGAGCTGATCGACCGGGGTATCGTCCTCTACTTTCAAGCTCCCCGCTCCTTCACCGGTGAAGAGGTCGTGGAGTTTCAGGCTCATGGTGGCTTGATAGTCGCCGAACAGATCCTGGAGAGTGCTCTGGCCCACGGGGCCCGTCTCGCCGAGCCCGGAGAATTCAGCAAGCGGGCCTTTCTCGGCGGCAAGATCGATCTGAGCGAAGCCGAAGCGATCGCCCGCCTTATCGAGGCAAAAAGCGTCGATGCCGCCCGGATTTTGGCGCGTCAGCTCAAGGGAGAACTGGGGAGTTTCGTCGAGGAGAGCCGGGAAGCTCTGCTGAGAGCGATGGCTCATTCGGAAGTGTTGATTGACTACGCGGAGGAGGATATACCCGACGAATTGATGGAAGGTTTGAAAAATCAGCTGGAGAGTCTGCGTCAACGGCTGGAGGGGATTGTCGAGAGCAGCCGTCGGAGACGAGGGCTGATCGAAGGATTTCGTATCGCCATCGTCGGCAAACCCAACGTAGGGAAAAGTTCACTACTCAATGCACTCCTTAGCTATGAGCGGGCGATTGTCAGCGAGATTGCGGGAACGACGCGGGATACTATCGAAGAGCAGATTCGTCTGGGCTCTCACATTGTGCGCTTGATCGATACGGCGGGGATTCGGCAAACCGATGATCGGGTAGAGCGTATCGGGGTGGAACGCTCCCTCCTCTCTCTGGCAGAGGCCGATATCGTCATTGCCCTCTTTGATGCTTCACGCCCCTGGGACGAGGAGGATGACGCTATTCTTCGCCGGATAGAAGAGATAGAAGCCGAGGGTAAAGAGCTGATCGTCGCATTGAATAAGAGCGATCTTCCCCGAGTATTGGAAAATGAAAAACTTGAGCGCTTCCGGCCATTACAGATCAGTGCGCGAAGAGAGTTTGAAGGATTGGTCCAGGCTCTTACGGGGAGACTGGATACGCTTGCCACCGATGAGGAGCTGATGCTCGCCTCAGCGAGACAGATCGAAGCGGTGGAGGAGTGTGCCCGCCAGATCGGCCAGGCCCTGGAGCCGCTGAGCCGCGAAGAGTTGGAGCTCTTCAGCTATCACCTGCGGGCGGCAGTCGAGGCGATCTCCCGCATTACGAGGCCTTTTGAGAGTGAAGAGATCCTCGATCAAATGTTCGGAGAATTCTGTCTGGGTAAATAGAGTGTTAGGGAGCGATAACTTTCCTAGTGTATAATTGTGGGGATTTGCTTTGACACAATACTTCGGAAATATGAGGGAAGTTCGGAATGAAGATTAAAAACATACATACAATAGCGATACTCTTGCTGGCTCTCTTCATGAGCGGCTGCGTCCATCAGGAGCTGATACTACCTGACATGGGAAGCTCAGCAGTTTCGACCCAGGAGGAATCGACCGTCGATGTCTCCGATCTCAACACCACTGTCCAGACAGAACAGGCCGTCCCGAGGATCCCCTTTCCCGTCTCCGAATACAGCCGTCTGCCCAGAAGCGGCAGCGCCACCATCAAAGGAAACATCTATTTGATCGGGCCTGCGGGGCAAAAGATCTACGGCAAGCAGACACGCCTCTATCTCAATCCCGTCACCAGTTATTCGCAACAGTGGTACCGAGAGAGCTATCTGGGAGGCCGCAAAATGGCTAAGGCAGACCCGAGACTTTTCAACTACCTCAAGTTCACCACCTCCGATGCCAACGGTCGTTTTGCTTTCTACGGCGTTCCGGCCGGACACTACTATGTGATCGGGGTCGTGCGCTGTGCCGAGGAGTGCGGCTACGATACCCTTCAAAATGTCCGGGTCGCCAAGGAGGTCAGCGTAGGCTCCGGGGGTACGACGGAAGTCGAACTGAGCAAAACGCTCA
>Ga0256833_1000252_pt1 | contig 42792 bp, 36 predicted proteins | sample 356284metaG_FD_190535 | JGI IMG/M metagenome (GOLD analysis project Ga0256833, IMG submission 190535) | Hydrothermal vent microbial communities from Mid Atlantic Ridge, Atlantic Ocean - 356-284 | ecosystem: Environmental > Aquatic > Marine > Hydrothermal vents | place: Atlantic Ocean: Mid... | reverse complement strand
CCCACTTCGTGCGCCGGGCCTTTGAGGAAACTTTCGCCGGTAAGGCCCCCCAGCGGGAGTGGTACCCCCGCCAGGTGTATGACCTGGCCCACAACATCGGCAAGGTGGAAGTGCACACTGTAGACGGCCGGCGGGTGAAGGTGGTAGTGCACCGCAAGGGCGCTACCCGCGCCTTCCCGCCGGGCGCGGCCGGCCTGCCCGAGGAGTATCGGGACATTGGCCAGCCGGTGCTGGTGCCCGGCAGCATGGGCACCGCGTCGTGGGTGCTGGTGGGCGCGGAGGGCAGCATGAAGAAGTCCTTCGGCTCGTCGTGCCACGGCGCGGGGCGGGTGATGAGCCGGGCCAAAGCCAAGAAGACCGTGCGCGGGGAGGTTCTGCGCCGGGAGCTGGAAGGCGAGGGCATTCGGGTGCGGGCCGGTTCCCTGCGCGGCCTGGCCGAAGAAGCGCCCTTCGCGTACAAAGATGTGGACGCGGTGGTGGAAACCGTGGTGGGCGCGGGCCTGGCCCGCAAGGTGGCCCGCCTGCGCCCTGTGGCCGTGGTCAAAGGGTGAGGGGGAACCGGCGACGGCCCCGCGGCGTTGGAAAAGGCGCAAGCCCCATGGTAGGGAGGTGCATCATGCGCCGTTTTACGCTTTTGGCCCTGGCGTGGTGGGTCGCGGTGGTGTTGGCCGCCTGCCAGGCCGGCGGTTCCCCGGCCACGGAACCCCCCGCGCCGCCCAGGCCCACGGCTTTGGCTCCGGCGTCGCCAACGGTTCGCCCCGCGGCTACGCCCACCCGCGCCGCGGGCCAACCCCAGGTGAGCACGGCCCAACCCAACCGCCCCGCGGAGGTGACCATGCTGCCTCAACCGCAGCCCGGCCCAGAGGGCTGGACCGAGATTCCCACCGAGCCGCCCGACTGGAGCCAGGTGCAAAAAGTGCCCTTTTATGTGGAAGACGCGCGGTTGGCGCGAATGGACAAGGAGCGCCTTGTGCTGCAGGTGCGCGGCCAGCGTCCTCGGCCTTGTGACGGCGTGCGGGCCCAGGTGCGGGTCGCGCCCGACGCGGCGCGCATTGAGGTGGAGGTCTTCGGCATTGCCAACCCCCGCATGTTGTGCGTGGAAATGCTGGCCCCCACCCAGGGCGTGGTGGACCTGACCCCGTGGCTCCAGGGCCTGCCGCCGGGCCAGTATACCGTGTTCCTCAACACCGCGCCGGTCGATACTCTGACTTGGCCGCCCGACGAATAGGCCGGCCGTCGGTTCCCCCGGAGGTGCAGCGATGGCCCCCACTGGCTTGCGCGCGTTGGCCCGGGTGTTGCAGCGCCAGCGCCCCTGGTGGTGGCGGGCGTTTACCCGGCTGGTGCCGGCGGCCCGACGCTGGGGGTGGTGGGTGGCCCCGGGCAATCAGGTGCGCTGGCAGGCCGCGGCCCATGGCGTCGAGGTCACCGTGCAGGGCACAGGTCATCGGCTGGTGGTGGAACCCGGCGCGGTGCTGCGCAATGTGGTGTTCGACCTCGCGGGGGAGGGGCACACGGTGCACATCGCGGCGGGTTGCGTGCTCAACCAGGTGTATGTGCGCCTGCGGGGGCAGGGGCATCGGCTGCAGCTGGCGCGCGGGGTGCGCTTCACCCGGGGGGGCGAAATCTGGATGGAGGACCAGGGCGGCTCGCTCCTCATCGGCGAAGGCACCACCATCGTGCACGCCCGCCTGTCGGTCATCGAGGGTACCCGCCTGCGCATTGGCGCGGGCAGTCTGTTCGCCTACGACATCGAAGTGCGCACCGGCGATTCTCACAGCCTTTTGGACGCGCGCACGGGCCAGCGCCTGAACCCGGCCGCGGATGTGGAGGTGGGCGCGCGGGTGTGGGTGGGCGCGCGGGCCATGTTGCTCAAAGGCGCGCGCATCCCCGACGACAGCGTGGTCGCCGCGGCCGCGGTGGTGACCAAAGCCTTTGCCGAGCCGGGGGTGGTGTTGGGTGGGCATCCGGCCCGAGTGTTGCGGCGGGGGGTGCGGTGGGTGCCGCAGCGGGTTCCGGTGGGGGAACCGGCGTCGGACGCGGCCACGGAGGGGGCTTAGGCCGCTTCACCGGCCCGGGCCAGCACCCGGCGGGCGGCCTTGACCATGGGCATGTCAATCATCTTGCCGTCCAGGGCCACCACGCCCAAGCCCTGCGCGCGGCCGCGTTCGTAGGCTTCCAGCACCCGACGGGCGTAGGCCACGGCGTCGGCCGTGGGGGTGAAGGCCTGCTGCACCACGGGCACCTGCGCGGGGTGAATGACCTGCTTGCCGTCGAAGCCCCAGGCCGCGGCCTCGCGGGCTTCGCGCGCCAGGCCTTCCAGGTCCTTATAGCGAATGTAGACGATGTCGATGGCCTGCAGGTTGTGGGCTTTGGCCGCGGCCACCACGGCCTGCCGGGCGTAGAGCACTTCCCGGTTGTCGGGGCTGCGTTGCGCGCCCAGGTCCGCGGTGTAGTCTTCCGCGCCAAAGAGCAGGGCATCCAGGCGCGGGGTGGCCCGGGCGATGCTGTTGCGGGCCTCGACCCCGCGGGCCGTCTCCAGAATGGCCAGCAGCCGCACCGAACCCACGGGCCAGCCGTAGCGTTCCTCGGCTTGCTGCAGGCGGTAGGCCACCCAGTGCAGTTGCCAGGGGGCTTCCACCTTGGGCACCACGATGCCGTCGGGGTGGGCCGAAAGCACAGCGTCCAAATCGGCCGCGGCCGGGCCGCCGTCGGGGCCCTGCGGCGGGTGAATGCGCACTAAGCGCTCCCCGGCCGCAAAGGTGAGCTCCCCCAGGACGCGGGCCACCAGGGCCCGCGCCGCGGCCTTGTGCGGCCATGCCACACCGTCTTCCAGGTCGAAACACACGCTATCGACGGTCAACCCGGCAGCTTTGCGCAGCTTGCGCTCCTGGTCGCCGGGGACATAGAGTAGCGCACGGCGTGGTCGCATGGCCATCGCGCCCCCTGAGGTTTAGTAGAAGACCTTGCGCGGCAGCGCCTTGGCCTGCTCGATCCAGTCCCGCACCTGGTCGAGGGAAGGCACGCGGCGCACCAGGTTCTTGGCCTGGTTGACCTCTACCAGTTTGGCGTAAAGGGATTCGGGGTTGCGGCGGGCCAGTTCCATGACGGTGTCGACCCCCGCGGCCTCCAGCAGGTCCGCGTATTCGGACCCGACGCCCTTGATGCGGTAGAGGTCCGCGTGGTTGACCCACTCCAAAATGCGCTTGGGCGAAATGCCCAGCCGTTCGGCGATGCTCTTGCGGCCTTCGGGCGTACCGGCCTGCTCGAGCAGGGCTTCCACCGTGGTGATGCCGATGGAAGCCAGCTTTTCGGCGTAGGTGGGGCCGATGCCCTCGATGTCCTGGATGCGTTTCTTCGCCACGCTTCACCTCCTCAGAAGGGATAGGGGGCCTCCCTGCGGGAAGGGGGGCGCCTGCCAGCGAACAACGACGATTTTACTCGATGAGCACCCCCTAAGTGACAAAAAAGACCTTGCGTGGCTTCAACAAGTTTTCTTCTGCATTATACTCCATAATGGCCACCAGGTCACCCTGGTCGCCGATGGCGCGAATGAGCTGCCCTTCGGGCAGGTTCTCCCAGCGGGCCGGCAGGCTGTGGCCAAAGCGCACTTTGTCCACTTCGTCCGCGTTGAGTTCCACCAGGGGCCAGTCGGGCAGCGCGTCGGCCGCGGGCAGCAGATATTTGTACCAATCGCCGGCCAAAAAGGCTTCTTGCAGGCGGGCCAGGGGCACCGCGTCGCGCAGGGTGAAGTGCCCGCTTTGGGTGCGCCGCAGGCCCACCAGGTGCGCGCCGCAGCCGACGACTTTGCCGATGTCGTCCACCAAGGTGCGGATGTAAGTGCCCGAGGAGCAGTGTACTTCCAGCACGGCCTCGGGCGGTTCCCATTCCAACAGTTCCAGCTCGTAAATGTGGACCTTGCGGGGTTTGAGGCGCACCTCTTTGCCCTGGCGGGCCAGGTCGTAGGCCCGCCGGCCTTTCACCCGCACCGCGGAATACGACGGCGGCACCTGCTCGATTTCGCCTTTGAATTGCTCCAGCACCTGGCGGAATTGCTCGGGGGTGAGGTCCGGGCAGGAGCGTTCCTCCAGCACCCGGCCTTCCGCGTCGTAGGTATCGGTGCGGGCGCCTAAGCGCAGGGTGGCCATGTAGCGTTTGTCGGAGGCGGCTACCCACTCGCTGAGGCGCACCGCGGGGCCCAGGAGCACCACCAGCACGCCCGAAGCCCGGGGGTCCAGGGTGCCGGCGTGGCCCGAACGGCGGATGCCGGTGCCGCGACGCACGATTTGCACCACATCGTGGGAGGTCATGCCCACGGGTTTGTCGATGACCAGCACGCCCGAGACTGCGTTGCGCAGCAGGTCGGGGTCGGTGCGAGCGCCTAAGGGGGCGCGCATGGGGGGCGCGGCCGGTCGCCGTCGGCGGGGTTTGCGTCCCCGGCGGGGGCGAGAAGAACGAGGGGGCGTTTGCCAAGCCATGGCTTCTACCTCCAAAGCGGAGTCGGACGGCGCGCGTTCGACGATGCGACGCGTCAAGCGCCGCCACCTGGCGCGCGGAGCAGGGCTGGGCCCGCGAGCCTGGGGCCCGGCCTCAGCGCGCGGTTTGGGGTACCTGCCGGGTGCGATGATATTCCAGGGTTGCGGGCAACACGCGTTGTTGCACGGCTTCCAAGGTTCCGCTCACGCGCGCGCCGGCGGCCGCGGCGTGACCACCGCCGCCAAAGGCGCGCGCCAGTTCGCCCACATCCCACCCGCTTTTGGCCCGCCAGCTGATTTTGACCACCTCGGGCTCGTCGGTTTCGATGAACACCACGGCCAGGTCCGCTTCCCGGGCGTTGAGCAGCGCGTTGACCAGGCCGGCATCGTCGGGGATGGGGAAGCCAGTGACTTCCCGGTCGTGGCGGGTGAGATGGGACCAGATGACCCGGCCTTGCATTTGGGCCCGGGCCTTGCCCAGGCCTAAGTAGCGAATTTCGGCGAAGGTGCGGGCCACCAGGGCTTCGTAGTACGCGGTGCTGAGGTCCGCGCCGTGTTCCATGAGCGCGGCCACTAAGCGCAGGGTGTCGGGCTGCACCGACGCGGTGCGCAGCCCCAGGGTGTCGGTGAGCAGGCCGGTGAGCAGGGCCTGCGCGGCCGGCGGGGTGATGCGCAGCCCCCACGCGGTCGCGTGTTGGGCAATGACCGCGGTGGTGGAAGGGGCCTGGGGCAGCACCACATTGAGGCGGCCGAAGAAGGTGTTGGTTTTGTGGTGGTCGATGTTGAGGTCCACGGGCCAATCCGCGGGCACCGCGGCGCCCAAACGCTCCCGGTCGCCGCTGTCGACCGCGATGAGCAGGTCGGGCCGCTGGGTGACCCGGGCGACGATGGCTTCGACGCCGGGCAGGAAGCGCAGGTTGTTGGGCACGGGGTCGGCCAGGGCCAGGGTGACGGTGAGGCCCGCGGCGCGCAGCATGTGGCCTAAGCCCAGCAGGGAGCCCACCGCGTCGCCGTCGGGGTTGATGTGGGAAGCGATGACCACGGTGCGGCCGGGCTGCCACAGGCGGCGCACGGCCTCAGGCGGTGCCAGCGTCGTCGGCATGGGTTTGGTCCTCCGCGGGGGCCTCGGGCCCCGGGGTGGGTTCCTCGGTGGCCTGGCGCTCGGCCCGCAGCTGGGCAAACAGCTGCTCCAAGCGCGCGGCCCGTTCGGGGGTCGGGTCCCAGTGAAAGCGCAGCCGGGGGAAGGTGCGCAAGTGGGCCAGGCGCTGTGCCAGCTGGGAGCGCAAGAAGCCTTTGGCGTGCTCCAGCCCGGCCAGCACTTCGTCTTTGCGGGCCTGGCCTTCAACGGCTGAGACGAAGATGTCGGCGTAGGCCAGCTCCCGGTCCACTTCCACATCGGTCACCGTCACGCCTTGCAGCCGTGGGTCGGCCACTTCAAACAGCAGAATTTCGGCCAGTTCCTCTTTGATACGCGCTTCGATGCGGCGCAGGCGCAGTTCACCGACCATGGTTTTCCTCCTGCCGCGGGGTTAGGCCGCGGGCGCGCTTTCGACGGTGTAAGCGATGAGGCGGTCGCCGACCTGGAAGTCCTTGAAGCCCTTGAGGCCAATGCCGAACTCGAAGCCCTCCCGGACTTCCCGCACATCTTCCTGGAAGCGCTTGAGGGAGCCGATTTCGCCGTCGAAGAGCACCTGGTCGTCGCGCAGCACCCGCACCCGGGCATTGCGGCGAATGACGCCCCGGCGCACCCGGCCGCCGGCCACTTTGCCAAAGCGCGACGAGGGGAACACGGCCAGGACTTCGGCTTCGCCTAAGATGACTTCCTGCTTTTCGGGCTCCAGCAAGCCCCGCAGGGCCTTTTCGATGTCGTGCAGCAGGTCGTAGATGACCCGATAGGTGCGGATGGAAACGCCTTCGCGCTCGGCCACTTTGCGGGCCGCGGCGTCGGCCTTGACATTGAAGCCGATGACCACGCCGTTGGAAGCCGCAGCCAGCATGATATCGTTTTCGGTGATGTTGCCCACATCCGCGTGCAAAATGCGCACTTTGGCCTCGTTGCGCTCGCTCACTTCTTCGATGGCCTTCACCACCGGCTCCAAGGAGCCCTGCACATCGACTTTGACCACCAGGGGCAGTTCTTTGACCTTGCCCTCTTGCAGGCTCTTGAAGAAGTCTTCCAGGCTCATGCGGGGCGCGGCGGCCTGCTGGGCCTGGCGCTTTTGGGCTTCTAAGCGTTCTTCCACGATTTGGCGGGCTTCTTTTTCGTTTTTGACCTTGTAGAACAGGCTGCCGGCCTCGGGAATGTCGTGGAAGCCCAGCATGGCCACCGGGGTGGAGGGGCCGGCTTGCTTGATGCGCTTGCCGCGGAAGTCCATGAGGGCCCGCACTTTGCCGTAGGTGGTGCCGGCGACCAGCACATCGCCCACTTTCAGGGTGCCGTTTTGCACCAGCAGGGTGGCCACCACACCCTGGCCTTTCTTGACCTGGGCCTCGATGACGGTGCCGAAGACCCGCCCCTGGGGGTTGGCCCGAATGTCGGCCGTGTCCGCGACCAGCAGGATGGCTTCCAGGAGTTCATCCAGGTTGAGGCGCTGCTTGGCCGAGATTTCCACCATGATGGTGTCGCCGCCCCACTCTTGGGGAACCAGGCCCAGGTCGCTGAGCTGTTGCCGCACCCGGTCGGGCTGGGCGTTGGGCTTGTCGATTTTGTTGATGGCCACCACGATGGGCACTTGGGCGGCCTTGGCGTGGGCGATGGCTTCCCGGGTTTGGGGCATCACGCCGTCGTCCGCGGCCACCACCAGCACCACGATGTCCGCGCCCTTGGCGCCCCGGGCCCGCAGGGAAGTGAAGGCCGCGTGGCCGGGGGTGTCGAGGAAGGTGATGGTGCGGCCGTCGTGTTCCACCTGATAGGCGCTGATGTGCTGGGTGATGCCGCCGGCTTCTCGGGCGGCCACATTGGTGTTGCGGATGGCGTCCAGCAGGGTGGTCTTGCCGTGGTCCACATGGCCCAAGATGGCCACCACGGGCGGCCGGGGCCGGAGCCTGGCGGCCGGTTCGGCCAGCAGCCATTGCCGCCACAGGGGGAGCTCGCCAGCCTCTTCTTCTTTTTCTTCGGTTTCGGGCACGGCCAGGCGCACTTCTTTGCCCAGCTCCGCGGCCACGATTTCCGCGGTTTCGTAATCAATGGTCTGGTTGAGGCTGGCCATCACGCCCACATTCATCAGGGTCTTGATGAGGTCGATGGCCGAGACATCCAGCTTTTGGGCCAGCTCGCGCACCGTCAAATGTGGGGGGAGTTCGATGACATCGGATTTGGCCATCATCATACTGGTTCCTCCGAGACGGGGCCCTGCCCGGCGGTGGCGGGGGTGGCACCCTCGTCATCGTCGGGGGGTAAGGTTTCCATGAAGGCCCGCAGGCGTTCCAGGTCCGCGGGCTGCAAGGTGGTGCGCAGCGCGTGGGCGAAGGCCCGGCGCTTGAACGCGGCTTGCCAGCAGGCGCGGCGGGCGTGCACATAGGCCCCGCGTCCGGGCAGGCGGCGGGTGGGGTCGACCTGCACGCCCTCGGGGGTGCGCACCACCCGAATGAGTTCCCACTTGGAGGAGGTGGTGCGGCAGCCGATGCAGGTGCGCTGGGGAATGTGTTTGCCGCGTCGGCGTTTGGCCATGGCCCACCTCCGGGGAATGGGTTACCAATCCCAATCGCCGCGGCGTCGGCCCCCGAAGTACTCGTCGTCGTCTTCCAGGTCGCGGTAGCGGGGGCCGCGCTTCTTGCGCTTCTTCTTTTTCTTCTTCTTGGGCGGCTCGGGCTCCGCGGCCTCTTCTTCCTCGTCGGCTTCGGTCAGCAGCGCGCTTTCGGGCGTGCCCAGCACCCGCTCGGTGGAGAAGAGCTCTTCCAGGGAAGGCGCTTCGGCCTCGGCTTCTGGGCGAGGCAACGCTTCGCCCCTCCGGGGTTCGGGTTCGGCTTCGGCCTCGGGGGCCGGGGGCAAAGGCTCGGCTTCGGCCACGATGAGGTCCGCCACGCTGGGCTCGGGCACGGGCACGGCCTCGGGTTCGGCCTCGGGGGCTTCGTCAGGGGGAAGGGCTTCGCCCGAGACCGGCTCGGCTGCGGTGGCTTCCACGGCCTGGGGCGCTTCGGCCTGGGGTTCGGCTGCGGCTTCGGTCTCTTCGGGGCCCGGCGCGGCTTCTTCCTCGGCCTCGGCCGCGGCTTCGGCTTCGATTTCGGCCGCATGCTCGGCCAGGTAGGCTTCCACCGCCTGCTGCAGGGCTTCCATGGTGCGCGGCCCCACGCCTTGCAGGGCCAGAATGGCGTCCGGGTCCTGCCGCAGGGCCATGATGAGGTCGCCCACGCTGTGGTAGCCGGCTTCGGTAAGGCTGATGATGAGCCGCGGGGAGAGGCCCAGCTCGTCCAGGGGCGTTTCGAACGCGGCCTCGGGAATGCCGCGGCGCAGCTCGGCCAGGGCCGCGACTTCGGCTTCCCGGCGGGCCCGCAGCTCGGCCAACATGCCCCGCTCCACCCGGTCCACGAACTGGAAGAGGAAGTTGTATTCCTCGGGGGTCAGGGGCCGGCCGGCCTGTTTCTTCTCTAAGATGGCCTCCACCTGCTCCAGGGTGTCGTGTTCGGCCTCCAGCAGGGGGGCGAAGGCCTCGTCCCGATACAGTTTGCTCAGCGCGTCCTGGGCTGCTTCGCTGAGGCTCTTGATGTCGATGCGCCAGCGGGTGAGTTTGGCCGCCAGGCGCACATTTTGCCCTTCCCGACCAATGGCCAGGCTGAGCTGGTCTTCGGGCACCACCACCACCGCGGTGCGGGGCCCTTCCCCTTCCTGCAGGTAAACGCCCAGCACCCGGGCCGGGCTCAGGGCCTTGGCGATGAACACCGCGGGGTTGGGGTCCCACTGGATGACATCGATTTTCTCGTTGTGCAGCTCGCGCATGATGGTTTGGATGCGGGAGCCGCGAATGCCCACGCACGCGCCCACGGGGTCGATGTTGGGCGCGATGGCCGACACGGCCACTTTGGAGCGCCGACCGGCTTCTCGGGCCACGGCGCGAATTTCCACTTCCCCCCGGTGGATTTCGGGTACTTCTTCCTCCAGCAAGCGCCGCAGGAAGTTGGGATGCGCGCGGGAGAGGATGATGTAGGGCCCGCGGGTGGTCTTTTCCACATCCAAAAGCAGGGCCCGCACCCGGTCGTGCACCTGAAAACGCTCGCCGGGGATTTGTTCCTTTTTGAGCAGGTGCCCTTCGGCGCGCTTGTCGAGCCCGACCACCACTTCGTGGGCGTTGATGGCCTGCACGATGCCGTGGACGATTTCGCCCTTGAGCTGGCTGTAGTATTCATATTGCATTTGCCGCTCGGCGTCTTGCAGGCGCTGTTTGATGACCTGGCGGCTGACCTGCGCGGCGATGCGCCCAAAGGTGGACGGGTCCATGGGCACCATGACGATGTCGCCCACCTGGGCATCGGGGCGAAAGCGGCGCGCCTGCTCAAGGGAGATTTCGGTGCGCGGGTCGCGCACTTCGTCCACCACTTCTTTTTCCACCAGCAGGGTGATGCGCCCGTTGGGCAGGTCGAATTCCACCTCGACTTGTTGGGAGGCGGGCGCGTTGTGCACCTTGCGATAGGCCGCGATGAGCGCGTCCCGGAGCGCGTCGAGGATGCGTTCGGGGGGCAGTTCGCGAGTTTGGGTGAGTTCGTTGAAAGCCAGCAAGACTTCGCTGCTTTTGGCCATGCCGGTTTACTCCCCAGGGAGGGATGCGAAGGGCTATAAGAAGAGCCGCAGGCGCTACCTGCGGCTCTTGCCAGGTCGCGGGGGCCGGATTCGAACCGGCGACCTTCGGGTTATGAGCCCGACGAGCTACCGCTGCTCCACCCCGCACCGTGTGCTTGCTCAAGCCGCCCGGCATTATAGCACAGCCGGGTGGACTTGTCAACGGCCAGAATTTGTGTATAATTTTTGACGCCGTGACCTTTCCGCGTCAGGTGTGTGCCGATGCCTTTCGTTCTCGGGCTTATCATCGGGTGGCTGTTTCGTTTCGCCGAGCTGGGCCTTTACGGCGTGGGCCTGTTGCTGGCCTGGCGGCATGGCCGTCGCTGCCCGCGGGCTGCGTGGCTGACCGCGGGGGCCATGGTGTTGCTGGGCCTGGCCTGGGCGGCGCGCGTCGCGCTTTTCCCTTTGCTGCGCCCGCGCGCGGTGGGTTTGGATTTGGCCACGCTGGTGTGGTATTTGGAGCTGGCGCGCCTCTTCCTGCGTGGGGGCGCGATTGGCCTGTTGCTGGCCGCGGTGTTTGCCGGGGGCGGGGCGTGTGGCGCGGCCGGCGCGGGCGCTTGAAGCCGCGCGGTCCATCCAGGGCCTGAGCCGTGCTCATGGGCAGCGCCTACATCTCCTGACCGGCGCGGGCTCCTTGGGGCTCAGCCCGCGCAGCAGCTCAGCCGGGTCACATCTTTCTCGAAAGTCTGGGCCGCGAGTTTCAGGCCCTCGCTCAGGGTCAGGTAGGGGAAGAGCATGCGGCCCAGCTCGTGTACCGTCATCCCGGCCCGGATGGCCAGCACCGCGGTCTGGATGACTTCCCCGGCCTCCGGGGCCACGATGTGCGCGCCCAGGAGCCGACCCGAGGTTGCATCGGCCACCAGCTTGATGACCCCCCGGGTATCGCGCGCGGTCAGGGCCTGGGGGACATGCTCCAGGGCCAGGGTTCGGACCTCCACGGCCAGGCCCTGCTCCCGGGCCTGGGCTTCGGTCAGCCCCGCGGTCGCGACTTGCGGGTCGGTGAAGATGACCCGGGGCAGCGCGTTCAGGTCCAGGGTGTGGTGGTCGCCCCGCAGGGCGTTGGCCGCGGCCACGGTGCCGCTGTGCGCGGCCACATAGACGAACTGGGGCAGGGCGGCGCAATCCCCGGCCGCGTACACATCGGGATGCGTGGTACGGGCGTACTCGTCCACCCGGATGGCCCCGCGGCGGTCGGTGGCGATGCCCAGGGCCTCCAGACCCAGGCCCGCGGTGTTGGGCCGCCGGCCCGTGGCCACCAGCAGCCGCTCGGCTTTCAGGGTGTGGGTTTGGCCGTCGGCCAGGGTAAGGTGTAGTCGGTAGCCCGCGGGGGTGCGCTCGACCCGCTCCGTTCGCGCCCGGGTCAGAATGCGCAGGCCCTCGGCCTCCAGGTGACGGGTCAGTTCCCGGCTCACTTCCTCGTCTTCGAAAGGCGCGATGCGGGGCAGGCGTTCCACCAGGGTCACGGCCACGCCGGCGCGGGCGAAAAGCTGGGCCAGCTCCAGGCCCACCGCGTTGCCGCCCAGCACGACCAGGGTTCGGGGCAGGCTGCGCAACGCCAGGGCCGTGGTGCTGGTCAGGTAGCCCGCCTCGGCCAGCCCGGGGATGGGCGGCGCCCAGGGCCGAGCGCCCGTGGCCAGCACCACCTTGGGCGCCCGGTAGGACGCGCCGTTGACCTGGACCGTGGGGCCCGGGGCCAGACGGGCTTTCCCCTGCGTGTAGGTGACGGTGGGGTAGGCCGCGAGCACATCTTCGTATTTGGTCCGGCGCAGGTCGGCCACCAGCGCGTCCTTTTGGGCCGTCAGGCGGAACCAGTGCAGCGCGGCCTGGGTCGTGTGCACGCCCGCGTAGCGGGCTTCCCCCGCGCGGTGGTAGTGGGCCATGGCCCGGATGAGGAACTTGGACGGCACGCAGCCGATGTTCACACAGGTGCCGCCGATGGGCCCCTGGTTGACCATGAGCACCCGCGCGCCCTCTTCGGCCGCGCGGATGGCCGCGGCGAAGCCGGCAGAGCCGCCGCCGATGACGATGAGGTCGAAGTCGGCTTCGGAAGCGACCATGGGGGTGGGCTGCGGCTGGGGCGCACGCGGCCGGCCAGGGCCCTCGCTGTCGGGTTCCTCAAGGAGCACCCGCGCGCGGTAGCCGGCCTGGGCTACCGCGTCGACCAGGGCCTGGACGCGCACCTGGGCCTCGGCCACCACTTCGGCCCGTCCCGACTGCCAGCCGGGCACCCGGACCTGAAGCACGCCGGGCACCTGCTGCAGGGCCTGGGTGACATGTTGGGCGCAACCGTCGCAGGTCATGCCGGTGATGCGCAGGATGTAGCGGTGGTGGGCTTGAGCAGTCATGGGGCGCTCCTTTAGGGGGATTTAGAGTATACAGCAAGCAGTGCGCCGGGCGGCGGGCGCGCGGTAGGCAAATTGGCGGGGGTATAATGGCGCGAAAAGCGCTTTTCTCGCCCGGGAGGCCATGCTTATGCCGCATCTTTTTCCCCTGCCCCTGGTGGAGCGCCTGCGCACGGCCCGGCATCTGGTCGTTTTTAGCGGCGCGGGCATGTCAGCCGAAAGCGGCGTGCCCACTTTTCGTGATGCACAAACGGGCCTGTGGGCCCGCTATGACCCCACCGAGCTGGCTTCGCCCGAGGCTTTTCGCCGCCACCCCAAACGGGTGTGGGATTGGTACGCCTGGCGGCGGGAGCTGGTGCGCCGCGCCCGACCCAACCCCGGCCATGAGGCCGTGGCCCGCCTGGAACGCTGGGTGCCCCAGGTGACGGTGGTGACCCAGAATGTGGATGGCCTGCACCAGCAGGCCGGTTCCCGGCGGGTCATTGAGCTGCACGGCAACCTGCACCGCACGGTGTGCGCCCAATGCCGGCGTGTGGTTCCGCCCGAGGCCTGGGGCCCACCCGGCCCTGAGGGGGTGCCCCGCTGCCCGGCGTGCGGTGGCCTGCTGCGGCCCGATGTGGTGTGGTTCGGCGAAGGCCTGCCCCAGGATGCGTGGCAGGCCGCGGTGCGCGCGGCGCAAAGGGCCGATGTGATGCTGGTGGTGGGCACTTCGGGGCTGGTGCAGCCCGCGGCTTCGCTGCCCGTTATGGCCAAAGAGGCCGGCGCGTACCTGGTGGAGGTCAACCCCCGGCCCAGCGCGCTTTCGCCGCTGATGGACCACACGCTGCGCGGCCCTGCGGGTCAGGTGCTGCCGGCGTTGGTTCAGGCGGTGTGGGGAACCGACCAGGGCTTTTCCAAGTACGAATAAAATCGCACGGAGGCACGGTGAACACAGAGAAATGGGAGAAATTGTTCTCTCCGTGTTCTCTGTGTCTCTGTGTGAAATTTAAACTTGATGTTGTAGATGCCGGTGGTGTTAGAGAAAGAAAAAGCCCTGGGAACCTACGTCGACGCGCGGCCTCTGAGCCAGGCCACCAGCTGAACCCGCAATTCGGCAACCTCGGTGAGGTGCGGAATGTGCCCCGCGTGGGGCAGCATGGTGACCCGCGCGTGGGGCATGATGTGACCCAACGCGGCATACGAAGCCGGGTCGAGCACGGAATCGCGCGCGCCGCCGATGACCCAGGTGCGCACGGTCAGCGCGCGCAGCCGGGGGCGCAGGTCCGGCACCCGGCTCACGGCCCACACCACCCGCGGGGATATGCGCTGCAATTCGGCAATGCGGCGTTGGCGTTGCATCGGGCTCATGCGCCGGGCTTCGGGGTAAAACCGCAGGCTCCAGCGCAGGGCCTGGCGCACCCAGCCCGGCCAGCGCGCCGGCAGCCATGGCCACCGGCCCACCAAGGCTACCAGCACGCGCTGCCTGGTGCGCAGTGCGGCCTGGGCCACCAGGGGCGTGAACAGGGTCAGGCTGGCCACGCGTTGCGGCGCGTGTAACGCGTAGGCCAGGGCCAGATACCCGCCCAGGGAATGCCCCACCAGGTGGATGGGCCCGGCGCCGGTGTGGGTTTCCAGCCAGCGGAGCAGGGGTGTGGCCCACGCCCACGGGGAGGCCGGGCGCTCCGCGGGGGGCTCGGGACTATCCCCATGGCCGGGGAGGTCCACCGCGTAGCCTCGAAAGCCGGCCGCGGCGACGGCTTCCACATAGGCTTGCCACTGCCAGCGGCTGCCGGCAAAGCCATGTAAGAAGACCACCGCCGGGCCTTCGCCTTGCTGCATCCAGGCCAAAGTCATCGTCGTCTCCTGGGTTGTCTGCCGTCCCGCTCCTGGCGCGCCGTTGCTTGAAATGTTACCAAAGCTCGCGTAACCGCCCAAGGAGGACGATGTGTGAATCGGCGTTGTGGAGGCCGTGGGCGTTAAAAAGCCCCGGGGCCGTGTTGCTCGGCCGTTGACGCGGGCCGGGTTTTTGGGTATAGTTAGAGGCGCCCCGAGTGGGTCCGACGCGGCGGAGCCCACCGAACCGGGTCAGGTCCGAGAGGAAGCAGCCCTAAGGTGGTGTCTCCGGGTGCCGTCGGGGTGCCTGCTCGGGGCTTTTTCGATAGCCCCGCCCCACCCCGCAGGGAGAGCCCCATGCTCCCAAACGCAAAACACCCACCGCGTTGGTGGCCCCTGGTCCTGACCGCCCTGGCCTTGCTGGGCTGTAACGCGGGCCTCTGGCTGGGCTGGGCCGCGGTCACCTTAGGCCGCCGCGCCCCCCAACCGGCCGCACCCACGGCCACTCCCTGGCCCACACCCCCCTGGTCCCTACCCACCGCCGCGCCACCCACCGCGGCCCCGGCCCCCGCCGGTTCCCCCGCCCCCCCCACGGACCCGGCCCACCAGACCTACCAGGCCCTGCTGCAGGCCCGCCCCCCCTTGCACGACCCCGTGACCGTGTTCACCCGCCTTACCGGCCAGCCTGTGACCTGGGCCACCCCCACCCCGGCCGCACCCCTTCCCGTGGGCACGGTGCGCACTTTCTATGTCACCGACACCGACGGCGTGCAAGCCTTTCCCATTCAGGCCCAATTGGCCGCGGTCACCGAGCACGCCTATGTGTGGGTCGACCAACGGGTGCGTTACGACCCGGCCACCGCGCAGGCCCTGGCCCGGGAGTTCGAGGCTCACATCTACCCCACCACCCGCGCCTTTTTCGGTGCGGAACCGTCGCCGGGCATTGACGGCGACCCGCATCTCTACATCCTGTTCGCCCAGGGCGTGGGCTCGGTGGCCGGCTACTTCTCCGCCGCCGACGCGCTGCCGCCCCAGGTACACCCCTTCTCCAACGCCCACGAGATGTTCATCCTCAGCGCGTCCATGCTGGACGCCAACACCGACACTTACGCGGTGCTGGCCCACGAGTTCCAACACATGATTCACCAGGCCCGGGACCCCAACGAGGAAGCCTGGCTCAACGAAGGCTTTTCGGAACTGGCCGTGCTGCTCAACGGCTACGACCGTGGCTTCTTTGACCTGCTGTACCTGCGCAATCCCGACTTCCCCTTGCTGCACTGGCCCGACCCCGCGCAAGGCAGTTCCCTGCCCTACTACGGCGGCGGGTTCCTCTTTACCCTTTATTTTTTGGAACGCTTCGGCGAGCAGGCTACTCGTGCGCTGGTCGCGGCGCCGGCCAATGGTGTGGACGCGGTCGAAGCCGTGCTGCAGCGCATCGGCGCCCGCCACCCGGTCACAGGCCAGCCCTTGCGCGCCGAAGACCTGTTCCTGGATTGGGCCATCGCCAATTTTCTGGCCGACCCCGACCTGGAAGACGGGCGTTTCGGCTACACCCGCCATCGCATCCGCCCGGCGGAACCCTCTTTGCGCCTCGACCGCTGCCCCCAGGGGCCGGTGAGCGGCGAGGTCGCGCCCTTTGGCGTGGATTACATCACCATCGCTTGCCGCGGCGTGTGGCAGCTGGAAGTCACCCTCGACCCCTGGGCCCGGCTGTGGCCCGTGGAACCCCACAGCGGCGACTTTGCCGTGTGGTCCACCTACGGCGACAGCAGCGACATGCGTCTGACCCGCACCTTCGACTTCACCGCCTACCCGCCGGGCAGCCCCCTCACCCTCACTTACTGGACCTGGTACGACATCGAAGCCGATTACGACTACGGCTATGTGCTGGCTTCCACCGACGGGCAAACCTGGCACATGCTGCGCCCCCCAGGGGGAACCGACCGCAACCCGGTAGGCAACAATTACGGCTGGGGCTATACCGACGCCTCGGGCGGTTGGGTGCAGGAACAGGTGGACCTCAGCGCCTACGCCGGCCAGCGGGTGCAGGTGCGCTTCGAATACCTCACCGACGCGGCGGTCAACCGCTGGGGGTGGCTGTTGGACGACCTGGCCGTGCCCGAGGCCGGCTACGCCGAAGACTTCGAGACCGGCCTGGGCGACTGGCAGGCCGAAGGTTGGGCCCGGGCCACCAACCGCATCCCGCGGGCCTATCGGGCGGCGCTGATTTTGCAGGGCCGGGGCCAAACCCAGGTGCGTTACCTGCCCATAACGGAAGGCCTGCGGCTGCAGGCCGAGCTGCCTTTGGATGGGGAATGGCGCAGCGCCACCTTGGTGCTCATGGATGTGACCCGCTTCACCCGCTTCCCGGCCCGTTACCGCCTGGAAGTGCGCGCGCCCTGACCCCCCTTCCCTGGTGGAAAGGAAACCGCGGCGATGCACACGGATGCAGGATGAAGATGAAACCGCGGATAAACGCGGATAATGAGAAAACCACGGACGAGCTCGTATGGACACGGAAGAAAAACAGCGGTCAGCAGTCAGCGGTGAGCAGGGAGCGCGGTAGGGGCGCACGGCGGTGCGCCCAGCGCGGTGGGAGCGACCCGAGGATGAAACCGCGGAGGATGAAGCCGCGGATAAACGCGGATATACGCGGATACGATGAAAAAACACAGAAAAACGCGGATGAACACAGAAAAAAAGCGGGAAACGGTGGGGCGCACGGCAAGGCACCCAAACGCACGGCGGTGCGCCAGGGGGATGAAGCCGCGGATGAAAAGCAGCAGTCAGCGGTCAGCGGGGAGCAGGGCGCCTTTTGGAATGCGGCGAGCCGACGGCGCTTTCATGCGCCGCACCCCGATGCACGCGAGCCCTGGCCCCAGGGCTCTGGGAACCAAAGCGGCACGCGCGCCGGTTCAAAAAGCGCGACCCCGCCACCCACCAACCACAACCCACCAACCACCAACCACCAACTACCAACTACCAACTACCAACTACCAGCCTCTACCTTCCCGCCCCCGCCTTCCCCGCCCCGCCATGTGAGAGGAAATCGATGAAGCTTTGGCCTTTTGGTTTCCATTGCTCCTGGCCCCGCGAGCTGGCTTTGCTGCTGATGACGGCCGCGCTCTTTTGGGCCATGCAGGGCATCTTGGGCCCCCAGGCCCCCGGCTGGTCTGGCGTGTTTCGCCTGCAATTGGCCCCCACGCCCGAAGCCCTGGCCCAGGCCAAAGCCCTGTGGGGCGCGGACGGCGTGGCGCGTTATCGCCGCAGTTTGGGCCTCGACACCCTCTACGCCGCGGCCTACGCCGCGACCTTGAGCTGCGCGGCAGCCTTGCTGTGCCGCCGGCCCAAGGGGTGCGGGCCGCGCGGGCGCCGGTTCCTCATCGCGTTGCCGTGGCTGGCCGCCCTGGGCGATGGCCTCGAAAACGGCCTGCACGCCTGGCTGCTGCCTTTGGCCCAGCCGCCGGGGTGGGCCGTGGCGCTGGCCGCGCTGGCCGCGGGGCTCAAATGGGCCTTGCTGTTGGGCGTGACTTTCCCCGCGCTGGCAGTGTTGGGCCTGCGTCGGCTCCTTCAGCGATAGCCTTCGGCCCAGGCCCGCAGGTCGGTCACCTGGTTGGCAGGCACCAGGGGGTACAGGGGCACCTCTTGGGCCGCGGCGAACCACGCGGCGGCCTTCCCCTCCGTGTAACGCAGGGCCACCACCCGTTTTTGCGCATCGTAGGCGGCCACCAGCACGCCCACGCGCTGCAGCTGCGCCACCATCGGCTGCTTTTCCATCCAGAGCCGGGCCCGGGTCAGCAGCCAGGGGCCCTGACGCACCACGCTCAACCGCACCTCGTCGATGCGCACCACGGGCAAAGGTGTGCTGCCGGCCGGCAGCGCGGCCACCAACGCGGCCCGCACCGCGGCGCGCGGGCTCAGGGCCCGAGGCAGCGCCACCGCCAGGGGAAGTTCGTCCTCGGGGGGCACGAACATCAACCAGGGCTGGGTCACCGTGCGCCATACTTCCCCTTGGGGCCAGGTGGGGTCCAGCACTTCCAGCACTACCCGCACGCCCACCAAAGGGGCCTGAGATGGGTTGACTACCGCTAAGGTGCACACGCTGCCCTCCGCGGTGGCAAAGCACCATGGCCCCCGCAGCCGGGCGGGGTGGGGCGTGGGCGTGGCCAGCAGCCCCAAGGCCTGCCCCGCCTGGGGCACCAGCACCTGCGCGCCTACGGGCAGGGCCTGCGGGTTGAGCTGCGGGTTGGCCTTTTGCAAAGCCTCGACGCTCACGCCATAACGCAGTGCGATGCCCGAGAAGGTGTCGCCGGATTGCACGATATGGACGATGGGCGTGGGCGTTGGGGCCTGGGGGCTGGCCGCAGGAAAGGTGACCGTGGGCATGGGGCGCGTGGGCGTGGGCGAATGATAGGGCCGGGGCGTGGGCCAGGGGGTGGGCGACGGGGTGGCCGTCGCGGCCGCGGTCGGCCCGCCGCGGCAGCCGGTTCCCCCCAGAACCAGCAGCAGCGCAGCCAGCAGCCCCAGCCGCCTAAGGCGCGACCTGGTCCCACCAAAAGACGAAGGCGGCGGCCAAATCGGCATCGTGCACCACCAGCACATTCTCGTCGTTGCGCACATCGGCCGAGCGGGTGAAGTTGTAGGAACCCAGCACCACGGTCTGGCCGTCGAGCACCAGCACCTTGTGGTGCAGCAGGCCGGGGAGGGGGTCGGGTTCCACGGCCAGGCCCGCGGCTTTGAAGCGGGGGTAATCGTGCCCGGCCGCGTCCAGCTGCTCGGCCTCGAACCAGCCCCGCACCTGCACCCCGCGGCGGGCCAGCGCCAGCACCTCGTCGGTCAGGGGGTCCGCGGTCCAGATATAAGCCCAGATGAACAGGCGGCTTTGGGTGCTGCGCAGCAAAGCCACCAGGCGCTTTTGCGGGTGGTCGTCGGGTGCGAAGTACACCTCTAAGGGCACGCCGTCGACGGTGAGCCGGGGGTAGGGGGTGTCGGCCTGCGAGCGCGGGCCAAAACGCCCCTCGTCGAACATTTCGGCGAACTCCCGGGCGTAATCTGCGGCCAAACGGGTGGAACGCACCCGAATCAGGTTGTTGGCATTGCGATACGCGCCGTTGAGGGTGAAATTCATGGAGCCGGTCCACACCTCGGCATCGTCGATGACCACGAACTTGTGGTGCATCAGCCCCGGGCCGTCGTCGACCACCACGGGCACCCCCGCGGCCTGCAAGGCCTGCACCTCGGGGGTGATGTGCTGCTCGTCGACCACCAGGCGCACCTGGACGCCTCGGCGATGGGCTGCCAGCAGCGCATCGCGCAGGGACCACAGGTTCAGGTCATAAGCCGCCATCCAAATGCGCTGTTGGGCGCTGTTCAGAGCCCGGGCCAGGGCTGCGTCGGGGCCGCCCTGGTGCAGCCGGGCCGTGGGCAGGTCGGGCCGGGTGAAGTAAATCTCCCAGCCGCGGCCGCGAAAGGCCAGCACGGGTTGGCCCGGCTCCCGGGGCAGGGGCGTGAGCCACGACGCCGCGACCGTGGCCGGCGCGGGCGTAGCGACCGGGACTGCGGGCTCGGTGAGCCCCCGCCAGCCATACCACACGGCCAGCAGCAGGGCCACCAACGCGGCCAAAAGGCGCGTCGTGCGTCCTCGCGGTGCGGTGTTCATGCCGGGTTCGGCCTCGTTTGAGGGGCGGTGAGATACACCAGCAGGGCTTCCAGGGCTTCTTCCAGGGTGATTTCATGCCGCCGAAAGCGGGCTTCCAGCGCGTAGAGCTGCCGATACAGCGCCCGCAGCGCGTCGAGGGAAAAGCGCGCCGCCTGCCGGGCGTAGCGGCCATGGGCAAAAGGCGGCACGCGCCAGGTGGCCAGCACCGCGGCCAGGTCCGCGCCGCGAGCCTGGGCATCGCGCACGGCCAGCAGCAGGCGAAAGTGGCGCAGCACCAAATTCCACACCCGGGCCGCGTCGTCGTGTTCCAGCAGCCGCTGCAAATAGCGCCATGCGGCCTGGGTTTGCCCCGCGCCCACCAGGTCCAGCCACTCGAACACATTGGGCGCCCAATCGCCCTGCACCAGCGCGGTCACATCCTCGGGGGTGATGGCGCGTTCGCCGGCATAGAGGGCCAGCTTGCGCACCTCTTGCAGCGCGCGCAGGGTATCGGTGCCCACCATGGCGGCCAAGGCCTGCGCGGCCTGGGGGGTGAAACGCGCGCCCTCGTCGCGGGCGGCCTGGAACAACCACTGCACCATGCCGTGCACATCGCGCGGCGCGGGCAGGGCCTTGACATACACCCGTTCGGGTCCCTGCTGCCGGGCCCAGGCCAGCAGCCAGTGCGCGGGCCGGTTGCGGCGTCCTTCGTCCAGGCGCTGGCCAATGTCCAGCACCAGTGCGGTGCTGGCGGGTACTTCCTCCAAAATGCGCAGGAAGCGGCTCCGGCTGGCCGCGTCCCTGGCCCAGGCCAGGGGTTCCACCGCGTGCACCAGCCGGCGGGCCACGAAAAGGGGCGCGGCCAGCACCGCGGTGCGCAGGTCGTCCAGGCTGTGGGTGTCGGGGCTCAGGCGCTGGTAATTCAGCTCGGCCCAGGCGGCCCCGCTGCGCTCGGCCAGGCGCTGCCGCACCCGCGCCAGATACAACCCCCGGCGGGCGTGGTCGTCGCCGTAGAAAATGTAAACCTTGGGAACCGGTCGCGCGGCGCTCATGGCGTGGTGGGGGGAACCCGACGGGTGGTCACCCGGTGGGCGGGGAAACGGCCCCGCCGCGCGGCTTCCACGGCCACGATTTCCACATCGTCCACGCGCGGGTCCGTGGTCACTTCCCGCTGCAGCCAAAAGCCCAACGGCCGACCGAAAATCAGCGCCAACATGCTCAAAAACACCACCAGGGGGAACCGCTCCCAGCGCTCGCGCCAGCGCCGGGTGCCGGCGAAGCCCACCAGCCCGGCCGCGGCCGCCAGGCTGCCCAGGGCCAGGTAGTTGGTGCCGCAACCGGGGTGCAGCGCCAGGTGGTGTTCCCCCTGCTGCAGGCGGGTGAGGGCCTCGGCCACGGCTTGCTCCACGGCTTCGGTGGGCACTGCGCCCAAAATCCAAAAGCCGGCCGGGTCCGAATGCCCGGCCAACGCCTGCTGGGGGAACCGTTTGGCCAACAGGTGCAGGGTGGCGTGCTCCAGCGCATGATGCTGCCGGGTGCGCGCCAGCGCGGGGAACCAACGCAAAATCGTATCCAACCAGGCCATGAGGGTGTGCTCCTGCCGGTGGCGGGGAATGTTGGGGGCCATCGGCCAGAGCCATTATACCGCACCCCTGCGGCGTTGCCGGGTACAATACGGCCATGCCGTGGAACTGGCATCGTCTCGCCCCCTGGCTGTTGCTCGGGCTGCTGGCCGGTGCGCTGTATGCGGCCCACCGTTGGGCCCAGGCTGCGCCTTACGCTGCTGCACAGCAGCGCGCCGCGCGCGCCTGGCGCGAGGCGCGCTTCGCCGCGGCCGGCGCGTGGCTGGCAGCCCAGGACGCCGACGCGGCCGCGGACCCGGCCGCGACCTACCGCTACGCGCTGGCCCTGGCCCGCAGCGGGCAATGGGACCGGGCCCTCGCGGCGTGGGAGGCCCTCTTCGGCCCCGCGCTGGACCGCGCGGGCCTGGCCTTCACCCTGCCGGGCTATGCCGCCACACCCGACCCCACGGCCGCGGCCCTGTGGGCCCGCTATGCCCGCGCCGCGGACCAGGCCCACGCCTGGCCCCGGGCCACCGCGGCCTGGCGCGCGGCAGTGCAAACCGCGCCCCAGCCCCCGGCAGCCTACCGCTACGAATACGCGCTGCACCTGGCCGCGGCCGCCTTCCCCGCGCCCGAGGCGCGCGCCTTGCTCACCGAACTGGCCCAGGACGCATCCCCCCGGGCCCGGGCCGCACAGCGGGTGGCCCAGGCCCTGGCCGAAGCCACCCTGGCCGACGACCCGGCGTACGCCCGCACTTTCGTGGGCCGCGCCCTGGCCGCCGCAGGCCGTTGGGACCTGGCCACCTGGTCCTGGGCCCTGGCCGTGCGCCACAACCCGGCCTACCCCCCGGCGTGGGCCTATTTTGGGGAAGGGGCCCTGCGCCTGGGGTGGCCCCAAAGGGCCGCGGGCGCGCTGTGGGTGGCGCGACGCCTGGCCCCCCACGACCCCCTGCCCATGCTGCTCCTTTCCCGTTGGGCCCAGGGGCAAAACCGGCCCTTCACCGCGCTGGCCTGGGCCCGCCGGGCCTGGGCCCTGGAACCCGACAACCCCGCGCTGGCCGCTAACCTGGCCGCCGCGCTCACGCAAGCCCTGCCCGGCCAGGTGGAACCGGCCCTGGCGCTGTTGCGTTACCCGGTGCGGATTCACCCCCAGGACCCCCGGGCGCGGCTCACCCTGGCCCGCCTGGCCCTCCAGTGGGGCCTGGCGGAACCCGTCGCGCTGCCCGCGCTGCGCGCGGTGCTGGCCCAACACCCGCAGCACCCCACCGCGCTGGCCCTCATGGGGTATGCTTACTTGCAGCAAGGCGACATGACCCTGGCCCGCCGGTTCCTCGACCGCGCCCTGGCCCAGGACCCCACCCTGGCCGAGGCGCACCTCTACCTGGGCTGGCTGGCCGCGCAGGCGGGGCGCACCGGCGAGGCCCGCGACCACCTGCGGCAGGCCCTGCAATGGGCGCCGTCCGGCGACCCCGTGGCTGTGCTGGCCCGGCGCTCTTTGCAGCGGTTGGAACCCGCATCCGCGACGCCTCAAGCCCCTCCTGAGCCGTGATTGTGCTTCCAGCGGGGGCCCAGCCAGCCAAATACCAGATACAGAAAGCGGGGCAACAATTCGTCGGCCGCGGGGCTGGGCCGAAATTGGTCCAGCAGGGCCTGAAAGCCGGCTTCCCCCAAATGCGCCACATACAAATCCCGGTAGCGCAGCAGGCGGTCTAAGTTGCGCTGCTGGTCCAGCTCGGGGTGGAACTGGGTGGCCCAAATGGGCGCGCCCGGGATGCGCAGCGCCTGATAGGGCGAACGCTCGGAGCGGGCCAGCAGCACGGCCTTGGCGAAAGGAAAGCGGGTCACATGTTCCTTGTGCCCCAGTTGGGCCCAAAAGCGGGGCGGTAGCTGGCCGAAGAGGTCATCCGCACGGCCCTCCCGGGTCAGGGTGATGGGGAAGGTGCCGATTTCGGCCCGGTGCACATCCCGCTCCACCGTGCCGCCCAAGGCCACGGCCAGCATCTGAAAGCCAAAGCACGAGGCGAACATGGGCTTGCCCGCGGCCACGACTTCCAGCAGAAAATCCAGCGTGGCCGCCAGGTGCGGGCAACTGCCGTCGGAGAGGTTGTATTCGCCGCTGCCGCCCACGAACAGGCCGTCGAAGGCTTGCCACATGGCCCTGGGCGGCGGCCCCTGCAGCAGGTCGTGGGTGACCACCGCGTCGTCGGGCAGGCCGGCAGCCACCACGAAAGCCTGCCGCTCTTCTTCGCGCACCGGGTCGTTGGGGTTGCGAGCCTGCAAAAGCAAAAACCGGGGGGCCGAAGCCATGGTCATGTCCTCCTGACGGGGCTATGGGGCGGAACGCCAGCGCAGCAGCACCTGCACCGTGCGCTCGGGGTGCTGGTCCAGCAGGCGATAGGCCTCCTCGGCCTGGGCCGCGGGCAGGCGGTGGGTCACCAGATGCCGGGCCGGGCGCAGGCGTTGGGCTTCCCGCTCGGCCACGGCCCAGCGCCGCTGCGGGTTCCACAAGCCCCCCAAACCCGGGGCCAAAGTGGTCACCTGGCTGCTCACCAGCTGCAGCCGGGCCCGGTGGAACCGCCCGCCCAGGTCTAAGGTCACCGGCTTGGCACCGTACCACGAGCCCACCACGATGCGCGCGCCAAAGCCGGCTACCTCGATGGCCGTTTGCAGGGCCTGGGGCGCGCCCGAGACTTCCAACACCACATCCGCGCCGGGGTAACGGGGATGCGGCGCTTTGTGCGCCCGCAAAGCCTCGAGTTCCTCGGCGGAAACCGGCGGCGGCACGGCCTGCTGCGCGCCCCAGGCCAGGGCCAGCGCGCGGCGCTGGGCGTAGCGGTCCACCACCGTGAGGGAACCCAACGGCATGGCCGCCAGCACACCCGTGGTCAGCAAACCCACCACGCCCTGACCCAGCACGATGACATGCTCGCCAATGCGGGGCGCAGCGTCCAAGGCAAAAGTGACCGCGGTTTCCAAGTTGGGCAGAAAGAGGGCGTCTTCGGGCGTCAGGCCCGGGAGCAGGGGGCGCACCTGGTCCACGGCCGCGGTGTAACAACTGGCATGGGGCTGGAACGCGAACACCCAACGGCCGACCCACTCTTCGGCCACCTCGGGCCCCACGGCCACCACCCGGCCCACGGTGCTGTAGCCATAGGCTACGGGGTAGGCGAAGCGCCCCTGCAGCGCGGGCAGCGCGTCGTCCAGGGGAACTTCGGGCGGCCATTGGCCGCGGTAGAGCAGCATTTCGGTGCCCGGGCTGGGCGCGCTCCAGTGCACCTGCACCTGCACCTGGCCCGGCCCCGGTGAGGGGCACGGCTCGGTGCGCCAGGCCAGGCGCCGCGGCCCGGCAAAGAGCAACACCCGGCGTTCGCGCAAAGCGCTCATGGGGCGCCTCCGTGCACCGGCTCGGGGGCAGTGGCCTTGGGCCAGGCCAAACGGCCCCACACCACCCAGTCCCGCCCATAGGCCTGCCATTGGGGGCGCGCCACCCGGGGGAACGCAGCCAGGTCCGACGGCGGGTTGGGCTGGGGCGCGACGGGTTGGGCCAGCACGGGCACGCCGCCCACCAAAAAGGGCGCAATGGTCACCAGCAGCCAGTCGCCCAACCGCTGGCGCAGGAACGCGGTCAGCACGCGCGCGCCGCCTTCCACCATCAGGCTGACGATGCCCTGTTGTCGCAGCGCGGCCAGCGCGGCCGGCAGGTCCACGCCGTTGGGCCCGGGCGGAACCCGCAGCACTTGCGCGCCCTGGGCCTGCAGGGCCGCGGCCCGCTGCGCATCGGCCTGCTGTGTGGTGACGATGACGACGCCCCGGGGATGTTGCAGCACCCGCGCGGTGGGCGGCGTGCGCAGCCGGCTGTCGAGCACCACGGGCTTAGGGTGCGGGCCGCCCACCCGCCGCGCGGTCAGCTTGGGGTCATCGGCCAGCACCGTGCCCACGCCCACCAGAATGGCATCGTGCGCGGCGCGCAGGCGGTGTGTCAGGTGTTTGGTCTCCGGCCCGCTGATGACCAGCCGGGCATCCGCGCGCACCGCGATGCTACCGTCGAGGGTTTGGGCATAGGTAAGGGTGATGGCCGGCCGGGTGGGCCTCGCCAGCGCGGGGAACGACGCGTGCAGAATTTCCACCGGATCGGGCATGGTCACCATGAACGCCTCCCCAGGGGTCGGGATGGGCCAAGTATAGACGCGAGGCGCGTCGCGCGTCAACAGCCGCCAGCCGCCAGCCACCGAGGACGCCGCTCCCCATCGCCGTCCTCCCCGCGTTGGTGTGGGATATGACCCCGTGGCTTGACCTCGCCCGCCGGGCTTTCTACAATGAAAGCAGCCCGGGTTGGAGGCACCTGTCATGTCCTCGGTGGAACCGTCGTTGGACGCGCGCGCGGTGCAGCAATGGGTGGGCCCCAACGCGTTCAAACGGGGGCAGTGGTATCAGCGCCAGGGGCGGGTGCTGCACCCCCGGCGGGAGGGCTGGCGCCTCAAAGCCTGGTGCCAGGGCCAGGCGCGTGAGCCTTACCGGGTGGAAGTGCGCCTGACGCCCGCGGGCATCGGCGAGGCCTGGTGCACCTGCCCCGCAGGCCGAGATGGGCGCTGCAAGCATGTGGCCGCGGTGCTGCTGCACTGGCTGGCCCACCCCGGGCAGTTCCGGCCGGCGTCGGTTTACCGGCAAAGCCTGGCCCGCTGGCCCCGGGAGCATTTGCTGCGCCTGGTGCGGGCCATGCTGGCGCGGCATCCCGATTTAGAGGACCTGCTTCCCCTGTACGCGCCGCCCAGCGCGCGTCCTCCCCAAGGGCCTTCCTCCCGAGGCGCAGGCGACGATGGGTAGGCCGCGACTTCCTCTTATATGGTCGCGGGTCATGGACAAGGTTGTGGATTGTTGATATACTATTGCCAGGTTCACCCGCATTTCGGCGCGCGGCGAGGCACGACCATGAACGAAATCGGTTTGCGCACTTATCTGCAACAAATTGTAGAAATGGTGCAGGACGAGCGCTACGAAGAGGCGATTCTGCACGCCCGGCACATCCTGCGCCATTACCCCAAATATCTGCCTGTCTATCGGGTGCTGGGGGAAATCTACCTCAGCAACCGGCGTTTTCCCGAGGCCGCGGACCTCTTCCAACGGGTGCTGTCGGCTGTGCCCGACGATTTTTTGGCCCATTTCGGCATGGCCACCATCCGCGAAGAAGAGGGCAACCTGGACGCGGCCATCTGGCACATGGAGCGCGCGTTCGAGGCCCAGCCCACCCATGTCGCCATCCAGGAGGAACTGCGCCGCCTGTATCGGGAGCGGGATGGCGTTGCCCCGCCGCGTATTCGTTTCACCCGGGTGGCTCTGGCGCGCGTCTATCTGCAAAGTGGACTGTACAACCAAAGCATCATCGAATTGCAGGCCGTGCTGCAGCAAGACCCGCGCCGCCTGGACGCCCAGGCCCTGCTGGCCCAGGCGTACTTCGAGGCCCAGCAATGGGCGCGAGCCATCGACACAGCCCAGCGCCTGCTGCAAAAACTGCCCTACTGTCTGCAGGCCAACCGCATCATGGCCGCCATCCTGCGGCGTCAGGGCCGGGAGGAAGAAGCCCAGCAATACTGGTCCCGGGTGTTGGAGCTGGACCCCTACGAGGCCTTCGTCGGCAACGAATTCCCCACCGCGGAGCAGGTTCCGGCCGAAAAGGTGCGCATCCCGCGGCTGGAGATGGAGTTCACCAGCGACTTAGATGCCCTGCCCGCGCCCGACGAGGCCGAAATGCCCATGCTGGAGGAACTGGAAGCCGTGGCCCGGCAAACGGGCCTGCTGGACGAGGAAGAGGACACCGGCCCACCCGAGGACGAAATTTTCGCCCTCAGCGAGGCGGTAGAAACGGCCGAGGCCGAGGAAACATCGGCCGAGAGTGGCCCTTATGTTCCTCCCGAGCAGGCCGAGGAGCTCATCCCCGAGTGGATGCAGAAGAGCGGCTGGGCGCCGCGCGACCCGTCCGTTCCCTTAGACGCCGCAGCAGCCCAGGCCCCGGTCGGGGATGAGGCCGAGGAGGAAGAAGAAGCCGAGCTGGTCGAGGGCGAAATTCCCGAGTGGCTGCAAGCCCTGCGCGCCCAGCAAGCCGCGGCCGAAGCGGAAACCGCGGCCGAGCCTGCGGCAGAAGCCGAAGAGGGGCCCGCGGGGACCGCGGATTGGCTTCCCGAGGGCGACGCAGAGAGCGCGTTAGAAGACCTGGCCACCTGGCTGGAAAGCACGCCGATGGAAGAAGCCGCCGCGCCCGTGGAAGAAACCGGGCTCCCCGATTGGCTCGCGGCCGCGGTCGAAGAAGCCGAACCCGAACCCCGTAGGGGCGAAGCGCTGCCTCGCCCAGAAGCCGAGGCCGAACCCGCGGAAGCCGGCGAATTGCCCGAGTGGCTGGCCGAAGCCGCGGCCGAAGCCCAGTCCGAACCCACGGCCGAACCCGAACCCCGTAGGGGCGAGGCGCTGCCTCGCCCAGAAGCCGAAGCCGAACCTGCGGCCGAGGCAGAAATCCCCCTGGAAGCCCTAAGCGACGAAGAGGCGGCCTTGGCCTGGCTGGAGCAGCTGGCCGCCCGCCAGGGTGCCAAGACCGAGGAGCTGCTGACCTTCCGCGAAGCCGCGGAAGAGCCCACCAAGGCCGAAGCCGGTAGGGGCGAAGCGCCGCTTCGCCCGGAGGCCGAAGCCGCGGCAGCCGGCGAACTCCCCGAGTGGCTGGCTGAAGCCGCGGCTGAAGCCCAGTCCGAACCCACGGCCGAAGCCGAAGCCGGTAGGGGCGAGGCGCTGCCTCGCCCAGAGGCCGAAGCCGAAGCCGCGGCCGCTGGCGAATTGCCCGACTGGCTGGCCGAAGCCGCGGCCGAAGCCCAACCCGAACCCACGGCCGAACCCGAACCCGGTAGGGGCGAGGCGCTGCCTCGCCCAGAAGCCGAGGCCGAAGCCGAACCTGCGGCTGAGGCAGAAATCCCCCTGGAAGCCCTGAGCGATGAAGATGCGGCCTTAGCCTGGCTGGAGCAGCTGGCCGCGCGGCAGGGGGCCAAAACCGAAGAACTGCTGACTTTCCGCGAAGCCGCGGAAGAGCCCACCGCGGCCGAAGCACCGCCCGGCCCCGAAGCCGAACCCGAACCCGGTAGGGGCGAGGCGCTGCCTCGCCCAGAGGCCGAAGCCGAAGCCGTGGAAGCCGGCGAATTGCCCGACTGGCTGGCCGAAGCCGCGGCCGAAGCCCGACCCGAACCCACGGCCGAACCCGAACCTGGTAGGGGCGAAGCGCTGCCTCGCCCAGAGGCCGAAGCCGAAGCCGCGGCAGCCGGTGAACTCCCCGAGTGGCTGGCCGAAGCCGCGGCCGAAGCCCAGTCCGAACCCACGGCCGAACCCGAACCCGGTAGGGGCGAAGCGCTGCCTCGCCCAGAAGCCGAGGCTGAAGTCGCGGCCGAGGCAGAAATCCCCCTGGAAGCCCTGAGCGACGAAGATGCGGCCCTGGCCTGGCTGGAGCAGCTGGCCGCCCGCCAGGGTGCCAAGACCGAAGAACTGCTGACCTTCCGCGAAGCCGCGGAAGAAGCCGCCGCGGCCGAAGGCCGGGCAGAAGCGCCGCCCGGTAGGGGCGAGGCGTTGCCTCGCCCGGAGGCCGAGGCCGAAGCCGCGGCCGAGGCGGAAATCCCCCTGGAAGCCCTGAGCGACGAAGATGCGGCCTTGGCCTGGCTGGAACAGCTGGCCGCGCGGCAAGGGGCCAAGACCGAAGAACTGCTGACCTTCCGCGAAGCCGCGGAAGAACCCACCGCGGCCGAAGCACCGCCCGGCCCCGAAGCCGAACCCGAACCCCGTAGGGGCGAGGCGTTGCCTCGCCCGGAGACCGAGGCCGAAGCCGCGGCCGCCGGCGAATTGCCCGAGTGGCTGGCCGAAGCCGCAGCCGAGGCCGCACCCGCCGGGGCCGAGGCCGAACCCACGGCCGGTAGGGGCGAGGCGTTGCCTCGCCCAGAAGCCGAAGCCGAACCCGCGGAAGCCGGCGAATTCCCCGACTGGCTGGCCGAAGCCGCGGCCGAGGCCCAACCCGAACCCACGGCCGAACCCGAACCCGGTAGGGGCGAAGCGCTGCCTCGCCCCGAGGCCGAAGCCGAGCCCGCGGCCGAGGCGGAAATCCCCCTGGAAGCCCTGAGCGACGAAGAGGCGGCCTTGGCCTGGCTGGAGCAGCTGGCCGCGCGGCAGGGGGCCAAGACCGAAGAACTGCTGACCTTCCGCGAAGCCGCGGAAGAGCCCGCCGAGGCCGAACCCGGTAGGGGCGAAGCGCCGCTTCGCCCGGAGGCCGAAGCCGCGGAGGCCGCGGAACTCCCCGACTGGCTGGCCGAAGCCGCGGCCGAGACCCAACCCGAACCCACGGCCGAACCCGAACCCGGTAGGGACGAAGCGCTGCCTCGCCCAGAGGCCGCGGCCGAAGCCGCGGAGGCCGCGGAACTCCCCGACTGGCTGGCCGAAGCCGCGGCCGAGACCCAACCCGAACCCACGGCCGAGGCCGAACCCGGTAGGGGCGAAGCGCTGCCTCGCCCAGAGGCTGAGGCCGAAGCCGCGGCCGAGGCGGAAATCCCGCTGGAAGCCCTGAGCGACGAAGAGGCGGCCTTGGCCTGGCTGGAGCAGCTGGCCGCGCGGCAGGGCGCCAAGACCGAGGAGCTGCTGACCTTCCGCGAAGCCGCGGAAGAGCCCGCCGAGGCCGAAGGCCGGGCAGAAGCGCCGCCCGGTAGGGGCGAGGCGTTGCCTCGCCCGGAGGCCGAGGCCGAACCCGCGGAGGCCGCGGAACTCCCCGACTGGCTGGCCGAAGCCGCGGCCGAAGCCCAGTCCGAACCCACGGCCGAAGCCGAAGCCGGTAGGGGCGAGGCGTTGCCTCGCCCAGAGGCCGAAGCCGAAGCCGCGGCCGAGGCAGAAATCCCCCTGGAGGCCCTGAGCGACGAAGAGGCGGCCTTGGCCTGGCTGGAGCAGCTGGCCGCGCGGCAGGGCGCCAAGACCGAGGAGCTGCTGACCTTCCGCGAAGCCGCGGAAGAAGCCGCCGCGGCCGAAGCGCCGCCCGGCCCCGAAGCCGAACCCGAACCCCGTAGGGGCGAGGCGTTGCCTCGCCCGGAAGCCGAAGCCGAGCCCGCGGCCGCTGGCGAATTGCCCGAATGGCTGGCCGAAGCCGCGGCCGAGGCTGAACCCGCCGGGGCCGAAGCCGAACCCGGTAGGGGCGAAGCGTTGCCTCGCCCGGAGGCCGAGGCCGAAGCCGTGGAAGCCGGCGAACTCCCCGAGTGGCTGGCCGAAGCCGCGGCCGAAGCCCAACCCGAGCCCACGGCTGAACCCGAACCCGGTAGGGGCGAAGCGCTGCCTCGCCCGGAGGCCGCGGCCGAAGCCGCGGAGGCCGCGGAACTCCCCGACTGGCTGGCCGAAGCCGCGGCCGAGACCCGACCCGAACCCACGGCCGAACCCGAACCCGGTAGGGGCGAGGCGCTGCCTCGCCCAGAGGCCGAAGCCGAAGCCGCGGCCGAGGCAGAAATTCCCCTGGAAGCCCTGAGCGATGAAGAGGCGGCCTTGGCCTGGCTGGAACAGCTGGCCGCGCGGCAGGGGGCCAAGACCGAGGAGCTGCTAACCTTCCGCGAAGCCGCGGAAGCGCCCGCCGCGGCCGAAACCCAACCCGAACCCACGGCCGAAGCCGAACCCGGTAGGGACGAAGCGCTGCCTCGCCCAGAGGCCGAGGCCGAAGCCTCGGAGGCCGCGGAACTCCCCGAGTGGCTGGCCGAAGCCCAGTCCGAACCCACGGCCGAACCCGAACCCGAACCCGAACCCGGTAGGGGCGAGGCGCTACCTCGTCCAGAAGCCGAGGCCGAAGCCGCGGCAGCCGGCGAATTGCCCGACTGGCTGGCCGAAGCCGCGGCCGAGGCCCAACCCGAACCCGGCAAGACCGAAGCGCCGCCCGGCCCCGAGGCCGAGGAAGACATGGCACCGCCCTCCCCCGAGGCGCTGGAAGACGCCATCGCCAACCTGGCCTGGATGGAGGCCCAACCCCGCGGAGCCGGGTCGCGAAAGCGCCCTCAGGTGGAGGAAGAACCCCCCGAGTGGCTGCTCCCACCGCAGGAGTGGGCCACCACCGGCGAAGCACCGGCCCCCACGACCGAAGCCGAAGCCCCGGCCCAGGCGCGCGAAACCCACCCCTTGGGGCAAGAAGCCTTGGAGTGGGTCCAGGAGGTCACCGAAAGCGACGAAGAGGAAGCCGTGGACATCACCCCACCGGCGTGGGTGCCCACGCAACAACACATCCCGCCGCCGGAAACCATGCCCCTCAAGCCCTTGCCGGTGGAGGCCGACCCCTACTTAGAGGACCTGCGCCGCGCCCGGGAGGCCATCGCCCGTTACGAGCTGGAAACCGGTCTGCGTTACTACCGCCGCTTGGTGCGTCGGCGCAAATACCTCACCGAGGTCATCGAGGACCTGCTGCAGGCCCAGTACTACTACCCCATGAGCGTGGAGCTGCTGCAACTCCTGGGCGACGCGTTTGCCAAAGCCGGACGGCTGCAAGACGCCTTGGACACCTACATGAAGGCCGAAGAGTTGCTTCGCTGAGCCAACCCGGGTACAATCCAAGGGCCCCCAACGGGGCCCCATTTCTTTTTCAGGAGGCGTTTTCATGGAGCGCACTTTCGTCATGGTCAAACCCGACGGCGTGCAACGGGGCCTGATTGGCGAAGTCATTCGCCGGCTCGAAAACCGCGGCCTGCGCCTGGTGGCGGCCAAGTTCATGCGGGTCTCCCGCGAATTGGCCGAACAACACTACGCGGTGCACAAAGGAAAGCCCTTCTACGAGGGCCTCATCGCCTACATCACTTCGGGGCCGGTGATGGCCATGGTATGGGAAGGCCCCAACGCCATCGCCGCGGTGCGGCAGACCATGGGCGCCACCCGGCCCACCGAGGCCGCGCCCGGCACCATTCGCCACGACTTTGGCCTGCAAATCGGGCGCAACCTCACCCACGCGTCCGACGGCCCCGAAACCGCGGCCTTCGAAATCGGGCTGTGGTTCCGCCCCGAAGAATTGGTCGAGTGGCAGCGAGACCTGGACCGCTGGATTTTCGAGGAATGACCCGCGTGGCCCCCGCTTTTGGGGGCCGTGGGTTTTCAGGGGAACTGGCGTCCGCGACGCGTGCCTTCCTGCACCCCTGCCCGTCGGTATAATCAAAGTAGCCTTGACCGGAGGGAAACGATGGACATCGGCCTGCCCAAAGAGCGTCGCCCCTGCGAATATCGGGTGGCTCTGACCCCGGCCGCGGTGCACGAGCTCACCCGACGGGGGCATCGGGTGTATGTGGAACACCAGGCCGGCGCGGGCTCGGGCTTTCGGGACGCCGACTACGAAGCCGCGGGCGCGACCATCGTCTATTCCGCGGAAGAAGCCTACCAGCGCGGGGAACTGGTGGTCAAAGTCACCCGGCCGCTGCAAGAGGAGCTGGAACGCTTGCACGAGGGCCAGGTTCTCATGGCCTTTTTGCACCTGGCCTCGGCCCACCCCAACAAAGTGCGCACACTGCTGGAAAACCGGGTCACGGCCATCGCCCTGGAAACCATTCAGGAAGACGACGGCTACAAACCCCTGCTGCACCCCATTGCCAAACTGGCCGGGCGTTTCGCGCCCACCATCGCCGGTTCCCTGTTGCGGAACGACGCCGGCGGCAAAGGCATTTTGCTGGGCGGCGTGCCCGGCGTGCCCCCCGCCGAGGTGGTCATCATTGGCGTGGGCTCCGTGGGCAGCGAGGCCGCGCTGGCCTTCGCCGCCTTAGGGGCCTCGGTGTATGCCCTGGATGTGCGGCCCCAGGCCCTGGAAGCCGTGGACCGTTGGTCCCACGGTCGGGTGGTGACCCTGCTGGCCACCGCGCACAATGTGCGTAAGGTGCTTTCCTTCGCCGATGTGCTGGTGCTGGCCGTCAACCAGCCCGGCTACCGCGCGCCTGTCATCGTCACCCGGGAGCTGCTGCGCACCATGCGCCCCCGCTCGGTGCTGATGGATTTTTCCATCGACCAGGGCGGCGCGGCCGAAACCAGCCGGCCCACCCAACACGACCACCCTACCTTCGTCGAAGAGGGTGTCATCCACTACTGCGTGCCCAATGTTACGGGCGTGCTGGGCCGCACCGCCACGCACACCATCAGCAACGCGCTGCTGCCCTGGGTGCAAGCCATCGCCGACCGGGGCCTGGACGCGGCCCTGCGGGACTTCCCCGCCCTGGCCCGGGGCGTGCAAACCCGGGATGGACGCATCGTACACCCGGCCCTGTACCAGGTTTGGGCCAGCCACGGGGAGGCGTGACATGGCCTACTGGGAGCGCATCTACCACCAACGCATGACCACCGCGGAAGACGCGGTGCAACGCATTCGCTCGGGCCAGCGGGTGTTCCTCACGGGGAACTGTTCGGTGCCCCAAACCGTGCTCAAGGCCCTGGTGCAGCGGGCCCGGGCCGGGGAAATCGACAATGTGGAAATCGTCCAGGTGCTCACCGTGGGCGACGCGGAATATGTGAGCCCCGACCTGGAAGGCCGGCTGCGGGTGAACACCCTGTTCATCAGCGCCAATGTGCGCCAGGCCGTGCACGAGGGCCGGGCCGATTTCACGCCCGTGTTCCTCAGCGAAGTGCCGGGCCTGTTCCGCCAGGAACTGCCCTTAGATGTGGCCCTCATCCATGTCTCGCCCCCCGACGAACACGGCTTTTGCTCCTTTGGGGTGGAAGTGGGCATCACCAAACCCGCGGCCGAGGCCGCCCGGGTGGTCATCGCCGAGGTCAACGATCGTATGCCCCGCACCTTGGGCGATTCCTTCATCCATGTGTCCAAAATCGACGCCTTCGTGCCCGTTTCCTACAACCTGCCCGAGTTGCCCCAGGGCCAGCCCGGCGAGGTGCAAATGCGCATCGCGCAGCACATTGCGGAACTCATCCCCGATGGCGCGACCCTGCAGCTGGGCATCGGCGGCATCCCCGACGCGGTGCTCTATTACCTCAAAGACAAACGCGACTTGGGCATCCACACCGAGCTCTTCTCCGACGGCGTGGTGGAGCTGGTGGAGCAAGGCGTCATCACCAACGAGCGCAAAACCCTGCACCGGGGCAAAATCATCGTCGGCTTTGTGTTGGGCTCCCAGCGTCTGTACGACTTCGTGGACAACAACGCCATGGTGGAATTCCACCCCACCGATTATGTCAACGACCCCTTCGTCATCGCCCAAAACGACAACATGGTGGCCATCAATTCGGCCATCGAGGTGGACCTGACGGGGCAGGTGTGCGCGGATTCCATTGGGCCCAAATTCTACAGCGGCGTGGGCGGCCAGGTGGATTTCATCCGCGGCGCGGCCCGCAGCAAAGGCGGCAAGCCCATCATCGCCCTGCCCTCCACAGCCAAAGGGGGAACCATCTCGCGCATCGTGGCCACCCTGAAGCCGGGCGCGGGGGTGACCACCACCCGCAACGATGTGCACTATGTGGTCACCGAATACGGCGTGGCCTATTTGCACGGCAAGACCATCCGCCAGCGGGCCGAGGCCCTCATCGCCATCGCCCACCCCGATTTTCGGGCCGACCTGCGGCGCGAGGCCAAAAAGCTGGGCTTTCTGTGAAGGCCGCGGGCGGGCCTACACCGGCGGCAGGTGCAGCAGGCCCAGCGCGTTCAGCAGCGAAACCACCACCCGAGCCGTAGCGCCCCAAATGGGCGCCTGGGGCCAGTGAAAGTAGTAGGTGGGTACCAACACACCGTGCACCCGCCGCCAGCGGCGTTCCAAATGCCGCGGGTCGGCCAGCCAGGCCAGGGGCACGGTGAAGGTCCAGGCCACTTCCGCGGGCTGCAAGCGCAAGGGCCGGGGCCAGTCGCGCACCTGGCCCACCCACGGTTCCACCCAATAGTTGCTGGCCGTGCGGTGGCGGGGCAAGGGCAGCCACAGCTCAATGGCCGTGGGGGGGAGGCCCACCTCTTCGTGGGTTTCCCGCAAAGCCGTGGTCGGCGCGTCGGGGTCCGAGGGCTCGCGCCGGCCGCCGGGGAAGGAGACCTGTCCGCTGTGGGGGTCGTGGGGGTGTTCGGCCCGGCGGATGAACAGCACCTGCCAGCCCTGCGGCGTGGGCACGAAGGGCACCAGCACGGCTGCGGGCTTGCCGGGCGCGGGCAGTGCGGGGCCGTAAGGGTCCACCCTCGCGGGCAAACGCGCCTGGCCTTGCTGCAACGCGCGGCGCAGGCGGTCGGGTTCCCACTGCCAGGGGGGTGAGGCGGCGCTGGAGGGAATGGTCATTGCGGCTCGGGTGGGGCGGTCGGTTCCACCGGGCGGGCGAAGATGAGGTAGCCCGTGTGGGCCACCATGCGGTCCGTGGGGCGCAGGCGTTCGGGCACGGGCTTGTAGAAGCGCAGCAAAATTTCGGCCACCTCGATGAAGGCAAAGTGCGCGGCCGCCAGCGCGGCCACCAGCCGGCTGACCTGATTGGTGGTGGGCACCAGCGCGCCGAAAAAGCCTCCGGGCCGCAGGGCCGCCCGCACCTGGGCCACATACGCCTCGGGCGTGGGCACATCCAGGAACAGAGCGTCCACCCCGCGCTCGAAGAAGCCCTCGGCGATGTCGTGCAGGTGGAAGGTCACCCGGCCCTCCAGGCCCCACAGGGCCAGGTTCTGCCGCGCCAGGGCCTGCATTTCGGGCCGGCGTTCATAGGAATAAACCCGCCCCTGCTCGCCCACCGCGTAGGCTAAGGCCGTGGTCAGCGCGCCCGAGCCCGTGCCAGCCTCGATGATGTGGGTGCCCGGGCCCACGCTCAGGCGCAGAAGGATGTAGCCGATGTCTTTGGGAAACAGAATTTGCGTGCGGCGCTTGGTTTCCCGCAAAATATCGGACAAACTGGGCGGCAGGACATAAAAAGGCACGCCCAAATGGGTGGTGACCCGGCTGCCCCAAGGGATGCCGATGAGCGCGTCGTGGGCAATGATGCCTTTGTGGGTGTGCAGCTGCTCGCCGGGGGTGAGGCGGAAGAGGAAAAAGCGCCGTCCCTGCACCTGGGTGAGCTGCACCCAATCGCCGGGCCGGGTGTGGGGGTCACGCAAGGGTCGTTGGAGCACGGCTCGCCCTCACTTCGGCGCATAGGCGGGGCGGCTGGCGCGCCAGGCATACCAGCCCAGCACCGCGCCGGCCAGCACCAACACGCCGCCCACGATGGCCAGCCAGGGGGAACCGCCCCCGGCCAGCAGGCCCGGGTTTTCCTCGGCCGGCTGCGCGCCAAAGGCCACATAGAGGGTATCGCCCTCTTCCAGCCGCACCGGGCGGTTGGTGGCGGTGGTGGGGTTGAACCCCTCGGGAATGCCCATGGCCAGGTTGTAATCGCCGGGCGGCAGGTCTTCGAAGCATAAGGGCTCGTCCGCGGTGGTGCCCGAGCGTTGCAACCCGGCCCGGCTTTGCAGGCTGACCGCGCCGCCGGTCAAATACACTTCGTCGTCGTCGAAGACCGCATTGCCGTTGCTATCCTGAAACAAGAAGGCGCAAATGACGCCCAGCTGGGGAACCGGCGTGGGCGTGGGCAGCAGGGGTGTGGGCGTTGGTTGGTTTGCAGTGGCCGGTGTGGGCGTAGCCCCGGGCACCGCGTAGCCCAAAATGAGGGGCTGGCCCGGCGAAACCACATCGGAGCGCAGGCCGTTGAGGGCGCGCAGTTCCTCGATGGGCACGCCGCTGATGGCCGCAATGCGCCACAGGGTATCGCCCGGCTGCACGATGTAGACGATGGCCCCATCTTCCCGGGGCGTGGGCGTGGGGAAGGGGGTGGGCTGGGCCAGGGTCGCGGCCCGGGCCGGCGCAGGGGCCTGCACCCCGAACCAGGCCAGGGCCAACGCAAAAACCAGGGGCAGGAGCAATCCCAGGCGTTTCATGGCTATGCCTCCCATGCAGGCAGCATTGTACCATCATGGCTCGTCGATGCCGTAGTCTTCCTGCCATTCCAGTTCCACATCGCCAATGAAAACCGTATCGCCGGGCTGCACGCCGGCTTCCCGCAAGGCCTGTTTGACCCCCAGGGCCTCCAAAATGCGCTGGAACCGGCGCACGGCCTGGGGGTATTCCCAATAAGTCATGGCCGCGGCCCGCTCCAGGGCTTTGGAGTGCACCCGAAAGCCCTCGGGCGTGCGCTCGATGCGAAAGGCGCGCGGGTCTTCGGCCTTGGGGCGAAAAACGGGCAGCGCTTCTTCGGGCGGTGGGGGCGGCAGGGCGCGCAGCAGCTCGTGGGCTCGCCACAGCACCCGGCGCACGCCTTCCCCCGTGAGCGCGGAGATGGGGTAAACCTCATAGCCCCGGGCTTGCAAGGCCTGCTGCACCTGGGGCCAGCGGGCCTGGGCTTCGGGCAGGTCCATCTTGTTGAAGGCCACGATTTGGGGCTTTTGGGCCAGCTGGGGGTCGAAGAGGGCCAGCTCGGCGTTGATTTGGTCGAAATCGGCCACGGGGTCGGCGCTCAGGCCGTCGAGCAGATGGATGAGCACCCGGGTGCGCTGCACATGCCGCAAAAAGTCGTGCCCCAGGCCCACGCCTTTGTGCGCGCCTTCGATAAGCCCGGGGATGTCGGCCAAGACCAGCGCCGTTTCGTCATCCAGGCGGGCGACGCCCAAATTGGGCACCAGGGTGGTGAAGGGGTAGGGTGCGATTTTCGGTTTGGCCGCGGTGACCCGGGCCAGGAAGGTGGATTTGCCGGCGTTGGGCACGCCCACTAAGCCCACATCGGCGATGAGCCGGAGCTCCAAGCGCAGGTTGCGCTCTTCGCCGGGCTCGCCTTTTTCGGCCAGGCGGGGGGTTTGAAAGCGGGCCGATTTGAAGCGCGCGTTGCCCCGCCCCCCGCGGCCGCCCCGGGCCACCACCAGGCGTTGCCCCGGCTCGGTGAGGTCGCCCAAAAGGTCGCCGGTGTCCGCGTCGTAAACCACGGTGCCCGGGGGCACGGGCACGATGAGGGGTTCGGCCGATTTGCCCGTGCGGTTGTTGGGGCCGCCGCGGCCCCCCGCGGGCGCGATGAAGCGCCGGCGATGCTGAAAGTGGGCCAGGGTGTTCAGGTGGGGGTTGACTTCCAGAATGACATCACCGCCTCGGCCCCCGTCGCCGCCGTCGGGGCCGCCGCGAGGCACGAATTTTTCCCGGCGAAAGTGCACGATGCCGTCGCCGCCTTTGCCGCCGCGCACATAAATGAACGCCTGGTCGATGAAATCCGCGGTCATGGTGCTGCTCCGGTTCCGCAGAATTTACCCCGGCGGGGCCCAGTGCACCGCGGCCCAGGCCACGAACCAGCCGATGAACCAATGCCCGGCCATGGGGTAAAGGGCCGAGCGGCTGCGCCAGGCCACGATGCCAAACCACAGCCCGCCTAACAGGGTGGAAAAGGTCTCCAGCGGGGGCTTGCCCAAATGCAAAAGCGCGAAGGGCACCATTTGCAACAGCAACCCGGGGCCGGGGCCAAAGGTCCGGGCGTAGGCAAAGAGCAAAAAACCCCGGAACAAGAACTCCCAGCCTACCATGTCCATCAGCACCCACAGGGGGTAGGCCGGGCTCCACAGGGGCCGGTAATAGGCCGACATGGCGGGGTCGAAGCGCACGCTGCCCAGGATGAGCCCCGCACCCACGGCCCAGGTGAGGCCGGTGAGGGCCAGCCCCGCGCGCCAGCGGCCCAAAGTGAGGCCATAGTCGCGCACGGGACGGCGCAGCACCAGCAGGGCCACGGCCAGCAGCCCCACGAAGTAGAGCACGAAGCTCTCGGGCTCCTCTCGGGGCAGACCCAACAGGTTGTAGCCGTCGGCCAGCATGAGGCCGGTGCCGAACAGGGTGGCCCACGCCACTTCCCGGGGGAAGGTGGGCGGGGCCTCGGGGGCCCAAAAGCGTTGCCACCAGGTGCGCAGCATGATGACCTCCTGGCCGACCGCGCGGTCGGGTTGCTTGTATTGTACCCCTACTCCCGACCATCGCCACGCGGCCGGTCGCCTTGGCCCCTGCCGCGCCCCGGGATGCCTGCTTGCCACCCCGGCCCGGCCGAGTTTCGGTGCGTTCGGCCCCAGCGGGCGAGGCGCCCGGGCTCAAAAACGGCAGGGCCACCGCGGGGGTGGCCCTGGAGGTGGAGATGGCGGGAATCGAACCCGCGTCCGGAAGAGTGGGCGCTCGGACTTCTACGAGCGTAGCCGGTTGTTTGCAGCGCCTCGGAAGGCCCACAACCGGCAAAGGGCGCTGCTCCGAGGCCGCCGCTGGTCTTACGCGCCGGGCCGCGGCGAGCCCGGCGCGGCACCCCGACTTTGTGCCGCCCACACCGGCCCCGGTCGGGGTTCGGGGCCGGGGGACGGGCTCCCGCCTTGTGGGGAGCCTACCCCGCTATTGCGGCATTAGGCCGCAACGGGCAGGGCAGAGACAGGAGTGCGCACGGCACTTCTTGTGCTCGCGCGGGTTTTACGAGGTCGCGCACCTCGGCTCGCCATCCGGCACCCACGCTCTCCCGTCGAACCCATGCATCCCCATGTGCACCCTTATTATACCCCCTTTGGCAAGCCCTGCGCGCCGAACTTCAGGGCTTGTCCACACATGGGGCGGTAGGGGGAGTGGATGGTAGTTGGCGGTTGGAAGATGGTGGTTGGGAGATGGTATAATGGGGGCCCCCGGGCGGGTAGCTCAGCCGGTTAGAGCGCCTCCCTTACAAGGAGGAGGCCGTGGGTTCGAGTCCCACCCCGCCCACTGATAACAACGGGCCGGTCATGGGCTTTTCGTGAGGTGCTGTCATGATGGCCAATGCACGCATCCTGGTGCTCGAAGACGAGCACGCCCTCAACGACCTGTACAGCCGGGTGCTCCGCCGCAGTGGTTTTACGGTGGACCAGGCCTATTCCCTGGCCGAGGCCCGGGCCTTCCTCGACCAAAACACCTACGATTTCTTCATCGTCGACATTCGCCTGCCCGACGGCACGGCCACTACCCTGCTGGCCGACTACAAGGCCCACCTGGACGCCCAGGGCACCGAAGTCATCGCCCTCACCGCCGAGGCCCGCTACCGGCAGGACCTGCTCAACTTGGGGTACGAGCACTACTTCGAGAAGCCCATCTCGCTGCAAATGCTGAGCACTTTCATTCAGCGCCTGTGGCAGGCCCGGCAGAACCAGCCTCCGGCCGCGTAGTTCGCTCCCCCCACGGCTTTACGAGCCGCTTTCCTCCCGCCCCACCCGCAGCACGGCCAAAAAGGCTTCCTGCGGAATTTCCACCTTACCCACCATTTTCAGCCGCTTCTTGCCCTTCTTCTGCTTTTCCAGCAACTTGCGTTTGCGGGTCACATCGCCGCCGTAACACTTGGCCAGCACATCTTTGCGCAGGGCCTTCACATTAGCCCGGCTGATGACCTTGCCGTTGGCCGCGGCTTGAATGGGCACGGTGAACAGCTGCCGGGGGATGAGCTCTTTCAGTTTCGACACCAGCCGTTGCCCCCGGCGGTAGGCTTCGTCCCGGTGAACGATGGTGGCCAGCGCGTCCACCGGTTCCTTGTTGACCAGCACTTCCAGTTTGACCAAATCGCCGGGACGGTAGCCGATGAACTGATAGTCCATGGACGCGTAGCCCCGGGTGCGCGATTTGAGCTGGTCGAAGAAATCGACGATGAGCTCGGCCAGGGGCATCTCGAATTCCAGCACCACCCGGTCCGGCGTGGGGTATTCCTGCCCCTTGAACACCCCCCGGCGTTGGGTGACCAGTTCCATCACCTGGCCGTAAAACTCGGTGGGGGTATAGACTTGCAGCGCGACCCACGGCTCGCGGATTTCTTCGATTTGCTCCTGGGGCGGCAGTTCGGCCGGGGAATCGATGCGCAGCACCTGGCCGTTCTTGAGCACCACTTCATACTCCACCGACGGCGCGGTGACCACAATGTCCAGGTCATACTCGCGCTCCAGGCGCTCCTGCACGATTTCCATGTGGAACATGCCCAGGAACCCGGCCCGAAAGCCAAAGCCCAACGCGTGGGAATGCTCGGGCTGGTAGACCAGGGCCGCGTCGTTGAGCTGCAGTTTGGCCAGCGCATCGCGCAGGGCCTCGTAATCGTCGCTTTCGACGGGGTAAATGCCGGCGAAGACCACGGGCTTGGGATGCCGGTAGCCGGGCAGGGGCTCGGCCGCGGGCCGGCGGGCCAGGGTGATGGTATCGCCCACCCGGGCTTCTTGCACCGTCTTCAGGCCGGTGGCAATGTACCCTACCTCGCCGGTGCCCAGGCGTTCCACCGGGGTCATGTCGGGCCGAAAGACGCCGATTTCCACCGGTTTGAAGCGCGCGCCCCCGGCCATGAGCACCAGCTCGTCGTCGGGCCGCACCTGGCCATCGACAATGCGCACATAGACCACCACGCCCTTGTAGGGGTCGTAGTGGCTGTCGAAAATCAGCGCCCGCAAGGGGGCCTGGGGGTCGCCCTGGGGTGGGGGAACCCGCTGCACCACGGCCTCGAGCACCTGTTCCACATTGGTGCCCTCTTTGGCCGAGATGCGCAGCACCTCGTCGGGCTCCACGCCCAGCAAGTCGGCCACTTCCTGGGCCACCTCGTCGGGCCGGGCCGAGGGCAGGTCGATTTTGTTGACCACGGGGATGATTTCCAGGTCCGCATCCAGGGCCAGATAGAGATTGGCGATGGTTTGGGCCTCTACACCTTGGGTAGCGTCCACCACCAGCACCGCGCCCTCGCACGCGGCCAGGGCGCGGCTCACTTCGTAGCCAAAATCCACATGGCCCGGCGTGTCGATGAGATTGAGTACATACCGCTGGCCATCCCGGGCCGTGTATGCCATGCGCACCGCGGAAGCCTTGATGGTCACGCCTTTTTCGCGCTCCAGGTCCATGCTGTCGAGGACCTGCTCGGCGCGCTCCCGCTCCGAGATGGTGCCGGTGAGCTCCAACAGCCGGTCGGCCAAAGTGGATTTGCCGTGGTCGATATGGGCGATGATGCTGAAGTTGCGGATGTGCGCCTGGGTCATGGGATGCTTCCTCGCCAACGGGCGGGGTGAAAAGGGCTCGCGCCTGGTGGGGGTAATTGTAACATCCCCTGGCGGGTTGGGGAACGCGCGGACGCCCGGCGGTGCGCCGGGGGATGAAACCGCGGATGGACGAATAAGAGCAGGGAGCGGGGAGCCCGGTAGGGGCGACCCGGCGTGTTATCCGACGTAGGGTTGAACCCCTGGGCAAAACGACATAGA
>Ga0256833_1000251_pt1 | contig 42892 bp, 33 predicted proteins | sample 356284metaG_FD_190535 | JGI IMG/M metagenome (GOLD analysis project Ga0256833, IMG submission 190535) | Hydrothermal vent microbial communities from Mid Atlantic Ridge, Atlantic Ocean - 356-284 | ecosystem: Environmental > Aquatic > Marine > Hydrothermal vents | place: Atlantic Ocean: Mid... | reverse complement strand
TAGCCCTTCTTGAGAGGAAAGACTCTATACAGTGGGTTAAGGCATCAACTCCCGAGTTGACGGTTATTTCCCTCGGCATTGAGAGGGTTAAGTAAGGGTCAACTACTGCAAGCTTTGGAAAGAGGAAGCGAGATATGAGGGGAGCCTTTTTCATCCTTTCTCTGTCAGTTAAAACGGCGTAAGGGGTGACCTCAGAGCCTGAGCCGGCAGTTGTAGGAACTGCAACTAGAGGCACTCCTTCCTCTTTAAAAGCTTCAGGAACCCCTATAAAGTCCCTTATGTTGCCTTCGTTTTTCAAAAGAACGCTTACAGTCTTTGCAACGTCTAAAGGACTTCCTCCTCCTACTGCAACTACCATAGTTGGAGAGAACTTTTCTACCTCTTTTAAAACTCTTAAGGCACACTCAATTGTAGGTTCCCTTTCAACCTCGCTGAATATCTTTACTTCTCCTTCAAGTTGTCCTTCAATTTCCTTAACGTATCCGTTGGAAACTGCCGATGGGGAGCATATTACTGCTACCCTTTCCTCGCTTAAGTTTAAGTTTCTTACCTCTTCTCCTAACTTTTTAAGGCTTCCGGTTCCAAAGATTACCTTTGTAGGTAAGAAGAACCTTTCAAAGGGCATCACAACCTCCGATTGTTTAATCTTATGATACACTAATTACAACTTTCCTTTTGGGGAGAAGATGGAAATTGCCAAGTTCCATAGAATGTGTCCAAACTGCGGGAAAATAATATCTGACGAGAGGTTAAAGAAGGGTCTTCCTTGCTGTAGGTGTTTAAAGGAGGAGATAGACTTTACCGAAAGGGTTGAAATCTGTAAGGCTTTAGGTAAAAAGCTTGAGAAGTTTAATGAATTGTGCCAGCTTGACCAGTTCGTTAAGGACTTTGTTTCCTATTTTAAGGAAAAAACCGGTTTTACTCCTTGGTCTTTACAGGTAATGTGGACCAAGAGAGTTGCCCTTAAAAAGTCCTTTACTATGATTGCACCTACGGGGGTTGGGAAAACTACTTGGGGACTTTTAACTTCTGCCTTCCTTAAGGGAAAGGTTTATATCTTGGTTCCTACAAAGCTCCTCGTCCTTCAAACTTACGAGCGTTTAACGAGATTGACAGACAAAAAAGTCCTTGCTTATACTGGCAAAAAGAGTCAAAAAGAGTCTATAAAAGCAGGCGACTTTGAGGTTCTCATAACGACTACCAACTTCCTTTACAGGAACTATGACATTATCCCTAAGCCTTTTAACTTTGTCTTTGTTGACGACGTTGACTCCCTTTTAAAGAGCGCAAAGAACGTTGACAAGGTTATCTCCCTTTTGGGTTTTACTGAAAAGGATATTGATGTTGCTTTAAAGGTTCTTGATATAAAGTCAAGGATTGCCTCCTTAAAGGGTAAGGTTCCCGAATACCTCTTGAAAAGGTTAAAGAGGCTTGAGGGCTACTTGCAGAAAAGGAGGGAGGAGGTAAAGAATGTCTTAGTTGTCTCTTCTGCTACTTCTCAGCCCCGCTCTAGGAGAGTTAAGCTTTTTAGGGAGCTCTTAGGTTTTGAGGTGGGTAAGTCTGCAGCTGCTCTTAGGAACGTTGAAGATGTCCTCCTTTATACCCAAAAGGACTTCTTATCTGAGGCTTGTCAGTTAATAAAGAGGTATGGTAAGGGAGTTTTCGTCTTTATCTCTGGGGATATGGGCAGGGAGTTTGTGGATACTGTTGTTGAGAGGCTAAACTCCTTTGGGATTCCTGCCCTTTCCTACGAGGACTTTACCCCTCAGGAGCAGGAAAAGTTCCTAAAAGGGGAAGTGTGGGCAGTTGTAGGTATTGCAAGTTATAGAAACCCCCTTGCAAGGGGAATAGACCTACCCCAAGCTGTTAGGTATGCTCTTTTCCTTGGCGTTCCTAAAATGGAGTTTTCAGTTAAGTTAACCCTTTCCCCTGTTAAGCTTTTTGGTATGCTACTTGTTTTAAGGGAGCTCTTTGACCAGAGCGAGCTCCCCAAGGTAATCTCCTACATGAACTACTTAAAGAGGTATCTAACTTTAAAAGAGGAGCTCTTAGATAAGTACCCTCGCATAAAGGAAAAACTCTTAGAGATAAAAGATTTCCTGGAAGAAAAACTTTCAAGGGAAGACTTCCTTAAGAAGATAAGAGAGTCTGAGAGCGTAATACTTAAAGAGAAAGGCGGGGAGCTCTTTGTTGTTGTAGGCGACGCCGCAGGATATGTTCAGGCTTCAGGGAGGACATCCCGTATGTTTGCAGGGGGGCTAACAAAGGGAGTTAGCCTCATGTTGGTTGACGACCTAAAGGCCCTCAATTCCTTAAGGAAGAGACTATTGATTTTCTTGGAAGACGTAAACTTTAAGGTCCTTGACTACGATAGGGGAAGAGAGCTCTCAGAGAAATTCGGCTTTGAGCTCATAAAAGAGAAGGACCTTGAAAGAGTATTTAAAGTTGTTGATAAAGACAGGGAAAGGGTTAGGAAAATCCTCTCGGGGGAAATACCGAAGGAGACGAAAGACCTCGTTAAAACGGCCTTGGTTGTAGTTGAATCTCCCAACAAAGCAAGGACCATTGCCTCCTTCTTTGGAAAGCCTGTTAGGAGGAGAGTTAAAGAGGTTGACGCTTACGAGATAAACATTGGAGATAAACTCCTTCTCTTAACCGCTTCAAAGGGGCACGTCTTTGACCTTACCGTTAGGGACGGCGTGTGGGGGGTTGAAGAGGAGGAAGGGCGTTTTATACCAGTTTACGACACCATTAAGTACTGTACCAAGTGCAACGAGCAGACTACCGAGCCCTACTGCTCAAAGTGTGAAGGCAGGCCCGATGTAGATAAGTTCTCTATTGTGTCAGCCTTAAGGGAGCTTGCCCTTGAAATAGATGAGGTTTACATAGCAAGCGACCCAGATACAGAGGGAGAGAAGATAGGCTGGGACGTGGGAACCGTTTTAGTCCCCTACCAGAGGAAACTTAAGAGAATGGAATTTCACGAGATAACAAAGTGGGCTTTCCTTGAAGCGCTCCAGGAGCCTAGAGAAGTTGACGAAGACCTAGTTAAGGCTCAAATAGTTAGAAGGGTTGCTGATAGGTGGGTAGGTTTTTCTCTCAGCCAAAACTTGTGGAAAGTATTTAAAAAGAACTGGTTGTCTGCCGGAAGGGTTCAAACTCCCGTTTTAGGTTGGGTTATTGAGCGTTTTAACGAAAGTAGAGAGAAGATAGGTCTTTTAACGATTAATACCCAAGTGGGAACTTTCTCCTTTAAGCTTGAGGGCCTGAACCAATTTAACAGGTTGCACCCTGACAAACTTAAGGTAAAAGTTGTTTCCGTTAAAGAAGTTGAAAAGAACCCTAAACCCCCATTTAACACCGGGGAGCTCTTAAAAGAGGCTTCTGACAAACTAAAACTCTCTGCAGATAGGGTTATGGAAATTGCCCAAGACCTTTTTGAGAGTGGCTTTATAACTTACCACAGGACAGACTCAACGAGGGTTTCAACAGCCGGTATGGGAGTTGCTAAAGAGTACATATCTGAGAAGTTTGGGCTAGAATTTGTAAAACTGAGACCTTGGGGAAGTGGAGGAGCTCACGAGTGTATAAGACCTACGAGGCCTTTAGATGTTGATAGCTTAAGAACCATGGTCTCAGTTTCAGGTTCAACGGTAAGGATGTCTCAAGAGCACTTTAAGGTTTACGACCTCATATTCCGCAGGTTTATAGCATCTCAAATGGTTCCGGTAGTTGTTGAGGAGGCAGAGCTCCTTTTAAAACTCCTTCCTTTTGACTTGGAAGAGAGAGAGAGCTTTATTACTAAAGTTTTGCGGGACGGTTGGAATTTGGTTGTTCCTTTACAAGTGAGAGAGCTCCCACTAAAATTAGAACAAGGAGAGACCTTCTACTTTGACGTTCTTTCCTACTCAAAGAGAAAGGTTCCAAAGGTTCATCCCTTTACCCAAGGGGAACTCGTTGAGGAAATGAGGAAAAGGGGAATAGGAAGACCCTCAACTTACGCTAAGATAGTTCAGACCCTCTTAGATAGGAAATACGTTGTAGAAAGGGGAAGGCACTTATACCCTACAAAGCTTGGAATTCAGGTTTACACTTACCTTACCGAAAACTTCCCTGACTACACATCTGAAGAGTTTACGAGGAAGTTGGAAGAGCTTATGGATAAGGTGGAAAAGGGAGAAGCTGACTATCAGGAGATTATTAAGAGCTTAAAACCTGTTTTACAGTTTGCTAAAGTTGACCCTAAGCAGTTAATAGGGGATTAAATTAAAACTTTTCGGGGGAGGAGCTTTCCTTCCCTTACTTCTCCAACTCCTAAAAACTTCCCTCCTTTGACTACGCTGTAAAGTCCCTCTTCTTTTCCCTTAACGGTTATCCTTTTCCCTTGTTTAAACTCTTCCTCATCCTCAATTTCCAGTATGGGAAAGTCTAAAACCTCTTGAGGTTTTAACAAAAACTTCTCTACTCCTTTTTCTCTTATCTCTTCAAGTGTTGTTGCTTTCTCAATACCTATCTTTCCAACTTTTGTCCTTTTAAGCTCCTCAACTACGGCACTGCAGTTTAATTTCTTTCCAATGTCGTGAACTAAGGAACGGATATAAGTTCCCGAAGAACAGCACACTTTCAGCGTGAAGCTTGGATAGTTAAACTCTAGAAGTTCAAGTAAGTAAATTTTAACTCTCCTTTTTGGGAGCTCCACCTCCTTACCTTGACGGGCAAGCTCGTAAGCTCTTTTCCCCTTAACCCTAACTGCAGAAAAGGGAGGGGGTACTTGAGCTATTTCTCCCTTAAAGTCCTTTAAAGCTTCTGTAAACTCTTCCTTGCCTATTTCCCTACACTTAACCTCTTTTACCTCTCCGTCAACATCGTAAGTGTTGGAAGTTAAACCAAACCTTCCCTTTACAACATAACACTTATCCTTTTTAATTAAATATTGAGATAGCCTAGTTGCCTTACCAATTGCCAGTATTAAAACTCCAGTAGCTAGAGGGTCTAAAGTGCCAGTGTGGCCAACTTTAACCCCTTTAGGTAGGAGCTCCCTAACCTTCTCAACTACCCTGTGGGAAGTCAAATCTTTAGGTTTATTAACCACCAGAAAGCCGCTTATCACTTATTAATCCCGTAGCTTTCCCCTTTAGTGTTTACTAGGGTAGGAGTTATAAATATGAGGAGTTCAGACTTGTTAACGGTAGTTTTCTGACTCTTGAAGAGCCATCCAAGTAGCGGAATCCTTGATAAAATGGGAACCCCAGTCTTTGAAACCGACTTATCCTTCTCGTAAATTCCTCCTATAACTACTGTGCTCCCATTGTCCACTATTACTTCAGACTTAACATTTCTTGTATTTATTGCCGGCTCGTTGTTTCCAGTTATTGCAACGTAGTCGTAGTTTGGAGAGTCCTTCCTTACCTCAAGGTCTAGGATTATCTTGTTATTCCTCGTAATGTGTGGTTTTACTTTTAGTATTAAAGACGCTTTCTTAAAGGCAATTTGGTAGCTTGTTGCTCCTCCGGCAGCTACAGTTGATTCCCTGTAAGGTATTTCTATACCTTGCTCTATGGTCGCTTCTTGGTTGTCAAGGGTTAAGACTTTTGGAGAAGAAATTGTCTGAGCATCTCCGTTTAGTTCAAGGGCTTTAAGGGCCAATTCTACTCTGAACGTTTGACTCTTGTTTAGTATTCCAACTGCCAAGGTGTTATCCATTACAGGTAAGTTTAAAACCTTTCCTATGTTATTTGGATTAATTAACGGAGAATAGCCTTCAGTGTTAAAACCATAGCTTGAAGCTATGTAGCTTGAAGGGGGAGCTCCCATATAGTTTGCAAGGCTTACAAACCAAGTAAAGCCTAAGTCTTTCTCTGCTTTTGAGCTTATCTGAACTATTTTAGCCTTTACTAATACCTCTTTTAAAGGTATGTCTAGCTTCTTAACCAACTTAATTATCTCTTGGTAGTCGGAAGGAGTGAGCTTAAGTATTAGAGAGTTAGTGTCTTTGTTGTAAGTTATGACCTCTCTACTGTCTTTTCCTATAAATTTCTTTATGTCCTTGACTATATCTTCAGCTTTTGCGTAGTTTAGGGGAACTACATAAGTGTTTATAGGTTCTAACTTTTTCTCTAAAAGCATTTTCCTTTTAGGTAAAATCCTGTAATAGTAGGGAGTTTTTATGTAGGTTAAGTTTAAAGGTTCAAGGACGGCCTTTAGGGCATCCTCCCAGTAAACTGGGTTTTTAAAGTCAATGTTTACTTTTCCCTTTACTTCTGGGTCAAATACTACATTTATTCCAGCAACGTTTGCTATTGCTTTTACTACTGAACGAACGTCTGCGTTTGTAAAGTGGAGTGCTAACTTTTGTCCTCTTTTCTCGCCTTTTAAAGCAGTTTCTCTGTTATTAGTTTTCTTCCCGTAGAGGGTTATAAGAACGGTTCCTCCTTTATTCTCTACTTCTGTGGCTACTACTGTGTCTGAAAGGGAAAGTTTTAATAGACCTCCATTTTCTCCATTTGTAATCTCTACTCTCTTTAAGAGGGAATCCATAAGTTTTTCATTTTTTTCCTTGAAGAGTACGTTGGGAACTTTAATAATAAGCTCTTTACCCCTCTTTTCGTACTCTGGGGAAGAGTTTTTAGGAAGCTCAATTACTACCTCTTCTCCGGAAATTGTCTTTATTACACTAACTTTTGGTTCAAGCCTTTTGCCTTTGTAAACTATAAACTTTAAAAGGGAGCTGTTTCTCTCTATTTTTAGCGTTCCCGGTTTTTTAAGCTCTATTTTAAGTAGAGCTCCCCTATTTACCGGTTTTAAAGAGACATTCTTTATAAAGTTCCCTCTACTTCCTGCTGTATATTCCTTTGTAAGTTTACAGTTGTTAAGTAGTATTTCTATCTCTTTCTCTGTTTCCCTCTGGATATTAACATTGCACTTTCCACTTTTCCTTACATCAGCTTCAAAAAAAGTATTTAAAGGAGAACTCCCTTTTATATAAATGAAATTTGCGTCCTCTATAGTTCCTCCGTATGAAGCGACGGGGAGTAATATGAGACCTGTTAACAGAAGCTTTCTCATTTCTAACTTCCTCCCTTTTCAATTTCAAGGGCTATCTTCCTTACTATTAGCCTTTTCCCTCTTTTTAAGTATTCTGTCAGTATAATTTCAGATGAGGTTATTTTAGCCACCTTTTCGTTCTCAGATACGGCATCTCCCTCTTTTAAAAAGTAAGTTTCTCCCGTTTCTGGGTCTAAAAGAACTACGGTGAAATTATTTCCTTCTTTAATAACACCTTGAATGCTTAACTTCTCAAGTGGAACTGGAATTTTTGGCTTAAAGAGTTTAGGCACAGTTATCGTTTCCTTTCCCTCCCCTTTAGACTGTAGTTTCTTCTCAATTTCGTATATAGGATTTCTAAAAGGGTCTATATAGTCTGAACACAAAGCCGTTGAAGTTGCAATAATAGTGATAGCAAGTGCTAATGAAGCCTTTTTCATCAGCTACCTCTTTAAAGTAAAAGCTTTTACGTCAAGTCTTACTTTTACGGTATCCTTGTAATTTCTATCCCTTTCTACTTCACTTAAGGGTAGTGCTCTAACTTCTATTGTTCCAAAATTTATAATCCTGTTAGCCTGAGAAAGCTTTTCGCACCATTTAACAAAATCAGGGTAGTTTCCTTTAAGTTCCACTTTGTAAGGGTATTCTCTATAGTACTTCTTGTCTCTTGGTTCCATCCTCTTTATGGAGAGAATCTCCATACCGCTGTCGGCATCTGTAATTGACTTTATTATCTGGCTTACTTCTTCCTTGCCCGTAGGTAGTTTTAACTCTACTTGTGCGATTTCTTCTCTAAGTTTTGCTATCTCTTTCTCTAGTGCCTTTTTCCTCTCTTCAACTATTTGTAGTTTGCTAACTAAGAGCTTAAGTCTCGCTACTTCTCTCTCTTTCTTTAAGAGAGTTTCGTTTAGGGGCTTTATTTTTATGTAGTAAAGGATAGCAAAAAGCAGTATTCCTAGAACAGTTATTACTGTCCACTTTTGCCACCTTGATAAGTTTAACCATCTTTCGTATAGGTTAACGAGGAATTCCATCTTTCCTCTCCGCTTTAAACTTAAAGGTGTAGTACTTTACTTTAAGGTTTTTAATGTTTTTCTCTACTTCTTTTATTTCTTTAAAGAGAACTTTTCCGATGTTTTCTTCTACGCTTTTCAGGAAGATAGGGAACTTTTCCACTTTCCATATATTGCCAATTGTTTTTACAGAATTTGAGGTTAGTTTTACTTCTTTTAGCCATACTCCTTTCATGTATTCCTTTTGGAGGAAGAAATATAGTGGTTTAGGAACTTTTCTTCTTCTATCTAGCTCTGATACTACGGCAAGTTTTTCTTTTAGCTTATTTCGCTTAATTCTTAATGACCTTAATAACCTTTGAATGTTTTGAAGTCTGTATTTTTCTCGGTTAAGCTTAGCTATTTCTGCATTTACTTTATTAATTTTTTTCTCCGTTTGGGTTTTTATAAGCAGAAAGGCCGAAATTGTAATCAGTAAAACTACCACAAGGAATATTAAATCTTCTCTTAAGTATTTCTTTATCCTTGATTCTCTTGTTTCTGCAAAGTTAAACCTTAGCATTTTCGTCACCCTTTTTCCTTATGCTTAATCCTGTTGCAACTGCAAGTTCTTCATGTCCTTCTAAACCTGAGAAATGTAAAGGATATCCCCTTTTTACTTTAAGGTTTATTAGGGATGCAAACATTTCTTCTATTCCGTTTAGCTTACTCGTTCCTCCGTAAAGGAGTATTTCTTCAATATTTAAGTTGAACCTGTCTTTAAAACTTTCAATAGTCCAAAGAGTTTCTGTAGATATTCTATTTAAGAAGCTGTAGATTATATCCTTTAGTTTGTTATTTTCTGACATTTTGAAGTTTGCTTTTAGTTTTTCAGCTTCTTCCTGCGTAAGCATGAATTCTTTTTGAATGTTTTCTGTTAGGTTATCTCCTCCAAATTCAACATTTCTTGTTATGTATGGATACCCTCCAAAGCTTATAGTGATTTTTGTAAAGGTTGCTCCTATATCTATTAAACAAACAGGGACTGCAACGTTTTGAGGGTTATTAAGGTAGTACTGGTTATTTAAGGCCGCAGGTTCAATGTCTATTACCACAGGCTCTATTTTTATTCGTTTTAGTAGTTTTTTCCTCTCTTCTATTACCTCGTTTTTAATGGCAGCTATTGCTATATCTACATGTCTCTTCTCTATGGATATAGGTAGAATGCGGTAATCTACTTTTATTTTTGAAAACTCTTCCGCTTGGATTATGCTTTTTATATAGTCACTTACCGCTTCTTCAGGGTCTTTAGATTTAGGAACGCTGATTACGCTGTAAAAACAGCTGTGGAGGGGAATGTGGATTTGCGCTTTTCTGTCTTTTATTTTTAATTCTTCTAGGAGCTCCCTTAAAGTGTTAGTAATCTCTATTTCGTCAACTATCTCTGCTCCTGCAAAAGCTTGCTCTTTGTAAGGTTTTACCCCAAATTTCTTTAGGGTATATCTTTTCCCCTTTTTCTCGGATTGGACGACTTTAACTGAGGAAGTTCCTATGTCAATTCCCGGGTGTAGATAGTTATTTCCCTTTACCAACTTTTCAAGCCAGCTCATCTTACCCTCTTATACGGGCTTAATTGTGCTTATACTCACTATTGGTAATAGTAAAGCATAGACTATAAAGCCTATTATCAGACCTACTATTAGCATAGTAGCAGGTTCAATTAGCGAAGTCAAACCTTTTATTTTAAACTCAAATTCACCTTTTAAGTAATTTGAACTTTTTATGCACATTTCCCCCAGATTCCCTGCCCTTTCTCCTGCTTTGACAAGCTGAATTACAACTTTGGGTATCTCTTCTATTTTATCAAATTCCCTGTAAAGTTCTATTCCCTTTTCCACTTTTTTGATAGTTTCCCCTAATTTGTTTTTTAAATAGGTATTTCTGATGGTTAATCTTGAAGTTTCTATGGCTTCAATTAAGGGTACTCCCGACTTAAGGAGTCTTCCCAAGGTTTCAAAGAACTTTTGGAGTTCAGCAAAAGCAATCAGCTTGCCTATTATTGGTAGCTTTAGTTTAAATTTGTCAAAGGTTTCCCTTTTTTCCTTGTAGAAAACAGCTCCGATTATACTTAATACTGTTAAAATGATAGAGATTAAAAAGTAGTGGTTTAAAACTAATTTGCTTAATGAGATTACGATTTTCGTGCTTAAAGGTAATGCCAGTTTTGCGCTTTTGTATATTTTAACTATTTTGGGAACCACTGCAGTGAGCATGAATATAACTACCCCTAAGGCCGTTATTAAGAGGACCGACGGGTATATTAGGACCTGAATTAGCTTTCCTTTTATTTCTTCCTTTTGCTCAATTATCCTACTTGCAGTTTCAAGACTTTCAGGCAGTAAAGAGGACTTTTCTCCGGCTTTTATTAAGGCTAAAACTGTTTCGTCCTTTACGCCTGCTTCTTTTAACGCTGTATGAAGGGAATTTCCCTCTCTTAGTCCTTCTAGAACCTTCTTGAGGAAGACTTTAATCTCTTTAGATTCTTCTGATTCAGAAAAGGAGTCAATTGCTTCAGTAATCGGTATTCCTGCCTTTAGGAGGGTTGAGAGGGTTCTAAAGAGTACTATTAGTTCACTTTCGCTTATTCCCTTCTTTAGTAAGGGAAGTTTTAGCTCGTCTCTCTTTTCTACCCTTTTCTCTTCGGTTATCTCGTAAGGGAATATCCCGAGCTTTTTAAGCTTTTTGTAAGCAACAGTTTTGCTCGGGGCTTCTATTATCCCTTTTCTCTCTTTTCCCTCTTTGTCTATTCCTGTGTAAGAGAATATTCCCATTAGTCCCTTGCTACCCTCAAGACTTCTTCAGGCGTAGTAATCCCCATTGCTACTTTTAGGGCTCCGTCCATTTTTAAAGTCTTCATGCCTTTTTCTACTGCCTTTTTCTTGATTTCGGAGCTCTCTTTACCCTGAAGAATCAACTTTTTAATTTCTTCATCTATGGGAAGAATTTCGTAAATAGCCGTTCTACCTAAATAACCTGTTCCTAAACAGTGCTCGCACCCTTTGCCTTTAAAGAACTTTCCTTCAAAGTTCTCAAGTCCAATTTCCCTCCTTTCCTCTAAGCTAGGTGAGTATTCCTCTTTACAGTATGGACATACTTTCCTTACAAGCCTTTGAGCTATTACTCCTATTACAGATGAAGTAACTAAGAAAGGTTCAATTCCCATATCGGTTAACCTGATTACTGAAGAAGGAGCGTCGTTTGTGTGTAAAGTTGAAAAGACCAAGTGTCCCGTTAAGGCTGCCTGAATGGCTATCTCTGCCGTTTCCCTGTCTCTAATCTCCCCTACCATTATTACGTCTGGGTCTTGTCTTAGTATGCTCCTTAAAGCACTTGCAAAGGTCAAACCGATTTCGTGTTTTACTTGAACCTGTGATATGCCGTTTAGTTGGTACTCTACCGGGTCTTCAACGGTTATTATGTTTATCTCCTCTTTATTAATTTCCGAAAGAGCAGCGTAAAGGGTGGTTGTTTTACCTGAGCCTGTAGGACCTGTAACGAGCACTATTCCGTGGGGGGAGCTTATAAGCTTTTTGAATTTCCTGTAGTCTTCAGGAAGTAATCCGAGTTCCTTTGTTGAGTACAGTATGCTCTCTTTCATTAAGAGCCTTAAAACTACCCTTTCACCAAAGTAAGTAGGTAGTGTTGAAACCCTTATGTCTATCTCTTTTCCTCCTGCCTTTACCATTATCCTTCCGTCTTGAGGTAGCCTCTTTTCTGCAATGTCAAGGTTTGCCATTATCTTTAGCCTTGAAATTACCGTTGGTATTTTCTGTTTCGGTATTTCCTTTACTGTTTTTAAGACCCCGTCAACCCTTAACCTTACCCTCATTCTGTCTTTAAAGGGCTCAAAGTGTATGTCGCTTGCCTTTACCCTTATGGCTAAAGTCAGGAGTTGGTTTATAAGCTGTACAACTGGAGCTTCCTCTTGGGAGGTAAGTATGTCTTCTACTTTCTCCTCTGGTTTTACTTCTTCTTCTTTTTCTTCCTCTTCGGTGATTAGACGGTTGATAGCATCGTAAGAGGCTACTTTTACCTCAAGAGGTTTCCCTAAAAACCACTCTACTTTTTTAAGGGCTTGTAAGTTAAAAGGGTTGTCTGTTATTACCACTACTTTGCCATTTTCTTCTTTTAAGGGAATTAGTCTTTCTTTCTTTAAGAGCTGGGAAGGGAGCTTTGCCAGTAGCTCTTGGTCAACTTCAGGGATGTTTTCTAGTAGTTCTAATCCTATTTCTTTAAAGGCTTCCTTTGTTTCTTTAAGGCCCCACTTTAAAAGGCCGGTTGCCTCTTTAAAACTCCTGAGTTCTTGCTCTGGCAGAAGTCCCTTCTCTTGAAGGAGCTTTATAAATTCCTTTTCACTTAAGCTCTTTAACATTTACTTTTATCCCTTCGTCCATTTCAAATTTGCCAAAGTTCTTAATATCTGAAAATACTCCTTTCCTTGACCTTTTTATCTCAAGTAGGTTTTCTCTGTACTCGTTAATTTTGGAAAGCGTAAGTTGGTTTTCTTGGGAGACATTCCTGACAATTCGCGGGGTTATAAATACCAGTAAGTTTGTTCTCTCTATTTGGTGTCCAGTTTTCTTAAAAAGGTTTCCAACTATTGGAATGTTTCCTAGAATCGGTACTTTTTCAACTGTGGTTAGCCTCTTTTTCTTTATTAAGCCTCCTATTACGAGGGTTTGCCCGTCTTTAACGTCAACTGTCGTTCTTGCTTCTCTCTTTGAGGTTATGGGAGCTGTTTGGTCGGCGTTTGCATAGCCTACGATGTCTTCAACTTTTTCATAAACTTTGAGTCTTATCTCTCCGGAAGCCGTGATGTGAGGCGTTATCTTTAAGACTATTCCTACGTCTTTATAATCGTAAGAGATTACAGGGTTGTTGTTTGTGTCATACTTTACGCCGGTAGAGTATGGAATCACTTTTGATATGTTTATCTCTGCCTCTTCGTTGTCAAGGGTTAATATCTGTGGAGTCGCAATTACGTTGACTCCTCCTTCTTTGGCGTAGGCGTTAAGTAGAAGTCCTATGTCTGGTATCCCGTTTCTCCACTTTGCTATTCCAAGGAGCAGGCCCGGAGAGGCAGAGGGATATCCTGGCTGGAGGGGAAGGCTTCCGTAGAGACTACCCCCAAAGGGAACGTAATTTCCCCTTGAGAGGAACTTCCACTCTACTCCCATTTGGAGGAGCTTGTCCATGGACATTTCAACTATTTGAACTTCAACGAACACTTGTGGCCTTTTTACGTCTATGCTTTTGATTACCTCTTTAACTACTCTAAAGTCTTCAGGGTTTGCAAGGATTATTAAGGAGTTGCTCCCTTTATCTGCAACTACTTTAACCTCTCCTGTAAGGCCGTAGCTCCTTCTCCCGCTTCCTTTAAAGAGGTTGTTTAACACTTTTGCCAGGTCTTCTGCAAAGGCGTAGTTCAGTTTTACTATGTGAATGTTTCCTTGGGTAGTTTTTATGGGTCTATCTAGTTTCTCTATTAGAGAGTTTACCCTGCTTATTATTCTTGGAGTTGCTACAAGGTAGAGTGTGTTTGTCCTGTTGTCTGCAACTATGTGGAAGTATTCTCTACCTGGGATGGGAAAGGTTCTTTCTATGTCGTAGGCAAAGCTCTTTTCAAGTATGGCTTGAAGGAGTTTTTTTACCTCTTCTGGCTTAGCGTTTTTAAGTTGGTAGGTTGCTATTTGGAAGTGGAGGGGAGCTCTGTCTAACCTGTTTAGCACTGTTATTAGTTTGTGGACGTTTTTCTCTTTGTCGGTTATGACAATTGCGTTTAGTTCCCTTAAGGTGCTTATCCTTCCTATGTTTGAAGTCATGTTCCTTAGCATATTTTGAATTGCCGTTATCGTGATGTGCTTTGGTATGTATATGTAGGTTATTATCCTGTCCCCTCCGTCAACTTTTCCCCTTGCTACCGTTGCAGATTCCCTGGTAGCTTCTCTGCTCCTTACTATCTTGGCGTAGTTTCCGTAGTCAACTATCTGGTATCCCAGCTCGTCTAAGGCTGCAACGAAGAGGTCGTAGAGCTCCCTTTTGGGTATGGGTTTCGGGGAGACTATTGTTATTTTTCCTCGCAGGTTTGGCGGTATTACTATGTCTTTACCTGTTGCCGTGCTTACTATCTTGGTAAAGTCCTTTATGTCAACGTTTTCAAAGTTGACCTGAACCGATGTTGCCTCTTGTGGTTTAGCAGTTTGAGGGGCTAAGGTTAAAAGGCTTATTGTTAAAAGGGCAAGGGGCAATTTCCTCATGTTCAGCTCTCCCTCTGCAAGGTATTTGATAATTTTACCTAAAAGCCTATTCCAGGTCGTAGTGGAGTTTAACTTCTCTTCCCCTCCTTAAAACTGTAATCGTTATTGAGTCTGAGCTTTTTAGCTTTTCAAAGGCGGCAAAGGAGTCTTCAGGGCTCTTTATGTGGACGTCGTTTATTGAAACTATTACGTCTCCGGGCCTTATCCCGAGCTTGTATATGAAGCTTCTAGGGTTTACGTAGTTCACCCTTAAGCCTTCAGGGTTTTTAACAGGAACTATGTTTATGTAGTTTAGGAACTCTCCGGAAGATATCTCCCTTATTATTTGGCTTCTTTTGACTCTCCAGACTCTTTCAAAGGTGTTTTCAGTTCTTAAAAGGTCTGTTTTCCCTATTTTCTGCTTTTTCTCTCTAAGTTCTAAAACTATCTTTTTACCCTCTTTCTCAAGGATTATTCTGTCAGGAAATACCTTTTTTAGTTTGTACCCGTTTACCTCTTGCCCTTGAGATAAGATTAGGGTCTTTCCAGAGCTCCCCTTAAGTATAGCTATGCTGTGCTGGCACCCTGAGCACACTACCGTTCCCTTTAGGGTGAAGTCTGCGAGTTTGTTTACAACTTCAAGTTTTTCCTCCTCTTTTTTCTTCTTCGTTCTATTTGAAAGGAAAAAGCCCCTTTTCTCAATTAGGTATCCGATTGCCGTGGGTTTTTCTCTGTTGCCGTTAAAGGGCTCTATCAGTTTTAACTTGAAACAAGGGCTTATTTTTAGAAACCCTAAGGAGGAGATAAAGTAGGCTATTGAAAAGGAGAGTAAGGTTAAGCTAAAGGGGAGTATTAACTTCTCGGCTCTTAGCTTCATCTACCATCTCCTTTAGCCTCTTTTTCTGCTCTGTAAAGTCTTTTTCGCTTATCTTTCCGTCAATAACTTCAAGTTTGAGCTTTTCAAGGAGCTCCCTATATATAGGCCCAGGTTTTAATCCAAGTTCCTTGATTTCGTTTCCTCCCACAAGGAGTTTAATCCACCTGCTCCTTTTCATAAATTCTATTACCTTTTCCTTAACCTCTTCCTTTAACGCTGCAGTAAGAAGTAAGAGTTCTTCCGGCTCTCCCTTAAGGACTTGGTAAATTTGGCTCGGCCTTTCTGCTTTCGTTAACTCCCTTATTACTTTACGGGCTTTAAAGGTTATCTCTTTTAACAGCTCCTCTTCTTTTTTCGGTAGTGAAAGCTCCTTAATATACTTTTCTACCTCCTCTTCCCTCTCTCTGGAAAAGAGGGCTGAAAGGTAAACTAAGGGATAGTTGCACTCTACCTTTTTAAAGTTTAGCTTGTGCCATATAACGAGCTTTCTTATCCTCTCAAAGAGGTCTTTTTTTCTCCTATCCCACCTTATTTTGGGAAAGAGCTCCCTTAACACCCCGTACTTTTCAAGGTTAAGGAAGACCCTTAAAGGGTTTTCCTCGCTGAGTATCTGTTTTAGCTCGTGGTAAATTCTTTGGCCCTCAACGGTTTTAAATAGGTGTCTTTCAACGGCGATTTTTAATAACTTCTCTGTGTGTTTACCCAGCGTGAACCTATATCTCGTTGCAAACCTTAACGCTCTAAGTATCCTCGTTGGGTCTTCCACAAAAGAGAGGGAGTGGAGGACCCTTATTTTCCTGTCCTTTATGTCTTTTAGGCCTCCAAAGAAGTCAATTAGCTTTCCAAACTCCCCTTTGTTTATCTTTACTGCCAAAGTGTTTATTGTGAAGTCCCTTCTCATTAGGTCTTTCTTTAAGGGAGCCATGTCAACTTCAGGGAGAGCTCCGGGAGACCTGTAAACTTCCGTCCTTGCAGAGGCAAGGTCTATCCTGGTTCCGTCTTTAAAAGTTAAAGTTGCAGTTTTAAACCTGCTGAAAGTGTGAACCTTTGCCGAGAGCTCCCTTCCTACTTCTTTTGCAAACTCTGTTGCGTCCCCTTCAATAACTACGTCAACGTCGTAGTTTTTCCTTCCTATAATTAAGTCCCTTACAAAGCCTCCTACTATGTAAGCGTTTATTCCGAGCTTGTCTGCTATCTCCCCTATTTTCTCTATTTTCTCTAAGAGCTCTTTAGGAAGAGCACCCCTTATCTTCTCCTTTACGTTCCTAAAGGCAGGTTCTTCAAAGCTCCTCCTTTTGTAAAATTGGGAGCTCTCTTCTATCTCTTTTCTGTAAAGGTTTAAGAGTATGTCAGTTCTCGTTATTACCCCTACAACTTTTCCCTCTTTTATTACAGGTATAAAACTCTGTTGCTCCTCAACTATTATCCTCTCCACTTGGTTTATGGAAGTTTCAGGACTTACCCACTTAAACTCCCTCTCCATAACCTCTTCTACTTTAGCTCCCTTAAGTCCCATGTAAACTGCTTTATCTAATAACTTTCTGTTAACTATTCCCTTAATCTTTCCCTTTCCGTCAACTACCGGAGCTGCGTTTATCCCGTTTTTCATTAAAACTGTTCTTGCCTCCTCTACAGTGTCTCCCTCTTTTACCGTTATTGGAGGAAAGGTCATTACGTCCTTTGCCGTCATTAAAGGTTGAACTGTTATTTTCAGGACTTCTCTTAACTCCTCAAGGACTTCAAATACTGTTTTCTCCTTAACTGAGGCTGAGGCCGCCTCTTTGTGTCCTCCCCCTCCAAAGTGATTTGCAACCTTATCTACCCTTACTTTCCCGCTCCTTGAGCGGCCTATTAAGAATACCGTTGACTGTAGCTCAACGGCTCCAAATATTGCCGGCAGGTCGTAAAGTTCCATAAGTTTGTTTAAAAGGGGAGCTACGTCTCCTACGTAGGAGTCAAACCTGCCGTAAGTTATCCCTATCCTGTTTCCGTAAATTTCTACTACCTGAAGGTTGTCCTTTAGCGTTTTTAGGACATCTATCTCCTTTTCTGAGAGCTCTTTAGGGATGTACTTTTTTACAAATTCTATTTGAGCTCCTACGGAAACAAGGTAGGCTGCTGCTAAAAAGTCTAGAGGGGTTGTTGAGGGGTAGGTAAAGGAGCCTGTGTCTGAGTAGATGCCTGCCAGCATTGCACTTGCTTCGTAAGGGTCCGGAACTATCCCCTTTCCCTTAAGTAGGAGTGCCATTATGGAGGTAGTAGCCCCTGCTTCCTTGTGGTGAAGTTCCGCTCCCTCTACTTTTTCCTTTGGGTGGTGGTCGTAAATTATTATCTCTGCTTTCTCCTTTAACTTCTCCTTTATCCTCTCTGGGATTCTTTCTGTTGAGTTTGTGTCAACTATGACGAGCTTTTCTACTTCTCCTTTAAAGTCTCTCTCCTCTGTAAAGTTTAGTATGTTTGGGTTTTCTTTAAGGAGTTTTACTACCTCTTCCCCTTTTGTTTCCGGTAAAACTACCTCCCCTTCGGGGAAGAGCTTTTTTGCGCCTATGAGAGCTCCCAGAGCGTCTAAGTCCATGTTCTTGTGGGTAGTGATTACTGTTGCCATATAATTCTCCTTAAAAGTTCTACGGGACTAAAAGTGAAAGTAAGAGTTAAGAGTTTTAAAGACAAGTCAGAGCTTAAAGATTACCTTCTTTCTTTAGGGAATACTCCCTTGGGAGCAGAAATCCTTTCGGATAAGGGGGAGCTCCTTCTTTTAGAGGTTAGCGGGATTGATACCAGGGCCGCAAACATACTCAAGCAGGATGCCATATCTGTCGGTGGAGACTGTGCCGTTCCAAGGAAGGCTTCCTCTTTTGAAAAGGGGCTTTGGACGGTTCTCCTGATTTTAAACAGGAGGGAGGCTGGGAAGTTAATTGAGAAGTTGAAAATTCAACCGTTTGGTTTAAAAGACTTGTCTTTGAAGCTTTCTGAGGTTTTAAGGAACTACTTTAAAGGGGAGTTTAAGCTCTCTTACAAAGGTAAAGAGCTCTCTTTAAAAGAGCCTGTCGTTATGGGGATACTTAACGCGACTCCCGACTCCTTTTCTGACGGCGGGCTCTTCTTTAACAGGGAAGCAGCCCTTAAGAGGGTAGAAGAAATGCTCTCAGAAGGGGCTTCAATTATTGACGTTGGAGGAGAGTCCACAAGGCCGGGAGCCCTCCCGGTTCCCCTTGAGGAAGAGGTAAAGAGGGTAGTTCCTCTAATAGAGCTTATCAGGAAAGAGCTTGGAGATAACTTTTTCATATCAGTTGATACCTACAAGTCAGAGGTTGCAAGGCTGGCCCTTGAGGCTGGAGCTGACATAGTAAACGACATAAGCGCTCTCCAGTTTGACCCTAAAATGGTTGAGGTGGTTTCCAATTATAAGTGTCCTGTTGTCTTAATGCACATTAAAGGAACTCCCAAAGACATGCAGGAAAACCCAACTTACGAAGATGTGGTTAAGGAGATTTGCGACTACTTTGAAGAAAGGATAGAATATGCCGTGTCAAGAGGGGTTGAGAGGGAAAAGATAGTTTTAGACCCGGGGATAGGTTTTGGGAAGAGGCTTGAGGATAACCTCTGCATACTTAAGCGTTTTAATGAGTTTAAGGTTTTTGGCCTTCCCCTTCTACTTGGAGCTTCAAGGAAGAGTTTCATTGGAGCCATTACGGGGGTGAAGGAGCCAAGAAGGAGGCTTCCCGGTAGCTTGGCAGCCGTAGGTGCTACTTACTACAAAGGGGCTAAAATCTACAGGGTTCACGATGTAAAAGAGACATACCAGTTCCTTAAACTACTAAGTGCCGTAGAGGGTAGTAGTTGTTAAGCTTTATTCCTAAGTTCACCTTTTGGGATGTTGTAGACATCCTCGTTGTGGCTTTTATCTTTTACAGGCTCTTCCTTTTCCTGTCTCAAACTAGGGCAATACAGATACTCGTAGGTCTCCTCTTAATTTTGCTCTTAAGCGTTATATCAAAGTTCCTCCACCTCTACACTCTCTCTTTTATACTCAACAACTTAATAACTATAGGAATTTTCGCTTTAGTTGTTATATTTCAGCCGGAGATAAGGAGAATACTTGCCCGAATAGGCGAAAAGCACTTTGGGATTTTCTCCTCAGAAGAGGAGGCAGAGAGGATAATTGACGAGATAGTAAGGTCTTGCGCCGAGATGTCAGAAAAGAGAATAGGAGCTCTCTTAGTCATAGAGAGGGAGATAAACCTTGATAACTACATAGAGGCTGGAACCCTTATTGACGGTAAAGTGAGCAAGGAGCTCCTTATTACCCTCTTTTGGCCGGGAACTCCCCTACACGACGGAGCTACCATAATAAGGAAAGACAGGGTCTATAAGGCGGGAGCTTTCCTTCCCCTTTCCCTTAATCCAAACCTCCCCCAGGTTTTCGGAACTCGCCACAGGGCAGCGGTTGGCATTACTGAAGAGACAGACGCGATTTCTGTAATAGTCTCTGAAGAGAGCGGGGCTATATCAGTTTCCTACTCGGGTAAACTCATAAAGAACATAGAACCTTCTAAGTTAAGGAAGGTTTTAAAAGGTCTCCTTATAAAGAAAACGGAAAAGAGGCCTACTTTACTTTCCCTTTTGAGGAAGGCAGATGGAGAAGGTGCGTAGTCTTATCCTCAGTAATCTGCACCTTAAACTCTTGGCGCTCGTTTTTGCCCTCCTCCTTTGGTTTCTCGCTTCAAACAAAGAGACTGCCGAAACAGAAATTACTTTAAAAGTTAAGCCCGTTTTAAACGGGAACTATAAAGTTGCAGACTACAAACCAAAGAAGTTAACTTTCGTGGTTGAAGGTTATAGAACGCAACTTTTAAAACTTAGGGGGCTTTCCTGCGTTTACTTTAAGCTTCCTCTTACTTTAAAAAATAGGACCGGATGGGTTGTAGTTCCTTTAAAAAAGGATTACTTTTCCCTCCTTCCCCAGGTAAAGGTTAAAAAGGTCTATCCCAATAAGATTTCAGTTAAGCTTGAAAGAATTGTTAAGAGGGTGGTTAAAATAGAGCCCCAGCTTGTTAACCTCCCTAAAGGAGTGAAAGTAATAATCTCTCCCAACTACGGAGTAGTCTCCCTCCCTGAAGAGCTGGAAAATGTCCCTTTAAAGATAAGAACTGAAGTTGTTAACTTAAAGGGAATTAAGCTTCCTGCTCAGATTGTAGTCTCCCTTGAAAGCCCTTATCCTGTTGAGCCTAAGGAAGTTAAGATAACTTTAAAGAGGGAGGAAAAAGATGAAAGTAAAAAGAAAGCTCTTTGGAACTGACGGAATTAGGGGAGTTTCAAATAGATATCCCTTAACCCCTGAGATGGTTCAAAGGATAGGTATAGCTTACGGGACTTACCTAAACTCAAAGTACCCTGAAAGGAGACACACCGTTGTTGTAGGAAAGGATACTAGACTCTCTTCAGACATGATTAAGTGTGCTCTCATAAGCGGTTTAAACTCAGCTGGGGTTGACGTTATAGATGTTGGAGTCGTTCCCACTCCTGCGGTCTCTTACTTTGTAAGGGAAGGGAACCTTTCAGGGGGCGTTATGGTTTCGGCCTCCCACAATCCTTACTTTTACAACGGTTTAAAGTTCTTTAACTCTCAAGGGAAAAAGTTCTCGGAAGCTGAAGAGGGGGCTTTAGAGCTTGTAGTGTTTAATAAGTTTGAACTCCCCAAGGCGAAGGACAAGGAGATAGGCAGGGTTTTTGAAGGTTATAGTTTAGTTGAGAAGTACATGAAGTTTTTAGAGTCGGCAAGTAGGTACTTGGCAGGCTTTAAGGTGGGCTTAGACTGTGCAAACGGTGCCACTTTTGAAATAGCTCCTGAAGTCTTTAGCTCTTTGGGTGCAAAGGTTTTTACCTTTAACGCTGAGCCTGACGGGATAAACATAAATGAAAACTGCGGAGCTCTCCACCCTGAAGGCCTTGCACAGAAAGTTAGGGAGCTCTCCCTTGACTTGGGTTTTGCCTACGATGGAGACGGGGACAGGTGTATAGCCGTTGACGAGAAAGGAAATATAGTTGACGGGGATAAGCTTATAGCTCTTCTTGCCCTTCACTACGCCCACAAGTCAAAGGAAGTGGTTGCAACTGTTATGAGCAACTTAGGGCTTGAACTCTACCTTAAAAAGTTCGGTCTTAACCTTTACAGGACTTCCGTCGGAGACAGGTTCGTTTCTGAAAAGATGGATGAGGTGGGAGCTCTCGTCGGAGGGGAACAGTCAGGACACATAGTGCTTAAAGAGTTCCTTCCTACCGGGGACGGCATTTTAACCTCTTTGATAGTTGCTTCAATATCAAAGTCTTTAAGGAAGCCCCTAAGTGAGATTTTAAAAGAGATAGAGCTTTTGCCTCAAAGGCTTGAAAACCTAAAGGTAAAAGAGAAGCCTCCCCTTGAAACCCTTTCCCACCTTCAAAGGGCACTTGAGGAAGCTCAAACCTTGCTGGGAGATAAGGGAAGGATTTTGGTTCGCTACTCTGGAACAGAGCCCCTTTTAAGGGTAATGGTTGAGGCCCAAGAGGATGAGAAGATAGAGGAGGTCCTTTCCTTAATAAGGGAAGCCGTTAAGAGTGAGGGAATTTTAGAGTAGTTTAAGCTTTAAGGGAGCTCTTTAACGCTTCAATTAATAAGGGGGAGCGGTGGTTTAGCTTAACCCTTAAGAACTTAAGGCCGAGCTCCCTTGCAAGTTCTGCATACTCAACATCCAACTCATAAAGAGTTTCTATGTGCTCAGAGACAAAACTTATAGGGAAGAGGATAACTTCCTCATACCCCTCTTCCTTTATCTTCCTTAACTGACTTTCTGTTGACGGCTCAAGCCACTTTATAGGTCCCACCTTACTCTGGTAAGAGATTTTGTAGGGAATGCTTTTGAACTCTTCCATTACTAAACTTACGCTCTTTTCTACTTCCTGAGGGTAAGGGTCTTTTCTCTCCTTAACGAAGTATTCTGGGAGGCCGTGGGCAGAAAATAGGATAACCGGGTTTTTAAGCTCTTTTTTAAGTTTCTTTCTTATCCCTTCTTTTACCCACTCTACATAGTAAGGGTTGGTGCACCAGCTCTTTACGTGTTTTAGTTTAACCTTACCACCTAACAGCTTTTCAACCTCTTTTATGCAGGCTCCTGTAGTTGCGTACGAAAACTGAGGGTAGAGGGTAATGTGGGAGAGCTCCTTTATCCCCAACTTAACAACCTCTTTAGCAACCTTTTCAAGGAGGGGTTCAGAGTAGAGCATTCCTAAAAATACCTTTTCCTCTATCCTCTCCTTTAGGAGCTCTACCTGCTCTTTAGCGTACTTGACAAGGGGGCTTCCTCCTCCAATGGCCTCGTATTGAGGTTTTACCTTTGGAGCTCTGAAAGTTGCGATAAGGTAGGCTAAAGGTTTCTGTAAGAAGGCTGGAACTCCAAAGTTTATGATTTCCCTGTCTGAAAAGAGGCGGTAAAGGAAAGGTTTAACCTCTTTAAGGTTTGAGGGAGCTCCCATGTATGTAATTAAAACCCCTTTTTCCATTCACTCTCCTATTATCTTTATAACTACCCTCTTTGGCCTCTGGCCGTCAAACTCTGCGTAGAAAATCTCCTGCCAAGGCCCAAGGTCAAGCTCTCCCTTTGTGATAGGTAAAACAACCTGAAGGTGAACTAGGAGGTTTTTAAGGTGGGCGTCCCCGTTGTCCTCTCCAGTTCTGTGGTGTTTGTAGTTTGGCTTAAAGGGAGCTAACCTCTCAAGCCACTCCCAGATGTCCTCGTGGAGCCCCTCTTCGTCGTCTTGAATGATAACTGCTGAAGTAAGGTGCATTGCAGAGACCAAACACAGACCTTCCTTAACTTTAGACTCCTTAACCGCCTCCTTTACCGTCTCCGTTATCCTTATGAGCTCTCTTTTCTTTTTAGTGTTAAAGGTAAGGTATTTCGTGTAGGCTTTCATTTAACTCCCTCCTGATTTGACCTAAATTATCCCAAATTGTTAAACTCATTAAAACCTAATAGGGAGGAAGCGTGTACTCAGTTGCAGTTGTAGGAGGCGGCGTTTCTGGCCTTTCTTGTGCCCTTACTCTGGCAGACGGAGCAAGGAGGTTTGACTTTGCAAAGGGTAAGAAGTTTTTGGTCGTTGATTCTGGCTCTTCAGACGCCTTAAAGGCCGTTTTAAACAACGTTCCCGGCGTAAAGAGGGGAACTACCGGAGAGGAGTACTTAAACTTTTTAAAGGAGCAAGTTGAGGAGCTTGAATCTGTTAACTTAGTTGAAGGTGAAGTTGAAGAGGTGTTAAAAGAGGGAGATAAGTTTAAGCTTGTCCTTTCTGACGGTAGGGAGTTTACTTCAGACATCGTAGTTTTTGCAACGGGCTTTCACTCTTTTAGCGTAAAGTGTTCCTTAGTTGAGGTAATACCTCACCCTAACTCCCCAAGGCCTGGGAAGGTGGCCTTAAGGCCAAAGGAGGAAGGGATTTTCGTCTGCGGGAACGCTGCCGGGGAGATAACTATGGTAGCTGCCGCTGCCGGAAGCGGCGTTTCTGTTGCCTGTCAGATATTATCCCACTGGGCCGGTAAGGTCGTAGTTCCCCACGACAAGATAGGAGGTTAGTTTGAAAGTTGCCGTAGTAGGAGGAGGAATTTCAGGCCTTGCTACAGCCTTCTATCTAAAGAGGAAGGGAGTTGAGGTAGAGCTCTTTGAAAAGGAAAAGAGGCTCGGCGGGAAGATGAGAACTGTAAGGGAAAAGGGCTACATAGTTGAGACTGGCCCCAACGGTTTCCTTGACGGTAAGCCCTATACCCTTAACCTCGTAAGGGAGCTGGGAATTGAAGGGGAGCTCTATAAGAGCTCTGACAAGTCAAGGAAGAGGTTTATATACTCAAAGGGAAGGCTGGTGAGGCTTCCTGAAGACCCTTTCTCTTTCCTCCTATCTCCTTTACTCTCTCCCAAGGGAAAGGTCAGACTTTTAGGGGAGCTCTTTGTAAAGCCTAAGAAAGACAACAGCGACGAGAGTTTAGCCTCTTTCGTAAAGAGAAGGTTGGGAGAAGAAGCCCTTGACAAGCTTTTAGACCCGATGGTTGCCGGTATATTTGCCGGAGACCCAGAGAGGATGAGTTTAAAGGCAGCCTTTCCTACAATATACGAGCTTGAGAAAAAGTACGGAGGCCTTATAAAGGGTCTTTTTGCAAAAGTTAAGGAAAACAAAGGAAAGGGGAGCTCCTCCGGCCCTTCAGGGCCGGGAGGCAACCTAACCTCCTTTAAAGAGGGAGTTTCTCAGTTAATAGGAGCTTTAGAGAGAGAGCTTAAAGGTAGCGTAAACCTTGGAGTGAGCCCTAAGGTTGAAAAGTTAAACGGTAAGTGGCTGGTGAACGGTAAAGAGTTTGACGCGGTGGTTGTGGCAACTCCCGCCTACGCAGCTTCAGAGCTTTTAAAGGGAGTTAACGGCAGACTTTCAGAGCTCCTTTCTCAAATAGAGTATTCGCCTATTGCAGTTGTAGGCTTTGGCTTTGAAAAGGAAGGCCTCGGCCACGACCTAGACGGTTTTGGTTTCTTAGTTCCGAAAAAGGAGGGGAGGAAGATTTTGGGAGCTCTCTGGGACAGCTCGGTATTTCCAAACAGAGCTCCCGAAGGGAAAGCCCTTATAAGGGTAATGGTAGGAGGAGCCAGACAGCCTGAACTTGTCAACCTTCCCCCAAGGGAGCTTGTTAAGTTAGCCTTGAGTGAGCTTATAGACATTATGGGCATAAAGAGAGCTCCCTCTGAAATCTGGCTCTTTGTCCACGAAAAGGGCATTCCCCACTACACTTTAGGCCACTTGGAAAGGGTTCAGGAGGTTTTCCGTTTAGGTCAAGAGCTCGGAAACCTCTTTTTCTGCAATAACGCTTACTTGGGAGTAGGGTTAAACGACTGCACTAAAGCTGCTTTAGAAACTGCCGAAAAGGTTATCCTTATGAACTGAACTTTGGAGGGGAAATGATAGAAAGGTACACTCTTCCTGAAATGGGCAAGATATGGGACGAGCAAAACAAATTGCGAAACTGGCTTAAAGTTGAAGTTGCCGCTGCAGAGAGTTGGTCTGAACTTGGCAAAGTTCCCAAAGAGGCAGTAGAGGAGCTGAAAGAGAAACTAAGACCTTACCTTGAAGGAGAAGAAAAGTTTGACCTTAAGAGAATTAAGGAGATAGAGGAGATTACAAACCACGACGTAATAGCCTTCCTCACCTACATAAAAGAGATAGTAGGAGAGCCTGCAAAGTTCCTTCACTTTGGGATGACCTCTTCAGACATGCTTGATACTGCCTTTGCCCTTCAGATAAAAGAGGCGGGGGAGCTCCTGTTAAAAGACATAGACAAGGTAATGGAAGCTATAAAAAAGAGAGCCTTTGAGCACAAAAATACTCTCATGATAGGGAGAACCCACGGAGTCCACGCTGAGCCTATAACCTTTGGTTTAAAGCTTGCAATCTGGTACGACGAGATGAGGAGGCACAGAGAGAGACTTGAGAGTGCTTTAAAGAGGGCTGCAGTAGGGAAGATTTCGGGAGCAGTTGGGACCTTTGCAAACATAGACCCTAGGGTAGAGGAGCTTACCTGTAAAAAGCTCGGCATAGACTACGCAAAAGCCTCAAACCAAGTTGTTCAAAGGGACAGACACGCTGAGTTTTTAAATACTTTAGCTTTAATAGCTTCCTCAATTGAAAAGTTCGCAACCGAGATAAGGCACCTTCAAAGAACAGAGGTAAGGGAAGTTGAAGAGCCCTTTAGGAAGGGACAGAAAGGCTCTTCAGCTATGCCCCACAAAAGGAACCCGATTCTCTCAGAAAGGCTGTGTGGGCTTGCAAGGGTTGTTAGGAGCTCTGCCATTGTTGGAATGGAAAACGTGCCCCTTTGGCACGAAAGGGACATATCCCACTCCTCAACTGAAAGAACGGTTTTCCCTGACGCTTGCATAGCCTTAGATTACATGCTCCAAAAGTTTGCAAATCTTATGGAGAACTTAGTGGTCTATCCTGAAAACATGCTAAAGAACTTAAACTTACTGAAAGGGCTTATCTTCTCTCAGAGAGTCCTTTTAACCCTTATAGAGAAGGGAGGCCTTTCAAGGGAGGAAGCCTACAAGATAGTTCAGGAAAACGCAATGAAGGTCTGGAATGAGGGAGTTGAGTTTAAGGAGCTCTTAAAAGAAGACCCTCGCGTTAGAAAAGTCCTATCAGAAGAGGAGATAGACGAAATCTTTGACCTTTCCTACCACACGAAACACGTTGACTACATATTTAATAGAGTGTTCGGGGAGGCTTAGAGCTCCCCCCTTTCCTTTAAAGAGTAAAACAGATTTAAAAGTTCTTTGGGGCTTAGTTCTTCTGCCCTTTTCTCGCCGTAATCTCCCAAGTTAAGGCCTTTCAAGTTCCCCTTTAATTTCTTCCTCCTTTTTGAAAAAGCTCTCTTTAAGAAAGACTCAAATTCTAAGATTTCCTCTTCTTCTATGTTAAAGGGAAGTCTCTTTACCTTAAAGACCGTTGAGTTAACCTTTGGAGGAGGGAAAAAGGCTTTTGGGTGAACGTTAAACAACTTCTCAAAGCTAAAAAAGTTCTGTAAAAGGGCCGGTAGATATCCGTATTCCTTCCCCCCTTTTGAAGTTAACCTGTCTGCCACCTCCTTTTGAACCATAAAGACCCCTTCAGAGAGAGCGTTCCTGTGATTTAATAAGTTCCTTAATATCCTCGTTGAAACGTTGTAGGGGAGGTTCCCAAAGAACTTGAGGTTTTTCCCAAGTAAGGAGAAGTTAAACTTTGTGGCGTCTTCGTTAAATACCTCTACCTTTTCCCCAAACTTGTTTTTCAAGTAATCGGCCCAGTAAGGGTCAATCTCTACTAAAAAGAGCTTTTTTGGAGAGCGCTTTAAAATCTCTTCGGTGAGAGCTCCCCCTCCCGGCCCAATCTCAACGACGAAATCTTCGGGAGTTATATCTACTGCGTTGGCAATCCTCTCTATTACTTTCCTGTCCCTTAAAAAGTGTTGCCCTAAACTCTTTTTAAGCCTCAAACTACCTCCTCCTCTTGACGCCACTAAAAATATTCCTAACTTTATAGCTAGCAATTAGCACTCACCAAAGATGAGTGCTAAAAACCAGATAAGGAGGGTGAGGGATGAAGCTCAAGCCACTTTACGACAGGGTGGTAGTGAAGAAGATAGAGATGGAGCAAAAGACTGCAGGCGGAATCATCCTTCCAGACACTGCTAAAGAGGAGTCCCAAATAGGGGAAGTAATTGCCGTAGGAGAAGGAAGGCTCTTAGAAAACGGCGAAATCAGGCCTTTAAAGGTAAAAGAGGGAGACAAGGTTCTCTTTAGCAAGTACGCAGGAAACGAAGTTAAGGTTGACGGAGAGGAGCTCTTAGTCATCAGGGAAGAAGACATCCTGGCAATCGTTGAAGAGTAAACCAAATAAAGGAGGTGAGGGATGGCTGGAAAAGAGATAGTGTTTGGAAATGAGGCAAGACAGAAAATAAAGGCTGGTGTAGATAAGCTTGCAAACGCAGTGAAAGCTACAATGGGTCCCGGCGGAAGGAACGTAGTTCTTGAAAGGAAGTTTGGCTCTCCGGTAGTTACAAAGGACGGGGTTACTGTAGCTAAAGAAATAGAGCTTACAGACCCTGTTGAAAACTTGGGAGCTCAGCTAGTTAAAGAAGTAGCTCAGAAGACTGCAGACAAAGCCGGAGACGGAACGACAACTGCAACTGTTTTAGCTCAGGCAATATACGGAGACGGCCTTAAGTTCATCACTGCCGGAGACAACGCAATTGAGGTTAAAAGGGGAATAGACGAAGCTGTAAAGACAATAGTTGATGAAATTAAGAAGATTTCTAAGCCTGTAGAGACAAAAGAGCAGATTGCCCAAGTGGCAACGATTTCTGCAAACTACGACAGGGAAATCGGAGAGCTCATTGCCGAGGCAATGGACAAGGTAGGTAAGGAAGGAGTAATAACCGTTGAAGAGGCAAAAGGCCTTGAAACTACACTTGAAGTAGTTGAAGGTATGCAGTTTGACAGGGGATACCTCTCTCCATACTTCGTAACAGACCCAGATAAGATGGAGTGCGTCCTTGAGAATCCTTACATCTTAATCTACGGTAAGAAGATTAGCAACATAAGGGAGCTCTTACCTGTCCTTGAGCAGGTTGCAAGAGAAGGGAAACCTCTTCTCATAATTGCAGAAGATGTAGAAGGGGAAGCTCTAGCAACCTTAGTAGTTAACAAGCTCCGCGGAACGCTCCAAGTTTGTGCAGTTAAGGCTCCCGGATTTGGAGAGAGAAGAAAAGCAATGCTTCAGGACATCGCAATCTTAACCGGCGGAACTGCGATACTTGAAGACCTTGGAATCAAGCTTGAAAACGTGACAATTGACATGCTCGGTCAAGCTGACAAGGTAGTAGTTGACAAGGAGCACACTACAATAATCGGCGGTAAAGGTAAGCCTGAAGACATAGAGGCCAGAATCAAGCAAATTAAAGCAGAGCTTGAAAAGGCTACCTCCGAATACGACAAAGAAAAGCTCCAAGAAAGGCTTGCAAAACTTGCAGGTGGAGTTGCAATAATCAAAGTTGGTGCTGCAACTGAAGCTGAGCTTAAAGAGAAGAAGGCACGCGTAGAAGACGCTCTCCACGCTACAAGGGCTGCAGTAGAAGAGGGAATCGTTCCCGGCGGAGGAACTGCTCTCCTTGCTGCCGCTATGAAGCTTGACAGTCTTCTAGAAGAGCTTGATAAGGCCGGTGAAATTGACAAGAAGCACGGAGTTGAGATAGTTAAAAAGGCCGTTGAAGCTCCTTTAAGGCAGATTGCAGACAACGCCGGATACGCCGGACAAGTTATAGTTGAAAAGGTTAAAGAGCTCATTAAGGAAAAAGGCGTTGAGTGGGGCTTCAACGCAAGGAAGGGAGACTTTGAAAACCTCGTAGAGGCCGGAGTTATTGACCCTGCAAAAGTTGAAAGGATTGCAATTCAAAACGCGGCCTCTGCAGCGGGACTTCTCCTTACAACTGAAGCTACAATTACCGAGATACCCGAGAAGGAGGAGAAGACCCCAGGAGGCGGAATGCCTGAATTCTAAGGTAATTGCTCAGATACTAACGGGAGGGCGCCTTCGGGCGCCCTTTTTTGTTTTTTCTCCTTTATAGGAAAATTTAATTTGCTAAAATAGAATAAAACGATAAGAGGAGGAGAGATGGAGAGCTCCTTTTCCCCTTCAGACCCTTTATTTAAAGTCTTCTACTTCTTAGGTTTTGCTGTCATTTTTCTGGTAATAAGCGTAGGCATCTTAATAGCTTACGACTCTTTAAGGGAGGGGGAAGATGGCCAGAATAGATGAGTTTAAAGACAAGAGTATTGAGGAGACTTTAAAGGAGCTTGGAACTTCTTTAAAAGCTGGACTTTCAGAAGAAGAGGCTTCAAGAAGACTTAAAAAATTTGGCCTTAACGAAATACCTGAAAAAGAGGAACCCCTTTGGCACAGGATATTTAGGAGATTTTGGGGACCTATCCCGTGGATGATTGAAACTGCAGCTGTTCTCTCTGCTATCGTAAAACACTGGGAAGATTTCGTCATTATAACGGTTCTCCTCTTTGTCAACGCCGGAGTTGACTTCTGGCAAGAGCACAAGGCCCTTTCTGCCTTAAAGGTCTTAAAGGAGAAGCTTGCAAGGAAAGCTTTAGTTTTAAGGGATGGCAAGTGGAAGCTGATTGACGCAAAGTACTTAGTTCCGGGAGATGTTATAAAACTCAAGATAGGGGACATAATACCTGCAGACGTTAAGCTTGACCACGGTGGAGACTTTATACTCGTTGACCAGTCGGCACTTACGGGAGAGTCTCTTCCTGTTACAAAAAAACCCGGAGACGTGGCTTACGCCAACTCAGTTGTTAAAAAAGGGGAAATGGTAGGAATTGTAGTTGCTACAGGCCTTGACACCTACTTTGGGAAAACAGTTCAGCTTGTAGCTAAGGCCGAGAGGGAAGAGAGAAGCCACTTCCAAGAAATGGTAATAAAGGTTGGGAACTTCCTTATAGTTTTAACCTTAATACTAATTGGTATAACTCTCTTGGTGGAGATAAACAGAGGGAAACCGTTAATTGACCTTCTCCAGTTCTCTTTAGTTTTAACCGTTGCGGCAATTCCCGTTGCTCTGCCTGCAGTGTTAACCGTGACTATGGCAATTGGAGCTCTCTACCTTGCTAAAAGGCAGGTAATAGTCAGCCGTCTTGCCTCTATTGAAGAGCTTGCGGGGGTTGATGTCCTTTGCTCAGATAAAACGGGAACTTTAACGATGAACAAGATGACCGTTTCCGTCCCCTTTACCGTTAACGGTTATACATCTGAAGAGTTAATGTTTTACGCAGCCTTGGCTTCAAAGGAAGAGAACAACGACCCTATAGAGATTCCCATCTTTGAGTGGCTAAAGAAACATAAGATTTACGAAAAGGTGAAAGAGTGCGTTCAGGAAAAGTTCGTCCCCTTTGACCCGGTTAGGAAAAGAACCGAGGCTTTGGTCAAGTGTGGTGAAAAGGAGGTTGTTGCAACTAAGGGAGCTCCCCAGGTAATAGTTTCCCTGTGCGACCAGAGAGAGTTTGACTTGAAAGTTGTAGAGAGTAAAGTTGAAGAATTTGCAGAAAACGGATTTAGGACTTTAGGAGTAGCCTATAAAAGTCCTAATGAAGATAAGTTCCACTTTGTAGGCTTAATTCCCCTTTACGACCCTCCCAGACCTGACTCTAAAGAGGCAGTTGAAGAGGCAAAGCGCTACGGCGTTGAAGTTAAAATGGTAACCGGCGACAACATAGCCATTGCAAGGTACATAGCAAGGGTCCTTGGAATAGGCGACAAGATAATAAGCGCAAGGGAGCTCAGGGAAGAAGGATTTGAAGAATACCAAATACTGGCTCAGGTGATTGCAAAAGCTCTCCTAAAAGTTCAAGGTTTAACTCCTGAAGAGGCTGAAAAAAGGGCTAAAGAAGTTGCAGAAGAAGTAAAGAAAGAGCTTGAAAATGCAAACTTGCCGAAGGGAACCATAAAGAAACACGAGTCAGAAATCATAAAGATAATAGAAGAGGCAAACGGTTTTGCAGAAGTCTTTCCGGAAGACAAGTACTTTATAGTTGACAAGCTCCAAAAGGCCGGCCACATAGTAGGCATGACGGGAGACGGAGTAAATGACGCTCCAGCCTTAAGAAAGGCAGACTGCGGTATAGCCGTTGCCAACGCCACAGATGCAGCAAGGGCTGCCGCAGCACTGGTTCTTTTAACTCCCGGTCTTAAGGTAATAATAAAGGCAATTGAGATAGCGAGAGAGATATTTGGAAGGATGGAAGCCTACACCATCTACAGGATTGCCGAGACCATCAGGGTTCTCTTCTTTATGACCCTTTCCATTCTTATCTTTCAATTTTACCCGTTAACTACTGTGATGATAATCCTCCTTGCTCTTTTAAACGATATACCCATTTTAACTATTGCCTACGATAACTCTGAAATAGCGCCTAAGCCTGTCAGGTGGGATTTCTACGAGCTTAACTTAATGTCATTCTGGCTTGGAGTTGCAGGCGTTCTCTCCTCCTTTACTCTCTTTTTCCTACTTGAACGCTACTGGCATTTACCTCAAGACATGATTCAGTCTATAATGTTTACAAAACTCATAGTTGCAGGACACGGAACCATTTTCAATACAAGAGTTAAAGATTGGTTCTGGAAGAAACCTTGGCCTTCCTTACTCCTCTTTGGGGCTACTCAAGGAACCAGCATCTTGGGAACTATTATAGGTGTTTACGGTTTTGACCTTATGACTCCTATCGGTTGGAAGTGGGGAATTTTCATTTGGGGATATGCCTTTGTCTGGTTCCTCTTTAACGACGCCGTGAAGATGGCCGTTTTAAAGATGTATAGGGAGAAGAAATTTATGTTTGCCCCTGGCCACTTTAAGTTCCTGAAGAAGGTATTTTCTTCCTAAATGCATATAATTTAGGAAGGTGGTTAAAGGAAAAAGGAGTTTTTTATGGCGTATAGACCTATACCGAGGAAGTATAGGCCCCAGAGGTTTTCTGAGGTCGTAGGCCAAGAGGTAATAACCGAGACTTTAAAGAACGCGGTTAAAGAGGGGAGGCTTTCTCACGCTTACATCTTTGCAGGACCTAGAGGGGTAGGTAAAACTACGACTGCAAGGATACTTGCAAAGGCCGTAAACTGTGAAGAGCCTAAAGAAGGGGAGCCCTGCAACGAGTGCTCCCAGTGTTTGGAAATAGTAAAGGGAAGCCATCCTGACGTTGTTGAGATAGACGCTGCTTCAAACAGGGGAATTGACCAGATAAGGGAGCTCCGTGAGTCAGTCCATTACCTTCCTGCAAAAGGAAAGAAGAAAGTTTACATAATAGACGAATTTCACATGCTCACTAAGGAGGCCTTTAACGCCCTCTTAAAGACCTTAGAAGAACCACCAGAACACGTCCTGTTTATCCTTGCTACTACTGAGATAGACAAGATTCCCCCTACAATTCTTTCAAGGTGTCAGAAGTTCGTCTTTAAGAGAGTTCCAGTAGAGCTCATAGTAAAGAGCTTAAAGGAAATATGCCTTAAGGAGGGATTTGAGTTTGAAGAGGAAGCTCTAAAGCTTATTGCCCTTTCTTCTGAAGGCTGTATGAGGGATGCAGAGAGCCTTCTTGAGCAGTCTGCAGCCTTGGGTATGGGTAAAGTTGAAGTTGAAAAGGTTTCAGACTTTCTCGGTATCCTTACTGGAAGAGAGGTTAAAGAACTCCTCTCTTTAGGATTTAAGGGAAATAAGGAAGAACTCTTTAAGAAAATAAAAGAGCTTGAGGAGAGAGGCTTTAACCCTTCCTTTGTAGTAAATCAGCTAATAGAGGTCGTTGAAAGGGAATTTCTTGCCCCTTCAACTTTAACAGAGGAGGAGGCGGTAGCGGCATACCAGATACTCACAAAGGCCGTAAAGGAAGTTAACCAACATCCCTACCCTTTTACGGCTCTTTTCTTTAACCTCTACAAACTATCCTACTTTAAAGAAGTAAAGTTGCTTAAAGATTTAGTAGTTAAAGGTTCCTTTACCTTTAAGAAGGAAGAGGGAGAAAAAAAAACTAAAAACGACACTTTAGACGCCTACATTAAAGAGATAGTTAGGGAGGAGGGAAGAGTTTTAATAGTTCCTGACAACAAGCTTTCTGAACAGATTTTAAGGAGCAAAATAGACGAACTTAGGAAGAAATTTAACTGTAATGTCGTAATTAAGGAAGCAGAAAGGGATGTTAAGAAAAGGGAGATTTCCCAGAAGTCAAAGGAGATTATAGATAAAATCAAGGATAAATTTAATGCAAAAATACTTTACATAAAGGTTAAAGATGAAAATTCTAGTAGTTGACGATGAAAGAACTATAAGGGAAGTTCTAAAAGAGATACTTGAGGAAGAGGGCTATACGGTATTTACAGAGAGCCTCGGAAGTAGGGTTATAGACAGGGTAAAGGAGGTGTTGCCAGACCTAATTATCCTTGACCTATTCCTTCCGGGAACTCCTGGAATGGAAGTCCTTGAAGAGTTAAACAGGCTAGGTATTACTAGGAAAATTCCCGTTTTAATAATTTCCGGCCACGGGACAGTAGAGACTGCAGTAAAGGCAATGAAGCTAAACGCTTATGACTTTATAGAAAAGCCTATAAAGTATGACGATTTCTTGGAAGTAGTTAAGAGAGCTCTAAACAGTAGAAAAGAAAGTTCAGAGGACTTTCTTAGTGAAGACTTCCTGTCCCTTCCCTTAAAGGCGGCAAAGGAGAGGTTTGAGAAGCTTTACATAGAGAAGGTTTTAAGGAAGTTTAACGGAGACTTGAAAAAGAGCGCCTCCTTTATGGAGATAGACATATCAAACCTTTACAGGAAGCTTAATAAGCACTCAATACCTTATAAGGATGAGAGAAAGGGTAGAAAGGGAGATTGAAAAGTTAAAGGAACTTAACCTGTATAGAGACCTTAAGGATATTGAAAGCCCTCCCGGGAAGAAGCTAAGAATAGGGAAGGTAGAGCTCCTTAACTTCTCTTCAAATGACTATCTCGGGCTTGCAAAGGAGTATGACTGTGAGTGTTTAAGGAAGTGGGGGGCAGGAAGTGGTGCTTCAAGGTTAATCTGCGGGAACTTTAAAGTTCATAGGGATTTGGAGAAGGAACTTGCGAAAATCAAGAGGTGTCAAGACTCCCTTCTCTTTTCAACAGGGTATATGGCAAACCTTGGGGTTATCTCTACCCTTGCTGAAGAAAAGGACCTTATACTCTCAGATGAGTTAAACCACGCTTCTATAATTGACGGTTGCAGGTTGTCAAAGGCAGAGAAAGTTATATACCCCCACAAAGACTACTCTTTTGTAAAGGAGTTTTTAAAGAAGAACAGGCATAAGTATAGAGACTGCTTCATAATAACCGACTCTGTCTTTAGTATGGACGGAGACATAGCACCTTTGGACGAACTCTTTAAGGTTAAGGATGAGTTTGGCTGCGTTCTTATAGTAGATGATGCCCACGCTACAGGAGTTATAGGCTACTCGTCCCTTGAGCTTTTTGGCCTTGAACCTGACGAAAATACCGTTATAGTTGGAACTCTCGGGAAAGCTTTGGGCACATTTGGAGCTTTCGTTTCTGGGAGCTCCCAGCTTAGAGAATACCTTATCAACAGGTGTAGGACTTTCATATACACAACGGCCCTTCCTCCTTTTATTGCCTGTCAGACTCTCAAGAACTTGGAAAAAGTTAAAGGTAGAATGGAAGAGCTAAAGGAGAAAATCTCATTTTTTAGAGAGTTTACCAAGATAGAAAGTGAAAGCGCCATTTTCCCTTTAATAGTTGAAGACGAAGCTACCGCCTTAAGGCTCTCTAACTACCTCTTTGAAAGGGGATTTTTCGTTCCGGCAATAAGACCTCCAACCGTTAAAAAGAGTAGGCTTAGGATAACTATAACTTGGGAGCACACTAAAGAGGAGCTTAAACAGCTCTGGAGTGCTATTGATGGGTTTATGAAAGGGGGCAGAGCCCCCGAAATTTAGACTCCCTCCGGACGCTTAACGTCGTAGAGTATGTCATCCCAAGGATGCCTGTAAAGGGGCATAGCAAGGCGTTTTTCGTCTAAAATGTGGCCTATAAAGCCTATTGAACGGCCCAGAACGAAGAAGGCGTTAAACGCTCCGGCTTCTATGAGCTCATCTATCTCTGACTCACTAAAGCCCAAGTTTCTAAACATGTCAACTAAAAGAACTCCTATCGTTCCGTCAACGTTGAGTATCAGGTTCTCTTTCTTTGCAGTTGTGACCTTTTCAACTTCAAGGGCGTAGTTTAGGAGCTCTGTTGACGGGAAGTTCTCCTTTGCGAAGTTCTTTAGGAGCTCTACCCTCTTATCTGGGTTCTTGGTTGACTTAATCCTGTGGCCTATTCCTGGAATAGGCTTTTTCTCAACCTTTTTCATGTAGTCAACAAACTCGTAAGGGTCCATACCCTTTTCTTTTGCCATCTTAAAGTACTTGGCAGCTCCGTCAATTGCACCACCGAACCTTGGTCCTATAGTTAAAAGACCGCTAACTAAGGAGGAAATAAGGTCTTTGCCTGCCCTTGCCGTTACTTTTGCGTTGTGGGCACCTGAAACCGCAGGACCGTGGTCTGCAACTATTTTAATAACCATGTCTATAAACTTGCTTGCCCACTGGGGAAACTTCCTCTTAAACCAGAGAAGCCCTATTACGTCTGCAATTGAGTACCCTTTTTCTACGACCTCAGAAATCGGTACTCCACAGTAAGTAGCCTCTTCTCCTCTGTCGTCTGAAATCGTACAGATAAAGTGGGTAGGACGCCTTACTTTCCCGGCCTTCCTTGCTTTATCGTAATCTTCGGGTATTGGCGGAACTTCTGGTTCTTCAATCTCTCCTATCTCTCCTTTAGCTTTAAGCTCTTCATAGACGCTTCTTATAACCTCTGGGAAGTCGTTAAAGGAGTCTGGGACTATTGCTCCAGCTTCCTTAAGAGCTCTGTTTTTAGCGTCGGCGGTTTCCCTGTCGGCTCCTGCTTTTGCACCTGCGTGGCCAAACTGAACTTCCCCTCCAAAGTGCTTTGCTATCGTTCCTATACACCAAGCTATTACAGGCTTTGTTATGTCTCCCCTCTTTATAGCCTCTGCAACCTTATACTCAAGCTCTCCTCCAACTTCGCCTAACATAATCATGTACTTAACTTGAGGGTTTTTCTGGAACCTTAAGAGGTGGTCTAAAAAGTCTGAGCCCGGGAACCTATCTCCACCGATAGCTATACCTTCCACTATCCCGTCAGCATTCCTTGCAATTATGTTTGAAAGCTCATTAAAGAGACCACCTGAACGGGTTACGAGACCGCAGGAGCCCGGCCTGTGGAGTTTTGACTTAACTATGTTTTGAAGGGTTCCACCGGCGTTTCCTATTCTAAAGGCACCGGCTGCAATTCCCCCTACAGTTGCAGGACCTATAATCCACTTGCCTTCTTTTTTAGCCCTTGCCGCCATGTCCCTTGCAAGCCTTTCAGGGATACCTTCTGCAGTTATGGCTATAGTCCTTATTGTTGGGATGTTTAAGGCTTCTACCGTTACGTCGTAAGCAGTCCTAAAAGAGGCAAAGTTAACTAAAACGTCTGCTTCAGGGTGAGCTTGGGCAGCTTCTGTTGTTGAGCGGTATATGGGAATCATAATTTCCTGAGTTCCATAAAAGAATTTCTCAAACTTCCTGCTTTGAGTGGGTGCTACTATTGCAACTATTGAAGGTGAGCGTCCTACTAGGTAATCGTAGTCAAGCATTCTCTGAATAGCGTTTCTGTTTAAGTTCCAGAAAATAGCCTTTGTGTCTCTATCAAAGAGTATGTAGTCTGGCCTTGCCATTTTTCCCTCCTTTACTTACGGATTCTCCTTTAAGGCTTTTTCAACAATTGCCGTAATGTGGGTTTCAGGTCCGTAAACTTCTATAGGGAGTCCAAGCTCTTCTGCTGCCTTTTTGATTTTTGCAAGTCCTACCTCGTAGTTTGGACCTCCGCGGCGGACGTATATCTTTACGCCAACCTCTTTAAGCTTGTCTGCATACTCTTTTAATGCGTCAATAATTCCGTCAAAGGTCTTGGCAACATCTGTAAAGTTAGCGATGGCTCCACCGATTATTAGAATTTTTGGCCTTCCTTGAGGGTCTTTGTGGCGTGTCATAAGGTCTAATACTGTCTTTACGTACTCTCTGGTTTCTGCCCTTGAAGGGTTTCCTGAGTACTCTCCGTAGTTTGCAAGCTCTTTAACATATCCAAGGTCTGCTACTGTGTCTGCGTAAACTACAGATGCTCCTCCTCCTGCAACAAGGGTCCATATCCTGCCTTCAGGGTTAAGGATTGTTAGCTTTAAGGAAGCTCCGGACTTTTCGTCCATCTCCTTTATGTACTTCTCTTCTGGAGAGAGCTCTCCGCCAAAGCCTGCGGGGAATTCAAGCTCTCCCCACTTCCTGCCAACGAGGAACTGGGCCGTGTCGTCAACCCTTCCTACAAAGTCTAATGGATATACCTTGTTTTCAACCATAACCAGAGGGTTAATTTCTAAGTAAGCAAAGTGCATGTCCCTAAAGAACCTATAAAGTCTTTTTACAAAGTCTGCGTACTTTTCTTTGTCCTTAATCTCTTGAGGTACGTTTTCCTCTATGAGCCTGTCTATCTCCTCCTCTGTTGCAAGGGGAGGTATAACCACCTCTTTTACCTTGTCCCAGTTTTCTTCAACATCAATTCCTCCAAATGCAGACATGTATATGTGGTCTCCGTCGTATCCTAAGGTCATAGCTACGTAGTACTCGTCTTCTGGAGCGTGGGGAACGCAAGGTTCAATTAGGAAGTGGGTAAGTTTCCCTTTTTTGCCTTTAATTTCAACTTCTTCTTCCATCTTCTCTCTTATCCACTTCTTTGCAGTCTCATAGTCAACATCGCAAGGTTTCTCTTTTTTAAAGAGAATAAGCCCCAACTTTCCCCTTTTCCCAAAGAGCATGTCTGGCTTAGCAACTAAGGGGAGCTCCTTTAACCAAGGGTACTTTTCAGGGAGAGAGTCAAGGTCTGTTTCTGGGGTCACCAGAACCGACTTAAAGTCATACTCAAATTCAGGAGCGAAGTACTCCTTCCAGTGTTGGGCAAGTATCCTCTTGCCGTCGTACTCCCTAATTCCTCTCTGAGCCATCTATTCCTCCTTTTAAGTGCTTTCATATTAAAAAGGGGGGCTTAGCTGCCCCCCAATTTTAACAACTTTTTTACACATTGTTTACAGGCTTTCAATTATCTCGTTAAGGGTCTTAGAAGGTCTCATGGCAGCGTTTGCCTTTTCGTCGTTGGGGTGGTAGTAGCCTCCAATGTCCTTTGGAGAGCCTTCAGTTTGTGCTATCTCTGAGAGGATTTTCTCCTCGTTCTCTATCAGCTTTGCAGCTATCGGTTCAAACACTTTTGCAAGTTCGGCATCTTCATTTTGAGCTGCAAGCTCTTCGGCCCAGTAGCGGGCAAGCCAGTAGTGGCTTCCCCTTGTGTCAAGCTGACCTACCTTCCTCTTTGGAGTCTTGTCGTTGTTAAGGTAGCGTTCAACAGCCTTTGAGAGGGTTTCTGCCATAACAAGTATTTTCTTGTTCTCACTTCCACCTTGTTTGTAGGCGAGCTTTAGAGACTCTACAAGTGCAAGGTACTCTCCTAAGCTGTCCCACCTTAAGTGTCCCTCTTTTGTAAACTGCTGAACGTGCTTAGGTGCTGAACCTCCAGCACCGGTTTCAAATAGTCCACCTCCTGCAATTAGGGGAACTATTGAGAGTGCCCTTGCTGAGGTTCCAACTTCAATAATCGGGAATAGGTCCGTTAAGTAGTCCCTTAAAACGTTTCCGGTAACGGAGATGGTGTCAAGGCCTTTTCTAAACCTCTCTAGGGTAAACTTCATAGCCTCCCTTGGAGGTTTAATGTAGTACTCAACGCCTTCTAGGTCGTACTTGTTGAGCTCTTCCTTGACCTTTTCTATCAGTTCTCTATCGTGAGCCCTTAAAGAGTCAAGCCAGAAGACTATTGGAAGACCTGTTTCCTTAGCTCTGTTAACTGCCAACTTTACCCAGTCTCTTATTGCAATGTCTTTTGTGTGGCAGCTCCTATAGATGTCTCCCTCTTCTAGTTCGTGTTCCATTAGAATGTTCCCTTCTTCGTCAACTATCCTGATTTTCCCGTCTGCAGGTGGGAAGAAGGTTTTATCGTGGGAGCCGTACTCTTCGGCTTTCATTGCCATAAGGCCTACGTTCTGAACTGTTCCAACTTTCGTTGGGTCAAACTGTCCTCTAACTTTAGCGTCTTCTACAATCTCTGAGTACATTGTTGCATAACACCTATCTGGAACAGTTATGACGCAGTCTTCGGTTTCTCCACTTGGTCCCCAACCTTGAAGGCCGTTTTTAATTACAGCAGGAATTGAAGCGTCAATTATCACGTCGTTTGGCCTGTGGAGGTTTGTAATGCCTTTGTCTGAGTCAACCATGTAAAGGCGCGGTTGCTCTTTGTAGATTTCTTCCAAGGTTTTCTTAATTTCTTCTTGTTTTTCTGGAGGTAGTTTTGAGAGTTTATTTTCAAGGTCAATGAGGCCTTTGTTCGGGTCAAAGCCTATTTCTTGGAGCTCCTTCCCGTGCCTTTCAAAAAGCTTTTTAAAGAAAACCCTTATTGCGTCCCCAAATATTGCAGGGTCTGAGACTTTCATCATCGTAGCTTTAACGTGGAGGGAAAAGAGTATGTCCTTCTCTTTAGCGTCGTTTATTACTTCTTCAAGGAATTCCTTTAACTTTCTACGGCTCATAAATGTTCCGTCTATTACGTCTCCCATTCCTACTTCTATCTCTTTTAGAACTTGAACGTTTCCGTCCCTATCTACGAACTCATAGCGAATTTTGCCGTCCTTCTTAATCGTTATAGACTTTTCGTTCTCATAGAAGTCTCCGCTTTTCATGTAAGCTACATAGCTTTCAGACTTTGGAGAAACTTCCCTCATCTTGTGAGGGTGTTTTTTGGCGTAGTTCTTAACCGGAGGAGCAATCCTCCTGTCGGAGTTCCCTTGCCTTAAAATTGGGTTGACTACGGAACCTACACACTTGTCGTACTTAGCCTTAATTTCTCTCTCTTCCTCGGTTTGCGGGTTTTCGGGGTAGTCTGGAAGGTCGTACCCTTGAGATTGGAGCTCCTTTATAGCTTCAATTAGCTGAGGAACGGAAGCTGAGATGTTGGGAAGCTTAACTATGTTTGCTTCAGGTTTCCAAACGAGTTCTCCAAGGTAAGCAAGGTCGTCTGGTTGATAACCAAACTGAGCGAGAATCCTTCCCGCAAGAGATATGTCTTTAAGGTCAACTTCAACATCTGCATGTTTTAGGTATTGCTTTATAATAGGAAGAAGGGAATAAGTTGCAAGTAATGGTGCTTCATCTGTTTTCGTCCAAACTACCACTGGCCTTTTTGCCATTTCTCCTCTCCTCCTTTAGTTTTAAGGTTAAAGGGGAGGAAAACCTCCCCAAATTAGTTGGTTTTGCCTTCAAACTTCTTCTTAACGTAAGCAAGAACCCCCCCGGCCTTGATTATCTCTACTTGCCTCTTGTTAAGGCCGTGTTTGGTCGGAATGGAGATTCCCTTTGTCCTGTTTATAACGGTAATTATGTTGTCATCTCCAGGAGCGAAGTTTGAAAGGTCTATTTCAAGGAGGTCTCCTTGGTCAATCTTGTCGTAGTCTTCCTTGTTTACAAATACAAGGGGAAGTATTCCAAAGTTTATTAAGTTTGCGTGGTGAATGCGGGCAAAAGACTTAGCTATAACTGCTTTTATTCCTAAGTACATTGGGCCGATTGCTGCGTGCTCTCTGGAAGAACCCTGTCCGTAGTTCTCTCCTCCTACTATAAAGCCTCCTCCTTTCTCCTTTGCCCTTTGGGCGAAGGTTTCGTCAACAACCGAGTAAACGTACTCTGAGATTGCAGGGATGTTTGAACGCAGAGGAAGGATTTTGGCTCCTCCCGGGATGATGTGGTCTGTGGTTATGTTGTCTCCCACTTTAAGGAGGACTTCCCCTTCAAGCTTGTCTCCTAAAGGTTCCTTATATCCTACATAATTGATTGTTGGCCCTTTAAATACTTCAACCTCGTCAGGGTCTGCAGCTGGAGCGTAAATCATTGAGTCGTCAATTTCAAACTTCTCTGGAAGGAATACTTTAATCTCTTCAAGACCTAAATCCCTTGGGTCTGTTATTACTCCCTTCATAGCCGTTGCAGCTGCAGTTTCAGGTGATGCTAGGTAAACTTCGGCATCTTTTGTCCCTGAGCGGCCGTAGAAGTTCCTGTTAAAAGTCCTAACGGAGACGCCCCCTGAAGGAGGAGCAAATCCCATTCCTATGCAAGGACCGCAAGCGTTTTCAAGTATCCTAAAACCTGCCCTTAAGAAAACGTCGTAGTAGCCTTCTTTGTCCATCATTCTTAAGACCTGTTTAGAGCCCGGGGAGATGGCTGCAGATACGAGGGGGTGCACCATCTTGCCTGTTTGTTTAAACATCTCTCCTACCCTTTTAAGGTCTAAGTAGGAGGAGTTTGTGCAGGAACCGATTGCTACTTGGTGAACTCTCAATCCTTCTACTTCTTTTACCTTCTTAACGTTGTCGGGCATGTGTGGGCAGGCAATTAGAGGCTCAAGCTCTGAAAGGTCTATGTCTATGACTTCGTCGTAAGTTGCGTCTGGGTCCGCTTCAAGGGGTCTCCACTGAGCTTCCCTTCCTTGAGCTTTCATGTATAGGTATGTTTGCTCATCGCTTGGGAAGATTGAGGTTGTTGCTCCAAGCTCTGCTCCCATGTTTGTTATTGTTGCCCTTTCTGGAACAGTTAGGTACTTGACTCCTTCTCCTCCGTATTCAAATATCTTTCCTACTCCTCCTTTAACAGTTAACCTGCGGAGGAGCTCAAGGATTATGTCCTTTGCAGAGACGAAAGGCTTTAGCTTGCCGTAGAGGTTTACCCTTACGACTTTGGGCATTGTAAGGTAGAAGGGCTCTCCTGCCATTGCAAGGGCTACGTCCATTCCTCCGGCTCCGATTGCAAGCATTCCTATTCCGCCGGCAGTTGGAGTGTGGGAGTCTGAACCTAGAAGGGTTTTCCCTGGAATTGCAAACCTTTCAAGGTGAACTTGGTGGCATATTCCGTTTCCAGCTTTGCTAAAGTAAATTCCGTATTTTGCCGCTACCGTTTGAAGGAATAGGTGGTCGTTTGCGTTTTCTGGCCCTCCTGCCTGAAGGGTGTTGTGGTCAACGTAGGAGACTGAGAGCTCCGTTTGGACTTTTGGAAGTCCCATAGCCTCAAAGTGAAGGTAAGCCATGGTTCCCGTTGCGTCTTGAGTTAGCGTCTGGTCAATTTTAATGGCAATTGGTTTTCCCGGGGTCATGTCCCCTTCAACGAGATGGGTTTTAAGGATTTTCTGGACGATGTTTAGTCCCATTTCTCCTCCTATATTAATTAACTTTTAAATTGTATATAACCTCCGAAATTATGTAAAAATTTTGTAAAAAATTCAAGGAGAGAAAGTGGAGCCGAAAGTAGTTGAGGGGAGAGTTCCTGTTTACATATACGCTCAAGAGATTGAGCCTGAC